>Ga0126381_100004256_pt1 | contig 15557 bp, 15 predicted proteins | sample PanSoiMetPlot_28_FD_96465 | JGI IMG/M metagenome (GOLD analysis project Ga0126381, IMG submission 96465) | Tropical forest soil microbial communities from Panama - MetaG Plot_28 | ecosystem: Environmental > Terrestrial > Soil > Tropical forest > Bulk soil | place: Panama | collected 2016-02-17 | reverse complement strand
ACCGCGGCGCGAGCCGCCGGCCAGACGGAGCGTCAACCCGGCCGGACGGGACGTCAACCCGGCCGGACGGGACGTCAAGACGGCCGGACGGGACGTCAGGCCGACCAGAAAGGGCGTTAAGGCGGGCGTTTGCGCGGTCATCGCGACGGCGCCGATCGCGGTGGCCGGGTCGGTCGGCGGGATGAGTACGTTCCTGCTGTTCGCGGTCTTCTATTTCCTGGGCGTGCTGGTCGTCGGGGCTCACCTGCTCCTTGGGCTGCATGAGGAGCGCTTTCGCGAGCAGCTACCGCTGCTACCCCGCCAAGCGGCCGCGCTAGCGGCAGATCGAGCATTGCGCACCAACCGTCGGCACCCGGCCCCGCATCGGTCCGGCTCAGCGGCGCACCAGTGGCGTCCGTGCGTGCGACGGCACGCGACAGCCTCACCTCGCCGCTGAACTCCCTGGGCTGGGCAGAAGACTAAGGGCTAACCGGAACGCTAGGGGAACTTGGCGGTCGCGGCGGCCACCGCGAGGATCCGGCTGGGGTACTGTCCCTTGACCGAGGTCAGCGTGACGAAGCAGGCCCGGTCGGGCTTGGGCAGCACTTCGATCTGGCCCGCTTGCAGGGTCCCCGCCGACGCCGAGGTGAGCTGGTACGTGGTCTCCAGCCCCGGCACGCCGCCGACCTTGATGTCCCGCTGCTTGACGTCGGCCGCGTGCAGCTGCCGGAACTCGATCGCCGCGGCCTGCTGCACGAACGGAACCCCCGCGCTTCCGTAATCCGTGATGCCCGAGTTTGAGCAGTAGGCGTTGAGGTTGGCCGCGAAATGACTCGAGGAGTCGGCGACGGACTTGAGGTCGAAGACGAACACCGCGTGCAGCTTCTGCAATGACTCCATGTCCTGGATGAGGGTGCTCGCGCTGATCCCGGTCAGGCCGATGCTGTGCGCCGCGGTCTGGATCGACTCCTTGGCCAGGTTGATGGCGACCCATGAAGAAGGAACGCCGATCGAGATTCCCTGCGCGGAACCTCCCACGCGCCGGTATCCCGACGGAACCGGGACCGCCGCGGCGGACCGGCCAGCCGGGCCGGACGGGCTAACCGAACCGGACGGGTTAACCGACGAGGACGGGCTGGCCGACGACGCGACCGTGCTCACCGCATGCGCCCCCGTGCTGGAGACGGTGCCGCACGCGCTGACGGCGACGGCTATCCCGATAGCGGCAGGACCCGCCAGGCCGAGGAACTTCCCGCTCACACTGCTACCTTTCGTGGCCGGTATTTCCGGCAAACTATGACATATCCCACCGCGTCAGGCGGGCGACGTTATCTTTCCGTCACGAGCCGGGTCACCCGGCTCCGGCTACGGCGATCAGCGCCACGGAGGCGGCCGCCAGGCTCAGGCCGGCCAGCCGGACCTGGGTGAGGCGCTCCCCCAGCAGCACCCGGGCCAGCAGGATCGTCCCGCCCGGGTACAGCGCGGTGATCACCGCGGTGATGGCCAGCAACCCGCGATGCGACGCGAGGAAGAAGAACATCGTGCCCGCTACCCCGGTAGCGCCGGTCAGTGCCGACTGCAGCCGCGCGCCGACGGCCGGCAGCCGCAGCTGGCCGGTGACCGCGCCGATGCTGACCACCACGATGAGCGCCGCCACCTGCGCCACCAGCACCGGCCACAGCCCGCTGACCGAACCCGCCCGGTTCAGGCCGACGAAGTACAGCGCGAAACACAGGCCCGCCACCAGCCCGTAGCCCACTCCCGCCGCGTGCTGCCCGGTCGGCCCCGGCCGGGCAGGCCCAGTACCGGCCGCCTCCGGAGCAGACGCGGCCGACCCCGCCGAACCGGCCGACACCGCGGCGATGGCCGGGAGCGCCAGCCCGATCCCGGCCAGCGCGAGCACGCTGGGCCGTTCGCCGAGCAGCAGCCCGGCCAGCACGGACAGCACCGCCGAACCCACCGCGCTCAACGTGCTGGCCACGCTGAACTCGGCATTCCTGAACCCGAGGTACAAGACCATTCCCCCGGCCACGCCGGCCACCCCGGCCGCCGCGCCCCAGCCTGCCGCGGCCGCGGACAGCCCGCCCGGGCTGGCCAGCGGCACGACGATCAACGCGAGCAGCAGGGCCGTTACCTGGTCCAGGATCGTCACCCGGATGACGCTCGTCGCCCTGGTCGCCAGCCCGGCGGCAAAGTCCGAGGTGCCGAACCCGATCGCCGACGCGAGCGCCAGCACGACCGCGAGCATGCTACCGACCTCCCCCGGGGCCAGTGCACCGCCCGCTGGACCGCAATTACCACCGATTTATCATTATTTGCCCGGATAAGAAACCCCGGCGACGGTAAATAGATGATCATCGATAGCCGTCTACGTATACTGTCCAGCGTGGCTACTCAAGTGACGGCCCAGCGTGACGCTCCCCAGACGATGGTCCCGGGCGCCCTCGCGGCGGCGTGCTGTGCCCCGCTGCTGCGCGAACCGATCACGCCGGCTCAGGCGGCCGAGCTCGCCCGCCTGCTGAAGGCCGTCGCCGACCCGACCCGGCTCCGCCTCGTCTCCATGGTCGCCGCGCACGAGAACGCCGAGGCCTGCGTCTGCGACCTGACCGAGCCGCTCGGCCTGACCCAGCCCACCGTCTCCCATCATCTGAAGATCCTCGTCGACGTCGGCATCTTCGCCCGGGAGAAGCGCGGGGTGTGGGCCTTCTACACGCTCGTACCTGGCGCCATGGACGCGCTCTCCGCCCTGCTCAGCACCAGCGGCCAGGCCTGAAACCGACGTGCCGGACACCAGCCCGAGAATCCGTCCCGGCCGCCCGGAAGACGCCCAGCAGATCGCCCAGGTCAACGTCGAGGCCTGGCAGAGCGCTTTCCGCGGCCTGATGCCGCAGGACTATCTCGACCACATCGACCTAGCCGCCCGCGTCGCCCGGTGGCGGCGCACGCTGGACAACCTCAGCCGGTCGGGCGAAGGCGTGCTCGTCGCGACGAAGGGCACCCAGATCATCGGCTTCGCCGGCTTCGGCCCGAGTCATGATCCGGACGAGAACCCGGCGCGTACCGGCTTGCTCGACGCCATTTACCTGGCTCCCGGCTGCTGGGGCAAGGGCGCGGGCCGCCAGCTGATGGCGGCGGCGCTGAGGCAGCTGGCCAGCGCCGGATACGCCCAGGCCACGCTGTGGGTGCTGGACTCCAACGCCCGCGCCCGCCGCTTCTATGCAGCGGGCGGGTGGACACCGGACGGCGCCAGCAAGGTGGACGCCAGCCGCGGCTTCCCGCTCAACGAGATCCGATACCGGAGGACGCTGATGACCACAGCCGCCGCGGCTGGCACCTGGAAGCTCGGCGACCTCACCGTGAACCGGATGGGCTTCGGCGCGATGCGGCTGAGCGCGGCCGCGCCGTTCGGGACCGAGGACATCCCGAGCGATCGCGACCGGTCGATCGCCGTGCTGCGCCAGGCGGTCGAACTCGGTGTCAATCACATCGACACAGCGGCGTTCTATTTCTCCCGGTTGCGCTCGGCCAACGAGCTCATCAACCGGGCGCTGGCGCCGTACCCGGAAGACCTGGTCATCACCACCAAGGTCTGGGCCGGCCGCGACCCATCCGGCGAATGGTACTGGGCCACGCCCGAGCAGCTGCGCGGGCAGGTCGAGGAGAACCTGCGCCAGCTCGGCCGCGACCATCTCGACGTGGTGAACCTGCGCATCCCGCCCCGCTCGGCCGTCTCGGTCGCCGAGCACTTCGGCGCGCTGGCCGAGCTACGCGACAAGGGCCTCATCCGCCACCTGGGCATCTCGAATGCCAGCCCGCACCACCTGGCTGAGGCCCTGGCCATCGCCCCGGTGGTCTGCGTGCAGAACCGCTACGGCATCGGCGCCGCTCCCGCCGACCACGACTTCCTCGACGCCTGCGGTTCCCAGGGCGTCGCATTCACGCCGTTCTTCGCCATCGCCGGCCAGGGTCGCGCGAGCGGCGTGGCCGCCGCCGAGAGCAGCGAAGTCCTCGCCGTGGCCGAGGCGCACGGCGCGAGCCCCGCCCAGGTGCGGCTGGCCTGGACCCTGGAGCGCGGGCCGCACGTGCTTGCCATTCCTGGCACCGGCAACCCCAGCCACCTCAGCGATAACATCGCCGCCGCCGAACTCCGCCTCGCGCCGGAGGAAATGTCCCGCCTCACCGCCATTCAAGATCAGGCATAACGTGCGGTGGTTTCACCCGCCGCCCTCCCTAGACACGCCAGCGGGCTCAATTGCGCCACCGGCACGCTCTAGCGGGATCGATTGCGTAAATGACACGCTGCGCGGCGCTGCGCGCGGGGGGACTTGGGGGATTGGGGCGGTAGTGTTATGGCTGGGTGGTTGAGAAATTGATGCGCTTGTGCTATGATGATGCCTACTGGGGATAGGCTCCGGGTCGTGGATTCTAATGGGCAGCCTAGTTTTACTGCGTTTACGGCGGCGGCCGCACGGGCCGCTCATCTGATCGTTGATCGCGAGCCGCATATCTTCGCGGACACGCTGGCCGAGGCCATGCTCGGCGACCGGGCCGAGGAATTCATCGGCTACCATCGCGCGCACGGCGCGCATCCCATCTTGTCCTGCGCCCGGGCGCAGGTTACGTGCCGGAGCCGCTATACGGAAAACGCTCTCGGCCGCGCCGTCAAAGAACGCGGCATAACCCAGTACGTCCTGCTCGGCGCCGGGCTGGACTCCTATGCCTGCCGCGAATCGCCGGCTGGGAACGTCCGTGTGTTCGAAGTCGATCACCCGTCGACCCAGGCCTGGAAGCGCGAGCACGCCGCGGGGGCGCCAGCCAGCCTCACGTTCGTCCCGATGGACTTCACCAGCGATTCGCTCGGCGGCCGGCTGCGCGGGGCGGGGTTCGACCAGAGCGCGCCCGCCTTCGTCAGCTGGCTGGGCGTCACCATGTACCTGACCAGCAGCGCGATCAGCCAGACCCTGCGGACCCTCGGCGGCTTCGCGCCCGGCTCCGAGCTCGTCGTGGACTACATGTTGCCTCCCGGCCTGCGGGATGAGGCAGGCCGCGCCTACGCCGAGGCGATCGCACAGGCCTCCGCTGAGCGAGGCGAGCCCTGGCTGTCAACCCCGCGCCCGGCGGAGATGGAGGCGCTGCTCAGGCAGAACGGTGCCGGACAGGTGCGGCACGTGAGCCAGCACGACATGATCGCGCCCGAGCTGTGGAGCCGATCCGATTCGCTGCGGCCCGCCGACCTGTCCCGCATCGCGCACGCCACGATCACCGGTCATGCTTGACCGATGGACGAGCAGGTCCTCGACGGCGGGAACACATCAGGCGCGGTGGTCCGGGCCGGAGCGACGGTCCGCAAGCCGGCGGGCTACTGGACGCCGGCCGTTGACGCGCTGCTCGGCTACCTGGAAGCGACCGGATTCACCGGGGCACCCCGCCCGCTGGGCCGCGACGACCGGGACCGCCAGGTACTCGAGTACGTGCCCGGCCGGCTGGCCATCGACGCGCCCCCGCTCGACGCCGACGGCCTGCACCGCGTCGGACGGCTGATCCGCGACCTGCATGACCGCGCCGCCGGCTTCGACTCGCCGCCCGGCGCCCGCTGGAACGTGGTGATCCCGCCGGACCGGCAGGACCTCATCTGCCACCACGACCTCGCCCCGTGGAACCTGGTCCTGAGCGAGGACCGCTGGGTGTTCATCGACTGGGACGGCGCGGGTCCCGGATCCCGGCTCTGGGACCTGGGGTACGCGATCACCGGCTTCGTGCCGATGCGAGGCGACGGCGATCCCGCGGCCGACGCCCCCCGGCTGCGCGCCCTAGCCGACGGATACGGGCTCAGCACGGCCCAGCGCGGCGAACTCCCGCCGCTGATCGGCGCGCACACCCGCGCCATGTTCGACCTGCTCCGGGCCGGCGCGGAGACCGGCAGGCAACCCTGGGCCCGCCTGTTCGCGGAAGGTCACGGGGACTACTGGGGCCCCGCCGCGGACTATATCGACCGCAACCTCGCCGCCTGGGCCCGCGCCCTGGCTTAGCCACGCCGGGTTGGTAGCAGCAGGAACATGACCGGACGACCCCGACCCGACCTGCCGCCGGGTACCGACCTGCTGCCGCAGATCAGGCACATTGTGGTGCTGATGATGGAAAATCACTCTTTTGACAACTACCTGGCCGCGCTTTATCCGAACGACATTCCTTCCTCCCTCCATCACCTTCCTTCGACCGGGCAGTCGGCGGGCGTGCCCACCCAGACCTGGTCAGCGTGCCACCGCCGGTACGCCGAAGGCGCCTGCGACGGCTTCGAACCCGCGGCAATGAGGTACTGGGACGAGAAAGACCTGCCGTTCTATTACGGGCTGGCCAGGACCTTTCCGCGGGCCGAGCGCTGGTTCAGCTCCTGCCTTGGCCCCACCTTCCCCAACCGCAGGTTCCTGATCTCCGGCACCGCGCACGGCCTCATGGACGACATGCCATGGGACCTGATCGACTACCCGGAGGCCGGCACGATCTTCGACATGCTGTCCGAGCACGACATCTCCTGGATCAACTACCACAGCGTCAGGCCGGCCACGATGCTGTTCAAGCGCATGCTCGGCGCCCGCGGCGCCGTCCGCGATGCCGCCGCGGAGTCTCCGCTCGACGCCCTCGACCTGGCCGCCACGCCCGCCTTCGCCACTCCCCCGAAGCTGCCCGCCCCCGCCCTAAGCTGGGGTTCGTGGTTACCTCACGTGGCTTCCGCGGCAGGCGGCGGGCGGCTGGCGCGGCTGGCCGGGTCCCGCCCGGCCAGTACGTGACCGATGACTTTCCCGTCCTGTCGGCCGGACCGACGCCCCGCACCGCCTTGGACAAGTGGACGTTCTCGGTCACCGGCGGCGTCCAGCAGAAAACCTGGACCTGGCCGGAATTCCGTGCGCTGCCCGCCGAGCAGCTGACCACGGACATCCACTGCGTTACCCGCTGGTCCAAGCTCGACACCAGGTGGGAAGGCGTCTCGGTCGACGTGCTGCTTGATGAGGCGGGGTACGACGCGCCTTACATCCTGGCGTTCTGCGACGGCGGCTACACCACCAACCTCCCGGTCGAGGCGGTGACCGGCGGGAAGGCGTGGGTGGCCTTCAGCTATGCGGGGGCGCCGCTGCGACCGGAGCACGGCGGCCCGGCGCGGCTGCTGGTCCCGCGCCTGTACTTCTGGAAAAGCGCGAAATGGGTGCGCGGCCTGCGGCTCCGCGATACCGACGAGCCTGGCTTCTGGGAGATGTACGGATACCACAACTACGGAGATCCATGGCTGGAACAGCGGTACGCGGGCGACTGACCTGGCAGGTCGCCACCGTCAGCGCGGTCACCGACGAGACGCCCGCGGTACGGACGATCTCGCTGGACCTGCCGGACTGGCCGGGGCCCGGCGCCGGCCCGCAGCGGGCCGGGCAGCATCTGGACGTCCGGCTCACCGCCGAGGACGGCTACCAGGCCGAACGGGAGTACTCGATCGCCTCGGCGCCCGGCGAGCCGGTCGCGATCACGGTGGAGCGCCTGGCGGACGGCGAGGTCTCCCCGTACCTGACCGAGGAGCTGCGCCAGGGCGACCAGTTCGAGGTGCGCGGGCCGGTCGGCGGGTATTTCGTGTGGGACGGCGACGACGGGCCGCTGCTGCTGGTGGCGGGCGGCTCGGGCATCGCGCCGCTGCGCGCCATGCTGCGGCACCGGCGGCGCACCGGCAGCACCGTCCAGGCCCGGCTGCTCTACTCCTCCCGGACCTGGCAGGATGTGATCTACCGTGCCGAGCTATCCGTGCCCGCCGATGGCCTCGAGGTCTTCCATACGCTGACCCGCCAGCAGCCGCCCGGCTGGACCGGTTACGCCCGCCGGGTCGACGCGCAGATGCTCACCGAGGTGGCCTGGCCCGCCGCCGACGACCCGGTCGTTTACGTCTGCGGGCCGACCAGCTTCGTGGAGACGGTCGCCGGGGCGCTGACCAGCCTCGGCTATCCAGCGCGCCGGATCAGGACCGAGCGGTTCGGTGCGACGGGAGGTCAGTGATGGAGCCGGTGGACGGCAACGCGATCGGCGGGCTGCTGATCGAGATCTTCGGCACCGAGATGACGAACGTCAGGGGTACCTGCGCCGCCTGTAACGCGACCGGTCCGGTGGCGTCGTTCGCCGTCTACCGGAGCGGGCCGGGCATCGTGGCTCGCTGCCGGGCCTGCGACGGCGAGCTCATGGTCCTGGTCCGGCGCCAGGCCATCACCTGTGTCGACCTGCGCGGCCTGGCCCGGCTGGGGAAATGACCACCGATCATGCGTGGATCCACAGCGGCCCGCCGCTGGTGATGACCGAGATGGAACGGCTGGCGACAGGGGACGTCCGGATCCGCACCGACGCCATGCCGCTGTCGGTCTCGCTGGTCAGCGCGTACGGGCCGCCGGGCACGATCAACGTGGCCGCGCCGCCGTCGGTGCTGACCGACACCGTTTCCGGTGCCGACGAGAACACGAGCCTCGCGTCACCGCTGCCGGTGGCGGCGGTGACCGTCGCGGCGGCGACGTTACGAGCGTTAAGAGATCCGCCCGACGTGTCGACGCGCAGTGCGCCGGTCACGCCATCCACCAGCAGCGAACCGCCGTCGGTGCTGACCGTGAGCGGCCCGCCGATCTGCGTGGCCCGCACCGGCCCGCTGCCTGAGTCCAGGTTCGCCCCGGCGACCCCGGATACGGCCACCGGGCCGCCCTCGCTATCCACCGTGACGGTAACCTCCGGCGGAACGGTCACCACGAAGTCGACCTGGCAGTCGGAGTCGGGACACGCGCCATCGCCCAGGTCGAGCTGGCCGTGCTCGATCCGCTGCAGCACGGGTGCCGGACCGCCGCCGGGCCCGCCGCCTGGGTCGCCGTACTCAATCGTCTCGGTGACCTGGACCTGGCGCACCGGCGCGGCGGTCACTCGTACCTGCCCTCCGTAGCTCTGCACGTTGAGGCTGGTGACCGAGCTGGGGACCGTGAACGCGTGCTCGGGCATGGCTGACACCTGCGGCGGCGGGGGTGTACCGACCGAGGTGATGAGATGGAAACCGGGTACGGCCAGAACCACCATGGTGACCACTCCGGACAGAGCCCAGACCCAGCGGTCGCGAGCGGTCACGGCGCGCATGGCAGGTCCACGGTGAGCAGGGTCGGCCCGCCGGGCGGGCTGGCGATCTCGAAGGTTCCGTCGACCGACTCGGCGCGCTTGGCCAGGCCGGCCAGGCCGGTGCCGCGGGCCGGGTTGGCCCCGCCCACGCCGTCGTCGCTGACGATGATGTGCAGCCGGTCAGCAGCGCGTTGCACGAACACCTCCGCCTGGCTCGCCTGGGCGTGCTTGGTGATGTTGGTCAGGCCCTCGGAGACCACGAAGTAGGCCACCGCCTCGATGGTGGGCGGCGGGCGTCTGGGTACGTCCACGGTCAGCCGGACCGGAATCGGCACCCGCGCCGCCACTCCGGACAGGGCCGCGTCGAGGCCGCGGTCCTCCAGTACCGCCGGGTGCAGTCCGCGGACCAGATTCCGCAGCTCGGCCAAGGCCGCCTTGGCTTGCTCGTGGGCTTCGGCGATGACGTGGCCGGCCTGGGCCGGGTCGGCGTCGGCACGCGCCATGCCCAGCATCATCGCGAGCGAGACCAGACGCTGCTGGGTGCCGTCGTGCAGGTCGCGCTCCAGGCGGCGCCGCTCGGCGTCCGCGGCGTCCACCACGCCGGCCCGGGTCTGCGCGAGCTGCACCACCCGGTGCTCCAGCTCCTCGGCCCGGCTCGGGCCGAGCAGTTCCCTGGCCACCCTGGCGTCCAGGGCCGCGACCCAGGCGGTGAACCTGGGCGCGGCGAACAGCACCGCGACGCCGCCGACGATCACGAAGACGTCTAGCGGTATGTAGAGCAGCGAGGAGGGGGCCATGAAGCGGTGGAGCATGCCTTCCGGTCTCAGTCCCCACGCGTACGTAAACACCAGCGCGCACAAGATCCCCGCCAGCCACAGCCCGAACGCGACGAGCCCGGCGGCGGCCAGCGCCGGGCCGACCACCACGTGGTACGCGAGCTGGCGCCAGGTCGCCCGCGACCTGGCGTAGGCCACGATCCCGTCCGCGGTGCGCCGGCTCAACGCGGGCGGCTGCGGTGGTATGTCCACTCCGGCGGTGGCGCGCAGCCGGTGGCGGTGCAGCCTGGTGAACACCGGCGCCGCGAGGAACACGCCCACCAGGAACACCAGCGGCAGCAGCCACCTGGGCTTGGTCACGCTTCCCGACACCACGATCAGGACCGCGGCCGCCTGCGCCGGGACACCGCCGACGAGGTACAGCACCTCGGCCCAGCAGCGCGGGGACCACGGAACGCGGCGGGTCTGGGCGGTCATGGAATCAACGGTAACGACCTCACGCGGACGCCTCCACCCAGCACGCTGCACGATCGGAGGTGAAGCTAGCCTCACCACGAATCGGGGGTCCAGCGCCAGTGCGCGACGGCCCGGCCGGCGGCATCCTGACTTGCGCGGCCGGCGAGTTCCGAACCCCGAGAGGATCCGAGATGAGAGAGCAGACGATGTCCGGCGACGTGATCCGGCTGGACGGCGTGACCAAGAGCTATCAGGCCGGCGCGCCGCCGGCGCTCGCGGAGGTCAGCATGAGCGTGGCGCCCGGTGAGGTGGTGGCCGTCATGGGCCCGTCGGGCAGCGGGAAGTCCACGATGCTCAACCTCATCGCCGGGCTTGACCGGCCCACGACCGGCACCGTCACCGTGGCCGGGCGGCGGATCGACCACCTCAGCGAGACCGCGCTGGCTGCCTTCCGCGCCCGGCACGTCGGTATCATCTTCCAGTTCTTCAACCTGCTCGACGACCTCACCGTGGCGGACAACGTGCTGCTGCCCGCCCAGCTGGCCGGAGCATCCCGGCGCCAGGCCCGGGCCCGGGCCGACGAGCTGCTGACGCGGATGGGCATAGAGCGGCTCCGCGATGCCTACCCGGCACGGCTGTCCGGCGGGCAGCGGCAGCGGGTCGCGATCGCGCGAGCGCTGGTGAACTCCCCCGAGCTGCTGCTGGCCGACGAGCCGACCGGGGCGCTCGACACCGCCGCGGGGCACGAGATCGGCCGGCTGCTGCGCGAGCTCAACACGGCCGGGCAGACGCTGGTGCTGGTCACCCACGACCCGGCGCTGGCGCAAGCCTACGCGGCCCGCACGGTGCGGATCGTGGATGGCCGGGTCGCCGAAGCGGCGGTGCGGGCATGAGCTGGACCGGAGCGATAAGGACCGCCACCGGGGGGATGCGCAGGCACAAGGTGCAAGCGGTCGTGATCGGCACGGTGCTGCTCATCTCCACCGCGTCGGCCACGCTCGGGTTCGCGCTGCTGGCGGCCGGCGACGCACCGTTCCAGCACGCGTTCGCCGCCCAGCACGGCGCGGACGTGACCGTCACCGTGAACGACGCACGGGCCGGCTCCGCCGTGCTCGCCGCCACCCGCGGCCTGCCCGGGGTCACCGCGGCGGCCGGGCCGTTCCAGCAGGCCACCGTGCAGGCGGAGCAGGACGGCCAGCCGTTCGGCCAGCTCGTGCTGGCCGGTCGCGCGTCACCGGGCGGCCCGGTCGACGACGTGGTGCTGAACGCCGGGCACTGGCCGGATGGACCGGGTCAGCTGGTGCTCGGCGGCAGCGCCGGCGACGGCACGCAGGTGGGCAGCAGGCTCACCGTCACCGGCCTGCCGGGAACCGCGGTGCTCACCGTGGTCGGCTTCGCGAACTCGATCACCAGCTCCGCTGACGGCTGGGTCACTCCCGCCGAGATCGGCCAGCTGCGGCCGTCGGGTGCAGGGGCGCCGGCGAGCTCGCAGATGCTGTACCAGTTCGCCAGCGCGGGGAGCTTCACCCAGATCCGCGGCGACGCCGCGGCGGTGAGCCACGCGCTGCCGGCGGGCGCGGTGACCGGCTTCAGCTCCTGGCTGACCGCAGAGGATCAGTCCACCGGCAACAGCGCGATCATGGAGCCGTTCGTTGTCGCGTTCGCGCTGATCGGCCTCGCGATGGCGGTGCTGATCGTGGGCAACGTGATCAGCGGCGCGGTGGTCGCTCAGTACCACCGGATCGGCGTGCTGAAGAGCCTCGGCCTCAGCCCGGCCCAGGTCGTGGTGGCGTACTTGAGCCGGGTCGGCTGGCCAGCGGTGGCCGGCTGCCTGGCCGGGGTCGTGGCGGGCAACGTGCTCGCGGTGCCGGTGCTGCACCAGTCGTCCGACGCCTATCAGGTCGGCAGCCAGCAGGTGCCGTTGTGGGCCTCGCTGGCCGCTCCGGCCGGGATGCTGGTCCTGACCGCCCTGGCCGCCCTGGGCCCGGCGCTGCGAGCGGGCAGGCTGTCCGCCGCCGAGGCGATCGCCGCCGGGCGGGCGCCTCGCTCGGGACGCGGCTACGCGGCGCACCGGCTCGCCGCCCGGCTCCGGCTGCCACGCGCGGTCGGGCTCGGGCTCGCCGCGCCGTTCGCCAGGCCGGCCCGCACCGTGGTGACCCTCGCCGCGGTCGCGTTCGGCGCCACCGCGGTGATCTTCGCGTTCGGGCTGAACTCCTCGCTGAGCCGGGCCGCGGCCAGCCAGACCCAGTCCGGCACGGTCCAGGTCCTGGTCGAGCAGGGCGGCGGCCCGGTCCCCGTCAACGGTCCTGGGCAGCCGCCCACCGCGGCGCAGAACGCGGCGGTGACCACGGCCCTGGCGGCCCAGGCCGGCACGGCGCACGAGGTGGCGATGTACGAAAACGAGGTCAATGTCCCCGGCATCGCGGGCAGCGTCCACGCCGAGGCGTTCGGCGGTGACTCCTCCTGGACCGGGTACGGCATAATCGCGGGCCGGTGGTACGGCGCGCCGGGCGAGGTGGACGTCAACACCGCGTTCCTGAACCAAAGCGGCCTGACGGTGGGCGACGTAGCCGCCGTGAACACCGGTACCGCCCAGGTCAGCGTGCGCATCGTCGGGGAGGTGTTCCACCCGAGCAAGCAACCCGTACTGTACGGCAGCACGCGCACGCTGCCCGGCCTGGGCACCGCCGCGAACCTGTGGCAGTACGACGTGGGCCTGCGGCCAGGCACCAGCACCGACGGGTACATCCAGGCCGTGAACAATGCCCTGGGCGGCCACAGCCCGTGGGCGGCCACCAGGCAGCACGACGGCGGCAAGTTCTACACGATCGCCACCGGACTTGTGGGCCTGCTGGCGCTGATGGTCGCGGTCGCCGCCGGCCTCGGCGTGCTCAACACCGTGCTGATGACCACCCGGGACCGGGTGCACGACCTCGGGGTGTTCAAGGCGCTGGGCATGCGGCCCCGCCAGCTGCTCACCATGGTCGTGTGCTGGATCGCCGGGCCCGCCGTGGTGGCCGCGGCGATCGCGGCCCCCGCCGCCGTCGTGCTGAACGACGCCACCCTGCGCGCCATGGCCGGCACCGCGCACACCGGCATCCCGGCCAGCTTCACCCAGGTGTTCCCGCCGGGCCGGCTGGCGCTGCTGTCCCTGGCCGCGCTGGCGATCGCGGTAGCCGGGGCGCTGGCCCCGGCGAGCTGGGCCGCCCGGGCCCGCGCGGCCACGGCGCTGCGCGCCGAGTGACGGCCGCGTTGCCATAGCGTGGACTCCGTGACCGAACAGCCGACTCGCCCGCGGGTAGTGATCGCCGAGGATTCGGTGCTGCTGCTGGCCGGCCTCACCAAGCTGCTGGACAGCGCCGGGTTCGAGGTCGCGGCCACCGCGGGTGACGCCGCCGGGCTGCTCGCCGTCGTCGAACGGGAGCAGCCCGACGTGGTCATCGCCGACGTCCGGATGCCGCCCACCCACACCGACGAGGGCATCCGCGCCGCGCTGGTGATCCGCAGCCAGTGGCCTTCCATCGCCATCCTCGTGCTGTCGCAGTACGTGGAGGAGCGGTACGCCGCCGACCTGCTGTCGGCGAACACCCGCGGCGTCGGCTACCTGCTGAAGGACCGGGTGGCCGACGTGGCCGAGTTCATCGACGCGCTGCGCCGGGTCGCGGCCGGCGGCACCGCGCTGGACCCCGAGGTGGTGGCCCAGCTGCTGGTGCGCCGGGGCGGGGACCCGCTGGACAACCTGACCCAGCGCGAACGCGACGTGCTGGCGCTGATGGCCGAGGGCCGGTCCAACGCCGAGATCGGCACGGTCCTGACCATCACCGACAGCGCGGTGAGCAAGCACATCAACTCGATCTTCGCCAAGCTCGGGTTGTTCCCGGGCGACGTCGGCCACCGCCGGGTGCTCGCGGTGCTGCGCTATCTCAGCGCGGGCCCGACGCTGACCTGAGGCTGTGCTGCCGAGGCCTGGGCCTGCTTGGCCTGGGCGTGCAGGTCGTGCACGTAGCGCTTACCGCGCAGCAGCGAGGCGAACGCGGCGATCAGGCAGGCCGCGATCGCGAAGGCGAACGCGATCCGCAGCCCGCTGGAGAACGGCCCGGAGATCAGCGAGGGGAAGAAGGAGTGGCCGGTCAGGTACGCCGCGTGCCCGGCCGGGAGCTTGGCGATGGCCGGGCCGAGCAGTGTCTGGATCGGGTTGTAGCCGAGCAGCGCGGCGAACATGATCGACACCGGCGGCAGCGCCGCCAGCCGCGACGCGTCCGCGGCGGGCAGGCCCTGAGCGGTCAGGCCGTGCAGCAGGCTCGACGGCAGGGAGGAGGCCAGGCCGAGAATGATCAGCGTGAAAAAGATGCCGATGGACAGCACCATCGCCGAGTTCTGGAACGTGGCGCTCATCCCCGCGCCCACCCCGCGCTGCTCGGGCGGCAGGCTGTTCATGATCCCGGCCCGGTTCGGCGCGGCGAACAGGCCCATGCCGATGCCGTTGAGCAGCAAGATCCCCGCGAACTGCCAGTAGCTGAAGTTGACCGGCAGCAACTGGAGCAGGACGAATGAGAGCGCGGCCACCAGCATGCCGCCGGTGGCGAACGGCCGGGCGCCGAACCGGTCGGAGAGCCAGCCGGACACCGGCCCGGCGATCAGGAAGCCGATGGTCAGCGGCAGCATCGCGATGCCCGCCCACAGCGGCGTGTCGCTGAAGGCGTAGCCGTGCATCGGCAGGTAGATGCCCTGCAGCCAGATGATCAGCACGAACATCAGGCCGCCGCGGCCCAGCCCGGAGAGCAGGCTCGCGATGTTACCCGCGGTGAACGGGCGGATCCGGAACAGCGACAACCGGAACATCGGCTCGGCGACGCGCGTCTCGATCACGCAGAACACGGCGAGCACGGCCAGCCCGCCGCCGGTGAGGCCGAGCACCAGCGGGCTGGTCCAGCCCATCGTGTGCCCGCCGTAGGGCTGGATGCCGTACGTGATGCCGACCAGGACGGCGAGCAGGCCGGCGCCGAACGTCAGGTTCCCCCACCAGTCCAGTGACGCGGGCTTGCGCACGCCGAGCTCACGGAGCTTGAGATAGGACCAGACCGTGCCGAGCACGCCGAACGGCACCGAGACAAGGAACACGTAGCGCCAGCCGATCGGGCCGAGCACGCCGCCGAGCACCAGGCCGATGAACGAGCCCGCGATCCCGGCCACCTGGTTCAGCCCCAGCGCCAGCCCGCGCTCGTT
>Ga0126381_100004255_pt1 | contig 15560 bp, 13 predicted proteins | sample PanSoiMetPlot_28_FD_96465 | JGI IMG/M metagenome (GOLD analysis project Ga0126381, IMG submission 96465) | Tropical forest soil microbial communities from Panama - MetaG Plot_28 | ecosystem: Environmental > Terrestrial > Soil > Tropical forest > Bulk soil | place: Panama | collected 2016-02-17 | reverse complement strand
GCGACCGGCAAGCCGAAGGTCGACAAGGAGAACGCCGACGCCAAGCTGGCAAAGCGGCCGCTGATCGGCGTGCAGATCGTGCTCGCCATGAAGCCGACCGGGACGCCCGATCAATGGAAGGGGCAGGTCTACAATGCCAAGGACGGCAACACCTACACCGGCTATTTCACCATGACCGGCGCCGACACCGCCGAGCTCAAGGGCTGCGCGATGGGCTTTATCTGCAAGTCGCAGACCTGGACGCGGGCGAAGCCGTAACCCGGGATTGCTCGTTCGCCACCCGAGATTGACCTCGATCGTTTTGCGCTTGCCCGGAATTGCGCGCCGCGCATCCCGGGCTACGTATGTCGCGCGCGCTGGCCGAACAGCACGGCGCGGACTTTCGGGTCGCGCGGATCGACCGCGGACGCCGCGGCAATGCGAATGGCAAAGGCGCGCTTGACCGCCGGGCGCGCGCGGATCGTCTCGAACCAACGCTTGAGATGCGGAAAATCCGCCAAATCCTGGCCGGCGCGCTCGGCGAGCCGCACCCAGCCGACACAGGCGATGTCGGCGATCGAATAGGAGCGGCCGGCGAGAAACGGACGACCGGCCAGCCGCGTGTTCATGACGCCGAACAGCCGGTTGACCTCGTCGCCGTAGCGGACGATCGCGTAATCGATCGGCGCCGGCGCGTAGCGGCGGAAATGGATGGCTTGCCCCGCCATTGGCCCGAGGCCGGCCATTTGCCAGAACAGCCATTGCTCGACCGCAGCGCGCGCACGCTCCTCGCGCGGATAGAACTTGCCGGTCTTGCGGCCGAGGTACTGCAGGATCGCGCCGGACTCGAACACCGCGATTGGCCGTCCGCCCGGACCGCCAGGATCGACAATGGCCGGGATGCGGTTGTTGGGCGAGACGACCAAGAACTCTTTGCTGAATTGCTCGCCCTTGGAAATATCGACCGGCCGGACCACGTAACGCAGCCTGCACTCCTCGAGCATGATTGAGATTTTCCAGGCGTTCGGCGTCGGCCAGTAGAACAGCTCGATCGGCTTTGGCATCCGTAACGAGCGGCGGCGCGCCACGCCCCGCTTTTGTCGCGCCGGTGTTTGCGCTGAGCTGCGCATTCGTCGCGTCATCGTGCTGCAACCAAATCACGCCAAAAGAAAAACGGCGCCGCGGTTGTTATCCGGACGCCGATGCAAGTCTTCTGATAGCACCGTCGACACCGAGGGCGTCGGCGAGATGCCGGAGATTTTGGATCGGCCGGCTTTGCTGGCCGGTGCGGCTCCGAAGTGCTCGGGACCGCCGTCTTCACCTCCGCCGCGCGGTTGCGCATGTCGAACGGTGAAGCCCAAACCTCCGTCCCCGCCGACGCCCTCCGTCGTTCACCTGAGCCGGCCGGTCCCGGCGATCATTCGGCAGAGTGCCGATCACCCGTGACGACAGCCGGCCCGTGTGACGCGATCTTCGACTAAGAGAGATCGAAGACCGTCAGCGGCGTCGCCTACTTCTTCTTCCGACGCTTCTTGGTCTTCTTCGCCGCTGCTTTCGCTTTTCTCTTCTTCGCCATTGCTGCCCTCCTAGCTTGAGTGGATGGCGATATCGGTACAGTGCAGTCGCGAATCGAGCTGCACTGTCATCCGAAATACACAAGCGGAAAGAAATTAACAGTCGCTCGGCTTAATTTTGTGTATAGCGGCCCGTTTGCGCGGATGGGCGCGCGCACAGAGCAGCGCAGCCGCTTACACGCTGACTGGAAAAGCGTTTCGGCTGCAGAGTTTTTGCTGAACAAACAACGGAATCGCAAAAGTACCGAAAGACTGGGCATTTCCCACGTGCCATTTGACTCACGTTTTTTGCGTCCCGATCACACCGCGCGTCGCACGCAACGGCCGTCAGCAAGCTCTCAACGGCACCTGCCGAGACGTTTCCACCGCCGTGAAAAAATTTTCGCCGCAGAGGCCCTTGCAAGCGTTGCGGCGGCCTCGTCAGCGCGCAAAACGCGCGAATCAGTGCCAAGTGATTCGCACCGGCGCCGCCGTGTGCCGCGCATTTCGGCGGTCGCTCGCGGCACGCGGTGACGTAAATTGCCGGACCAGTTTGGGAGCGAATGGAGCATGCGCGCAGTCGTCACGCACGATGCGCGCTGCAGCGCAACGATCAGATGCCGAGCTTCGTCTTGAGCAGTTCGTTGACGGTCTGCGGGTTCGCCTTGCCGCCCGACGCCTTCATCACCTGGCCGACGAACCAGCCAATCGCCTTCGCGTTGGTTTTGGCATCGGCGACCTTGCCGGCGTTCTTGGCGATGATGTCGTCGACGATCGCTTCGATCGCCGAGACGTCGGTGACCTGCTTGAGCCCGCGCGCCTCGACGATGGCGGCCGGATCGCCGCCCTCGTTCCAGGCGATCTCGAATACGTCCTTCGCGATTTTTCCCGAGATCGTGCCCTGCGCGATCAGGTCGAGGATGGAACCAAGCTGCGCCGCCGAAACCGGCGCCGCGGTGATGTCCTTGCCTTCCTTGTTCAGTCGGCCGAGCAGCTCGTTGATCACCCAATTGGCGGCAAGCTTGCCATCGCGTTTTTGTCCGGACTCGCCGACCACGCTTTCGAAATAGGCGGCCATGTCGCGCTCGGCGACCAGCACGTCGGCGTCGTATTCGCTGAGCGCCAAATCGCGCATGAAGCGGGTCTTCTTCTCGTCCGGCAGTTCGGGCAAGCCCTGTGTCAGCTCGGCGACCAGCGAGGGCGAGAGTTCGAGCGGCAACAGATCGGGGTCCGGAAAATAACGGTAGTCGTGCGCCTCTTCCTTGGTGCGCATCGAGCGCGTCTCGCCCTTGTCCGGATCGAACAGCCGGGTCTCCTGTTCGATCGTGCCGCCGTCCTCATTGACGCCGATCTGGCGCCACGCCTCGTGCTCGATGGCCTGGCCGATGAAGCGGATCGAATTCAAATTCTTGATCTCGCAGCGCGTGGCAAGCGCCGCGCCGGGTCGCCGCACCGACACGTTCACGTCAGCGCGCAAGTGGCCTTTCTCCATGTCGCCGTCGCAGGTGCCGAGATAGCGCAGGATGATGCGCAGCTTGCTCAGGAACGCTTTGGCCTCCTCGGCCGAGCGCAGGTCCGGCTTGGTGACGATCTCCATCAGCGCCACGCCGGAGCGGTTGAGATCGACCAGGGTGAGCTGCGGGTGCTCCTCGTGCAGCGATTTGCCGGCGTCCTGCTCGAGGTGCAGGCGCTCGATGCCGACCCGCACGCTCTCACCGTCCGGCATGTCGACCAACACCTCGCCGTCGCCGACGATCGGCGATTTGTACTGGCTGATCTGGTAGCCCTGCGGCAGGTCGGGATAGAAGTAATTCTTGCGGTCGAACACCGACTTCAAATTGATCTTGGCCTTGAGCCCAAGTCCGGTGCGCACCGCTTGGCGCACGCATTCCTGGTTGATCACCGGCAGCATCCCCGGCATGGCGGCATCGACGAGCGAGACGTGACTGTTTGGGCCGCCGCCGAACGCGGTGGCGGCGCCGGAGAACAATTTGGCCTGCGAGGCGACCTGGGCATGCACCTCCATGCCGATGACGACCTCCCAGTCGCCGGTCGCGCCCTTGAGCAGCTTCGATTTTTTCGCCGGTGCATCCATCGCCGTTACGCCGCGTGCAAAGTTTCCGCTGCTGCCGCCTGCAATATATACTGTGGGCAAAGGGTCAAGGGAGGGAACTCATGAAGCGCATGGTTGTCGTCCTGCTCGCACTGCTCAGCTCGCCGGCGCTTGCGCAGCAATCGGCGCCGGTCATTCCCTACGATTCCGTGCCGGATCCGCTGAAACTGCCCGCCGACCTTAATATGGGCGAGGCGGCCGGCGTCGCGACAAATTCCAAGGGCCACGTCTTCGTCTTCCATCGCGGCGGCAGCAGCCAGGGGCCGGCCTTCGCCAATACCGCGGCGCAATTGTGGGAGTTCGGGCCCGACGGCAAGTTCATCCGCGAGATCGGCAAGAACCTTTACGCCTGGTCGTTTGCCCACGCGGTCCGTGTCGATCCCCAGGACAATATCTGGATCATCGACAAGGGCTCGGACATGATCATCAAGTTCACCCCGCAAGGCCGGGTGGCCATGGTGATCGGCCGCAAGCAGGAAGCCTCCGACGCCGGCACGAAGCCGTGGGAGCACGTCAATCCGCCGCTGCCGGCAGAGCCCGGCCGCTTCCGCCAGCCGACCGACGTGACGTGGGATCAGGCCGGCAACATCTTCATCGGCGACGGCTACATCAATTCGCGCGTCGCCAAGCTCAGCAAAGACGGCGACTGGCTCAAATCGTGGGGCGAGCCCGGCAAGGGCGAAGGCCAGTTCAACACCGTACACAACATCGCCGCCGATGCGCGCGGCATGATCTACGTCGCCGACCGCAACAACCGCCGCATCCAGGTGTTCGATGCCGACGGCAAATATCAGCGCACCATCCGCATCGACATTCCGCCGGATCCCGACGCCCAGCCGGCGATCGGCAACAAGCCCAATCTGACGGACTATCTGGAAAAGGGCGGCACTATGACGCCGGGCGCACCATGGGCGCTGTGCATCACGCCGCCGCCCAACCAGATGCTCTACGTGTCCGACGCGTTCCCCGGCCGCATCTATAAGCTGTCGCTCGACGGCAAGGTGTTGGGGATGTTCGGCCGCTCCGGCAAGCAGCTCAAGCAGTTCGGCTGGGCGCATGCCATCGCCTGCCCGAACGAGAACACGCTCTACGTCGCCGAAATTTTGAATTGGCGGGTGCAGAAGCTCTTGCTGCATCCGGACCAGCACGCGGCGGCACACTGAGGCTTTACGCGGGCCGCGCGTGGCACCGGTGTCTGCGTCGGGCGAAGGCGCCATCGCGCGCCTCGCCGCCTGGGCGGCTGGTCTGCGTGCCGACGATTTTCCGCCGCGCGCCATCGAGCAGGCCAAGTTCGTTCTGCTGGACACGATTGGATGCGGGCTTGCAGCGCGCGACGACGAGAGCGCCCGCGCCGTGTTGGCGGCCCTCGCTGCGCTCGGCGACACACCGCAATGCACCGTGCTCGGCCAGGCGGAGAAGATGAGCGCGCCGAATGCCGTGCTGGCCAACGGCACGCTCATGCGCGTGCTCGATCTCAACGATTATGTGGTCGGCGCGCATCCGGTAAGCGGCGCGCGCGGCGGCCATCCGAGCGACAACATTCCAGTGGCGCTCGCCGCCGCCGAGCTCACTGGCTCGATCGGCCGCGATCTGTTGGCCGCGATCCTGATCGGTTACGAAATCTACGGCCGCGGCAAGGCGCTGATGCGCGCCGACTCGGCGTGGGACGGCATCAGCATTTCAGGCCTGGCGGCACCCGCGATGGCGGGGTGGCTGCTTGGGCTCGACGACGAGAAACTGGCGCACGCCGTTGCGCTCGGCGCGGCGCGCGCGCCGACCCCGGTCGCGGTGCGCGAAGGCGCCATCTCGGCGGCAAAATCGATCGCCAACGCGCTGATCGCGCAGAGCGGCATGCAGGCAGCACTGCTCGCCACCGCCGGCGTGACCGGGCCGCTCGACCTGTTTGAGGCCGAGCGCGGGCTCAAAGCCGTGTTCGCACATGCTCCCGAGTCCGCCGCAGATATTTTAGGGGCACCGCTGCCGGCCGACACTTTCATCAGCCGCGTCGCCATCAAAGCCTATCCCTGCTTTGCCGGCGGGCAGAGCGCGGTCGCCGCCACACTGGCGCTGCGCCGGCAGATCGGCGGCGATGTCGAAAGTCTCGCCAACATCCGTCCGGCGTTTGCCGATTTGCCGATCGTGCATCGCCAGCTTGCCGATCGGGGCCGCATCGCGCCGGCCTCGCGCGAGGCTGCCGACCACAGCCTGCACTTTCTCATCGCGGTGTCGCTGATCGACGGCACGTTCGGCCTCAATCAATTCGCCGGCGAGCGCTGGACCGATCCGAAAGTGCGCGCGCTGATGGCCCGCCTCGACATGACGACTGATGCCGACCTCGCCCGCCGCGGGTCCGGCGCGTACCCCTGCGCGCTGCACGCCACCGGCCGCGACGGCCGCCACCACGCCGTCGAAGTTTTGGCGCCGCCCGGATTTTCGCCCGATGGGCCGGATGCCAAATCCGTGCTGGAAAAATTCGCCCGCATTGCCGCCGATCGCATTTCGGCTGCGGCGCGCGACCATATCGTCGAGGCGGTGATGACGCTCGACAAGGCGACAACCTGCGAGAACCTCATGCGCGCTATTGCGCCTCGCATGCCGCCTGCCACCGCGCTAGACTGAGCGTAGCCGTAAAATCTTGCCATATCGGAGGCGCCCCATGGATGCAGTGCTTGAACGCGAAACCCTCGCTGCAGCGCTCGCCGAGCCGCGCGCCCGCATCGGTCTGATCATCCCTTCCGTCAACCGCATGACCGAGCCGCAGTTCAATCATTATGCGCCGGAGGGCCTGGGCGTCCACGTTGCGCGTGGCCGCGTCGCCGGCCAGCCGGCGCGCACCGTGGCGGAATTGACCGACGAGATCGCGCACGCCGCCGGCACGCTGGCCGACGCCAGCCCCGACCTGATCGTGTTTCACTGCACCCACACCTCGATGAAGGAAGGCGCCGACGGCGAGGCCCGCATTCTCGACCTCATCCGCCGCACCACCGGCATCGAGGCGCTGTCGACCTCGAGCCTGGTCAACGACGCCCTGCATGCGCTCGGGCTGAAAAAGGTCGTGGTGCTCAGCCCGTACATGTCGAACGCGCCGATCATCGCCTATCTGGGCGCCGCCGGTGTCAGCGTGGTCCGCGACGTCGCGCTACAATGCAAGAGCGCCGCCGATTTCGAAGCGATCACGCCGCAGCGCTGGATCGACCTTGCCAAGGAGAACGACACGCCCGAGGCCGACGGCATCTTCTTGAGCTGCACCAACACGACGCAGATCGAGGCGGTGGCGGCGATCGAGCAGGAACTCGGCAAGCCGGTGGTCAACAGCAATCAGGCGGTACTGTGGGGTTGCCTGAAGCGGCTTAAGCCCAAGCTCGGCGGAACGCCGGATATGCCCGAGCTGGGTCGCCTGATGCAGACGATCGGCGCCTGATCGCGGCCGCAATGTACAGCGCCATGAGGACCGCCCTCGCCCGCCTCGTCGCCGCCTTGCTCGCCTGTCTGCTGCTGGCGCCCGCGGCGCTGGCGCAAAACTATCCGTCGCGGCAGATCCGCCTGATCGTGCCGTTCGCCGCGGGCGGGCCCGCCGACCTGCTGGCCCGCGTCATCGCCAATGAGATGAGCAACGACCTCGGCCAGCAAGTCTTTGTCGACAACCGGCCGGGCGCCAATACCATCATCGGCGCCGACGTCGTCGCCAAGGCCGAGCCCGACGGCTACACGCTGCTGATGGCGATCGACGGTACGCTGGTGATGAATCCCTTCCTCTACAGCAAGCTGTCGTACGACCCGTTCAAGGATTTTGCGCCGATCACGCTGGTCGCCGACGTGCCCTCGGTGATCGAGGCCAACAATTCCGTGCCCGCGAACAACATGCGCGAGCTGATCGATCTTGAGAAGGCGCAGCCCGGCAAGCTCAACCTCGGCTACAGCACGCCGACCTCGCAGGTCACCGCCGAGCTTCTCAACATGCGGGCCGGCATCAAGCTGACGCTGGTGCCCTATCGCGGCGGCACCACGCAGGTGACCGGCCTCCTCGGCGGCGAAATCCAGCTCGGCCTCGAAAGCGTCAATGTGGCGCTGCCGTTCGCCCGCGCCGGCAAACTGAAAATCCTGGCGCTGACCGGCGGCAAACGCATCTCGCTGGCGCCGGAAATTCCGACCGTGGGCGAGACGCTGTCCGGCTTCGATCTCGGCATCTGGCAAAGCATCGTGGCGCCGGCGAAAACGCCGCCGGCGATCATCAACAAGCTGCACGCCGAGATCGTCGCGGTGCTAGGCCGCGAGGCCGTACGGCAGCGGCTCATCACCGCCGGCGTCGAGCCCGCCACCAGCAAATCGCCGCAGGATTTTGCCGAGTTCATCCATGCGCAGGCCGAAGTCCGCCGCAAGGTGATCGAGGCGGTCGGCTTGAAACTCGATTGAGGCCCCGATGCGTTTGGTCAAGCCTGCGATCCTGCTCGTCCTGGCGCTCTGCGCCGCTGCCTCCCCAGCCGCCGCGCAGGAGGCCGCGGACGCAAAAACCTATCCGAGCCGCGCCATCCACATGATCGTGCCGTTTCCGGCCGGCGGGCCGGCGGACACTATTGCCCGCATCATCGCTCAGAGAATGTTCGCGAATTGGCGCCAGCCGGTGGTGATCGAGAACCGCGCCGGCGGCAACACCGCGATCGGAGCCGAGCTCGTGGCGAAGGCGCCGGCCGATGGCTACACCCTTCTTGTCGCCATGGACGTCACCATGGTGATGAACCCGCTGGTGATGAAGAACCTGCCCTACGAGCCGCTGCGCGATCTGGCGCCGGTGACCTTGCTCAACAAGAGCATCTCGCTCATCACCACGCGCAGCGACGGGCCGAAAACCATCGCCGAGCTGATCGCCAAGGCCAAGGCGCATCCGAATACGCTCAACATGGGCGCCGGCACCATCACGTCGCGGCTCGGCGCGCTGGCCTTCGCCAAGGCGGCCGGCATCGACGTGGCGCTGGTGCCGTTCAAGGGCAGCGCCGACATCACTCAGGGCCTCCTCACCGGCGCGGTGGATTTCACGCTCGACAGCGTCTCAAATGCCTTGCCGCTGATCCGCGCCGGCAAATTCCGCGCGCTGGCCAAATACAGCGAGCGGCCGCTGCCGATCATGCCGGACGTGCCGAGCCTTTCGGTCGCGGCGGGCCTGCCCGGCATCGGCGAAAGCGCGACCTGGATCGCGCTGGTGGCGCCGCGGGCGACGCCCGCGCCCGTGATCGACAAGGTGGCGCGCGAGGTCGCTGCCATCTTTGCCGACCCGGCGCTCGAAGCCCACCTGCGCGAGGCCGGCCTCGTTGCCGAGAGCAGCACCCCCGATCAGCTCGAAAGCCTGATCCGCAGCGACAGCGCGCGCTGGAAGGCGCTGATCGACACCGGGATCGCGGACAAGATTTTGAATTAGCTCATCGCCGCGCTTTGCCGCAGGGCGCGACGCTCCAAGGATTTATCGTCCCGCCACTGCATCGCCGCCTGCCGGCGCTGCAGCTGGAACGGTTCGGCAGCGCGCCGCACCGTTGCGACGATCTGTTCCGGCGCGGTCGCAGGCGAACCGCTCGTGAACGGTGGCACCGGGCAATATTCTAGCTGCAGCTGGATCTGCTGCGCGACGGCGTCACCGGCGAGCATTGCGGCAAGCGTGAGAGCGAAATCGAGGCCCGCGGTGCAGCCGCTCGCCGTCACCCGGTTGCGGTCGATCACGACGCGGCGTTCGACAGGGATCGCGCCGTAAATCTCCAGCAGCGGCATGCTGAGCCGATGCGTGGTCGCCCGGTAGCCGTCGAGCAAGCCGGCAGCGCCAAGCAACAGCGCTCCGGTACAGACCGCCGTCACGTATTCGGCCTGGGCCGCCTGCCGGCGCAGAAACTCAAGCAAAACTTCGTCGTGCATGGCCTGGTGCTGGCCGGGCCCACCCGGCACCACCAAGACGTCGAGCGGCGGGCAGTCGGCGCAGGTCACGGTTGGAACCAGCATCAGCCCGCGCTCACTGCGCACCGGCTCCAACCTTTTGGCGACGACATGCACCGTCGTGTCCGGCATCCGGGAAAACACCTCGCACGGTTCCGTTAAGTCGATCTGCGTCAAGCCGGGGAACAACAGCATCCCGATCTGGCGCGGCGTCGCAGCATTGGCCGGCATGAACATGCTCCTTCGGTGTCATCATGACGGCGCGGTTTTGCCGTGACAGGGCATTGGCAGCAATGTCATTATACCCGTTGTTTTCTGCCAACCCGCGGGAGGCCCAAAATGGCGCGAGCGCAAAGCCAACAGCGGCAGGTGGCGATGCTGGCCTTCGAGGGCACGCAGCTCCTCGACATTGCCGGCCCGCTGCAATGTTTTGCCAGCGCCAACGAAATCGCGAAGGATGGGCGTGACGTGCCCTATCGCCTCGTCGTTGCCTCGCGCCGCGGCGGCGTGATGCGCACCTCGTCGGGGCTGCCACTCGTCACTGTTTCCATTGCGAGCTTGCGCGGTACGCCGATCGACACGCTGATTGTCCCGGGCGGGCCCGGCGTTCACGAGGCAGTGAAAGAGCCACGCCTCGTCGCCTGGATTCGCGGCCGAGCGGCGAACACCCGTCGTATCGCCTCGGTCTGCACCGGCGCGTTTCTCCTGGCGCGAACCGGGCTGCTGGCCGGACGGCGCGCCACAACGCACTGGAAATCCTGCACCCGCTTGCAGCAAAACCATCCCGAGATCGAAGTTGACCCCAACCCGATCTTCATTCGCGACGAGCGCATCTGCACCTCGGCAGGCGTGACCGCCGGCATCGACCTCAGTCTGGCGCTGATCGAGGAAGACCTCGGTCGCGCGCTTGCGCTGCAAGTGGCGCGCCACCTCGTGGTTTTTCTCAAACGCCCGGGCGGCCAGTCGCAGTTCAGCGCGCCGCTGCAAGCGCAGGCCGCGGCGGCCGATGGCAACGTGCCGAACCAATTCGCGCCGCTGCACGGCTGGATCGCCGCGCATGTGGCCGACGATCTACGGGTCGAGCGGCTCGCCGAGCAGGCCGGCATGAGCCCGCGCACTTTCGCCCGGGTCTATGCGGCCAAGATGGGCACAACGCCGGCCCGCACGGTGGAAAAAATCCGCATCGAGGCGGTGCGGCGCGCGCTGGAAGATACCGAGATGCCGATCAAACAAATCGCCGCCGTCTGTGGTTTCGGTCCGGAGGAACGCCTGCGCCGCGCGTTCGCCCGCCAAGTCGGCACCACGCCTGCCGAATACCGCCGCCGGTTCTGATGAAATTTCTTTGATTAATACGCCGCCGCCAATAGCGCGCGCACGTCATCGGCACTCGCTGCGCGCGGCGACGTGATCTTTGCCGCGGCGATTTCGCCGGTGGCGAAGTCGGTCTTGTCGCGGTCGAAGCCGACATCGCGCAGCCGCTGCGGAATCGGAAATTCTTGGAGCATGACGGCAATGCCATCGGCCGGATCGCCGCCGCCGAGCGCTTCCGCCAACCGCGCCTTGGCTTCCGGCGCCGCTCCGAGATTGAAGCGCATCACGTGCGGCAGGATTATTGCGTGGGTCTCAGCATGCGGCAGGCCGAGGCCGCCGAGAACGTGGGCGAGCTTGTGGTGCAGCCCGGTACCGGCGGCGAGCACGGTGCCGGCGAGCCAGGCGCCGATCAGGCACTCGGCACGTGCCGGCGCGTCGGTGCCGTCGGCGACCACCGCCGGCAGGTTCTTGCCAAAGCGCCGCATCGCCTCGCTGGCCAGCGCTATGGTCACAGGCGTGCGGCCGTCGGCCCAAAATGCCTCGACGCAATGGGCGATGGCGTTCATGCCACTCGCAGCACTCACCGCGGCGGGCAAGCCGAGCGTCAAATCCGGATCGTAGATGATCGTCCGCGGCAAGACTTTGAGATCGCGGCCGGTGATTTTGCGCTCGCCATCGGTCAGGCCGAAGATCGGCGTCGCTTCCGAGCCCGAATAGGTCGTCGGGAGTGCGAGGATCGGCAGCCCGGTATCGCGCGCGATTGTCTTGGCGAGCCCGATTTCGGCACCACCGCCAACCGCAACGAGGCCATCGGCATTTTTGGCCCGCGCCGCTTCGAGCCCCACCGCCGCTACTTCCTTCGGCACATGCAGGGCCGCTTGCGCGTGCAGGCCGGCGGCCTGCACGCCGAGAAGCTCAACGACCTTGTTGCCAAGCCGCACACCGCTGCCTGGCGTCGCCACCACGAGGGCGCGGGAAAAACTGAGCCGTTGGGCTTCCTCAGCCACACGCGATAGCGCGCCGGAAGCGAATACGACGCGCTGCAATGGAACGTCGTGGGTGAAGGAGATCATGGCTCGCTTTCCTTCGTCATTGCCGGGCATGGGGTCCCCGCGACGCCAGCGTCGCGGGGGTATCCCTGACCCGGCAATCCATGCGGCAGCGCCGAACGTTCTGAAAGTCAGCATGGACCCCGGGTCAAGCCCGGGGGTGACGGGGAAGTGACGCGCCTACTTCCCCTCGCGCCAGATGCCGAGCGCTTCCTGGGCCGGGCGGTCGGAGATCGAGAACAGCACCGACTCCTTCCCGGCGACGTGGCGATAGCGCTTCCACGGCGGCACGACGAACACGTCGTTCGGGCCCCATTCGAGCGTCGTGCCGTCGACCTCGGTCCTGCCCTCGCCTTCGACGCAGACGAAGACGGTGCCGTCGGTCGCGCGGTACGGCTCGCCCTTAAAGCCCTTCGGCAGCATGGCGAGCCAGGCGCTCATGGTCGGCAGCACCGGGCCGCCGGTCACCGGATTGGCGTAGCGCACCCGCGCGCCGTGGCTCTTGTCGATGTCGCCTGCGGCCAGCATGCGCTCGACGATCGGCCGCGTGCGCTTGTAGGTGTAGTTGATGACCGGGGTATAGCTCTTGTCCCATTTGCCGTCGGGCAGCACGCCGGAGCCGTAGCGGCTGAGCGATTCGCCGTCCTGGCGCGTGGTCGCGAGCGTCGGTTCGTCGAAACTCTGGGCGAACGACGCTTCGAAGAAATTGACCGCCGGGAAATCCAGCACGTCGAGCCACAGCATCGGCTTCTTCGACGTATTGCCGTGATCGTGCGGCGCCCAGTTGGCGGTGATGACGAAATCGCCCGGCGACATGAAGGCCTTCTCGCCGTCGACCGCGGTGTAGGCGCCCTCGCCGTCGAGCACGAAGCGGATGGCGGCGGCGACATGGCGGTGCGCCGGCGCGACCTCGCCGGGCAGGATCATCTGGATGCCGGCAAACAGCGTGTTGGTGGCCTTCGATTCGCCGCGCATCGCCGGATTTTCCAGGATGAGGACGCGGCGCTTGGCCTCTTCGGTGGTGATCAGGCCGCCGGATTCCATGACCAGCGACTTGACGTCGTCAAAATGCCAGACCACCGGCGCGCAGCGCGTCACCGGCTCCTCGGTGACCACCGAGTTCATCACCTTCCACAACGGCGCCATGTCATGCTTGTCGATGCGCTGATAATAGTCCTCGCGCGCGGCTTCAATGTTGTGCTTGGGGCCGGGGCGGGCGGGGCTGGGCTTGCCGTTGCTCTTCTTTGCGGTGGCGACCGCCATGGCATCCTCCATAAAGGCGCGGAATCCGTCTGGTTTTACCGCAATATAATCAAAGCGCCAGCGCGCGGGAATAGCGACCGGGCTCTGGGAACAGCGGGGCTGGTCTGCGGGACGAACTTGGCCCCGCCTCACGACCCCTTGCATTGACCGCTCACGCTACAACCGGCAACATCGTGGCTCTCGATCACATCGAATATTCATGTAAAGGGGCGGAAACCATGCAAAGAATTTTGACCCTGCTGCTCGCCGGCGCCTGCGCCTGCACCCTCGGCGGTCTCGCAACACCGGCGCGCGCCGCGGCCGACATGTCGCTTACCCGTCTTGCTGATTGCGGCACCCCGCAGGCTCCGGTCGCCGTCAACGAGCGCTTCTCCGACACGTTTGCTTACGGCGACCTACGGATCCAGTTCGTGTTCAGCTGCTACCTCATCAAGCACGGCGACCAGTACCTGCTGTGGGATACCGGTCACGCCATGACGGCGCCGAACGTGGCGCCGAAGGTGAGCATCGTCGACCAATTGGCCAAGATCGAGCTGAAGCCCGAGCAGATCACCTATGTGGGCATCAGCCATTATCACGCCGACCATACCGGCCAGGTCGGCTCGTTCCCCAAGGCGACGCTGCTGATCGGGAAGGGCGACTGGGACGCCATCGCCAGTCCAAAACCCGGACCGGGCGTGAACTACGCGCCGTTCGAGAATTGGAGCAAAGGCGGCGGCAAAGTCGAGCCGCTGCCCAACGACAAGGATGTGTTCGGCGACGGCAGCGTGATCATCCTCAATACGCCTGGTCACACACCGGGCCATCGCAGCCTCCTGGTCAAGCTGCCGCAGATGGGCAACGTGGTGATCAGCGGCGATGCGGTGCATTTCCGCGAGAACTATGAAAACAACGGCGTGCCCTGGTTCAACTACGATCGCGCCCAGACGCTCGCTTCCATCGATCGGCTCAAAAAGATCGTCGCCAACTTCAAGGCGACCTTTATCATCCAGCACGACGCCCGCGACGTCGGCAAGCTGCCGGCATTCCCGGCGGCGGCGAAGTAAGGAAGGTCCATCATGGCAAAGTATCTGCTGGTCAGCTTCAAGACCTGCCCCTGGGTGCAGCGCGCGGCGATCGTGCTGCGCGAGAAGAACGTCGGCTTCGAGTTCCGGCATATCGACCCGGACAACCGGCCCGACTGGTTCCTCGCCATCTCGCCGCACAAGAAGGTGCCGGTGCTGCGCATCGACGACAGCGTATCGCTGTTCGAATCGAGCGCGATCGCCGAATATTTGGACGAGACCATTTCGCCGCGGCTGCACCCCGAGAACCCCGTGCAGCGTGCCGTCAACCGCGCCTGGACCGATTACGTGCCGACCTTCGCCAGTTCGGTCACCGCGACCGGCTATTCGGCGGACGAAGCCGCGTACAAAGCGGCGGCGGAGAAAATTCCGGTGGCGTTCGGCCAGCTCGAGCGCGCGCTGGAAAAGCAGAGTCCATCCGGGCCGTTCTTCAACGGCGCCAAATATTCGCTGGTCGACGCCGCCTATGCGCCGTTTCTGCAGCGCTATTTCTACCTCGACCGCATCAAACCGCTCGGCGTCATCGACAAATTCCCGCGTCTCAAAGCATGGGCACAGGCGCTCCTCGAACGGGCGTCGACCCATTCCTTCCCGGAAGCCGAGTTCGAGGCGCTGTACCGGGCGAACCTGAAACGCCGCAAAGTCTGGGCGTCGCAATTCATCCCGGATGTCGCGGTGGCAGCGGAGTAGCGCGGCGAAGATGCTTCCATAAAAAGCGCGGTGTAACATTCCTCGCCCCGCTCCTCTGGGGGGAGCATCGATGCGGCGACATATTTCGGGGGACCGCCCCGTGAAAGCGCGCCGACGCAAGCCGGCGCCGAAGCGTCGCGTTGTTATAAAAGCCGCCCGTCGCAGGCTTTCATCCGAGCCTCGCCTGAAAACAAAGGTTGCGCGGCTTAGCCGCGAGTTGCACGAGGTCGCTGAGCAACAGCAGGCAACCTCGGAGGTGCTCCGCCTGATCAGCGGCTCGTCCGGCGATCTTCAACCGGTTTTCAGCAACATATTGGCGAGCGCCATCCGGCTGTGCGATGCCCATAACGGCGTGGTCAACCGCTGGGATGGCGAGGCACTGCAGCTCGTTGCAGCGCTCAATATGCCGCCGGCTTTTGTTGAATTGCGCAAGCAGTCGCCGTACGGCCGGCGCCAACATTCCGCCAGCGGCCGCATGCTGGCGACGAGAAAGCCTGTTCACATTGCCGACCTGGCCGCCGACAAAGCCTATCGGGAACGCAATCCGCCGACCGTTGCCGCCGTCGAACTCGGCGGCGTCAGGACGATGCTGGCGGTGCCGATGCTGAAGGAGAACGAGCTG
>Ga0126381_100004254_pt1 | contig 15564 bp, 12 predicted proteins | sample PanSoiMetPlot_28_FD_96465 | JGI IMG/M metagenome (GOLD analysis project Ga0126381, IMG submission 96465) | Tropical forest soil microbial communities from Panama - MetaG Plot_28 | ecosystem: Environmental > Terrestrial > Soil > Tropical forest > Bulk soil | place: Panama | collected 2016-02-17 | reverse complement strand
TCGGATGCGGTGGCGGTCGACTGTCGGACCGGTTGCTTGCCTTCAGCTTACCCTGAAGGGTAGAAATTAGCGGATTATGCCATTCCAACTGAGGGCGGAAGCGAAATTTCCTGGTCACAAATTCGTTGGTCGGCATCTAATCAAGCCCTGAGTCGGAGCCATGTGCATGTGAATCCAAGTTCTGAAGAGAGAATTCCTAGCGCAACCGCGGCGAAGGCGAGAACCTCTGAGATGGAGGCACGATCCATGGTGGGAATTACCGATCGTTACATTCGCGAACAACTGGAGATGAGGCGCGAGCGACTTACAACCGCGATTGCCTCGGCGCCCGCTCCTGCTGTGACAATTCGGTTTCATGAACTTCTCTCGGAAGTGGACTCCGCCTTGCAGAGGATGGATGCGGGCAACTACGGAATTTGCGAAGTGTGTAACGACCCGATCGAGCGCGACCGACTGATCGAAGACCCTCTGATTCGGCTCTGCCTTGATCATCTGAGCAGCGAAGAGCGTCGCGCTCTGGAGGGCGATCTAGAATTAGCTGCCGGAATACAACGGAGCCTGCTTCCCCCGACCAACTTGCAATTGCTTGACTGGCAGATGGAATATGAATACAAGCCAGCTGGTTTGGTCAGTGGCGATTACTGCGATGTAATTTTGCCCTCCGATTCGAATGGCGGACTCACTTTTTTGATTGGAGATGTGTCAGGGAAGGGAGTCGCGGCCTCGTTGCTAATGTCCTACTTACGTGCGACTTTTCGGAGCTTATCGACGGCCAGTTTAGATGTGAACAAGCTTCTTGAGGCCGCTAACCGGCTTTTCTGCGAAAGCACCATGGCAGGACAATTCGCCACACTGATCTGCGGATCTGCGGGGCGCGACGGCGAACTGCAAATCGCGAGTGCCGGCCATTGCCCCGCCTTGGTTGTTTCAACTGATGGCGTCAAACAAGTGCGTGCAACAGGGTTGCCGTTAGGAATGTTTTCTACGAGCCACTACACTGCCGAGCGAATCGAGCTACAGCCAGGGGACAGCCTGCTGCTTTACACGGATGGCATTTCAGAAGCGCGTGACCGAAATGGAAACGAATACGGTATTGAAAGCATCGCACATTTCGCCCATAAGTGCCGTAGCCAATCGTTGCAACAATTTACGGCTATGTGCCTAAACGACGTTCGCCGTTTTTCAGGGGACACGACACAATCAGATGATCAAACCATGATGGTGATCAGGCGCGACAAATCAGCAAATGCTCTGCCGGTGTCGTAGTGATTTTTTGTTTTCGCGACGCGGACTAGCGCGCTGTGCCGGGGATCGATGGTGTCGATGCCCTGACTGGCCACAGCTGGACGTGCAACACAATCCGCCATAAATGGCCAAAAAATTAGCACACGAAAATGCACCGGAGCAATGCGGGCTGCGGGGACACAGCGCTTAACCAAATTGCCATGACAGGCCGAAGAGAGCGAATACTTGGCGCTCTCGTGCTCGGACCCGTTGAACGGTGGGAAAACCCTCCGACAAACTGGACCTATTCGAAAAGCCAAGCCCATTTCTTTTTTGTGGCTTGGAGCAAAGCGGGAGTTGCTTCCGCGACGGGCGGAAAATCATTAGCCTGCATCCGGTCCCACGGCCTGCAAGCATTAATGATGGCCCGGCTGTTCCATAGCTGCTTTCTGTCCTTGTCAGCGGATGAGATCATCGGATCGAGCGGATTGCTCCAGCACTGCCGCAGAATATCGATATCCTTCGCCGGATCTGAGCGAGTACTTATGGCCCAGATGACATCCTCACTGTTTGACGGGTCGATATCGTCGTCAACAACGATGGAATAGCGATTCATGAGCCCGCCCGCCTGACACTGCACAGCCACAGCGGCGGCTTGTACAGCATGGCCTGCGTACTGTTGTTGAATGCTCGTAACGACCCACATCCGACTGGCTCCTGCCTCAGATACCCACACGCCTTTTACGCCGGGGATCCCTGCTTTTTGCAGCGCGCCTTTGACGATGGCGGAGCGCAGGACGCTCGAAAAATAGGAATAGTCGTGCAGCGGTCGGCACGGAGGTGCGCCGAGCAGGATCGGATCATCGCGATAGTAAAGCGCCTTGACGCGCACGAGCGTGTCGGGCTTTCTCCCGCCGGCGTAATATCCGGTGAACTCGCCGAACGGACCTTCCTCTTGGAGATCGCCCTTGGAAACAAACCCTTCCACAGCGATCTCGGCATGAGCAGGAATCGGCAGTCCAGTGACTGGCCCGCGAAGCACGGGTACGCGCTGACCTGCAATCGCACCAATCCAGGTGAGTTCGTCCACTCCGGCAGGCACCTCTAGTCCGCCCATCAGCAAGAACAAGGGATGAGACCCGAAGACAATTACCACGGGACAGGGCTCATTTCTCTCCCAATACTTCTGTCGGATGATATTGCCGTGGTGTCCCGGGGAAATGAACGTGCCGACGGTATTCTTGCTCTGCGATTGAACGCGGTAGGCCCCCAAGTTGAGCCAACCCGTTTCCGGATGCCTGTAAATATGCACACAACCGGTTCCGATGTAGGGGCCGCCATCCAATTCATGCCAGAGGGGTGCTGGGAAGATCGTGAGATCGACATCGTCGCCGGTGATTTTGTTTTCCAGCACAGGCCCATTGGTCACATATTCGACCGGATAATCCGCTGCTTTCGGTTCGATCTGGCGTAGCTTAGCGGCGATTCTGTCGGTGAGAGCCATGGTATCGAGCTCCTCTTCTATGCCCATGGTCAAGCCGAGCGTTCTCGCGTTGAGCATGGAGCCGCTCAACACTCGAAATCCCGGCGGATAACCCGGGAATTTCCCGAAGAGAAGCGTCGGGCCACGCCTCTTCGCATTCAGCTCCGTGATGGCCCCGAGCTCCAATCGAGGATCGGCGTTTTCCACTTCTCTTAATTGCCCAATCCCCCGGACTTTTTCGATCCAGAGACGAAAGTCGAAGGCCTGGGCCACGGCAGTTGAATTTGCTAGGCTTACGCTGGCGTCGACCACCATCAGAATCCTCCTCGGTGCTACAGAACGCTCGCAATGCCGACATTCGTGCGCCGCACGAGCAGACCTATTCCGCCAGCGGTTTGCCAAGAGTTTCGGGGAAGAAAGGCGCGGCGCAGATACCGAGCAGATAAATCGTGCTCAAGATGACCGCAGCTTTGCCATAGCCGTGGAAGTAGGTAATCAGTGCCCCGGCCGCAAGCGGGCCGAAGCAAGCCAGAAATCTCGGAGCGTTAAAGACAAACGAGGCTGCAGTCGCGCGGATTCGCGTAGGGTAGGCCTCCGGGAGCCATGTCGAGCACCACGTGTACTGCCCAAGCGAGAAGATGGCGTTAAGCGCACACACAACAAGAATCAGATAGAGTTGATGCGTCCATAGGAAGAGGACAGGCGTAAGCAGCCATGAAATAGCGAACCACGCGATGGCAACAGGCTTGCGTCCCCAGGCGTCAGCGCAGAAGCCGAAGCCGACATATCCGGCGATGGCGCCGACGTTGTAGGCCATGCCGGCAAAACTGGCCCATCGCCCTTCAGCCAGGCCCTGCTGGGCTGCCAAAGAGGCCACATATGATGGCACCCATCCTGAGATGCCCCACCAGGTGAGCGTCGTTGTGCAGGACATCAGGAGCGCCGCGATGGTGATCCGACGCGTGTGTGCATCGGCAAAAAGATCGACGAGCGTGAAGCGCGCATAACTTCGGCTCTTTTCATCAAGATGCTGGCCACTACGGCTGGCCGCGATCGCCGCCTGTCGCAAGTCGTTTGAGGTTGACCACCTCTTTGGTTCTTCAATGCCGCGGCGGATCCAAAGCGTCGCCAGCGCGGGCAGCACGCCGATGATAAACATCCACCGCCATGCCGAAGGGCCCGACGTATTGAAAACATACCAAACGGCGGAAGCAAGAAAAAAGCCGATACCCAACCCGCATTGCATCAGGCCGGCTCCCTTGCCACGATGCTTTCCGGGCCACAGTTCCGCCACCATCGCGGTTCCCGTTCCCCATTCTGATCCTAGCGCCAGCCCAACGACGAAACGCAGCAGCACGAACGATTGCCAGGACCAGGCAAACGCCGTGAACCCGGTCACAATCGAGTAGGCCAGGATGGCATAGATCATCGTACGCTTCCGGCCAAGATAATCCGCCACGATTCCGCCGACGATTCCACCCAATCCCCACCCGAGCAGTGTGACCCCGAGAGTCAATCCAGCATAAAAAGGGATTGTCGGATAGTTGGATGGCGGCAGGAGTTGGCGGAACGCCATACCCATGGTCAAAAGCAAAGCATAGGACTCGTATCCGTCGAAGAGCCAACCGAGGTTCGCCGCCAGCAGAGTATGCCATTGATGACGGCTAAGACTGCTGTACCACGGAGAGCAGAGGTCGGCGGCAACCCCGAGCGTATGCGTGCTGATGGATTCCATAGTCCGAATCAAGTAACGGATGTCTTAGCGGCTCTGGGCAGCACGGCTGCCTCTTTTACCGCACGGACGATGTCGGGATACGCACCGCAACGACAGAGGTTTCCGGACAGATGATGCCGAATCTGCTCTTCGCTGGGAATCGCGTTAGTATCCAATAACTCTTTGCTTGTCAGGATCATCCCCGGAGTGCAGAAACCGCACTGAAATGCGCCGTTAGCAACAAAGGCCTGCTGGAGTGGATCGAGCTCACCACCTTGGTTCAGACCCTCGATTGTCAAAATCTCTGCGCCATCGACCAGCGCTGCCAGAAAGAGGCAGCCAGAGACTGCCATGCCGTTCACTAACACAGTGCAGCACCCGCACAAGCCTTGCCCGCAGCTTTCCCGAGCGCCGTAGAGGCTAAACTCGCGTTGCAACATCTCGACGAGATTCTCGTGGACGGCGATATTGGCGCTTACCTTGCGGTGATTCAAGGTAAATCGGATCGTGCGTCGATGGCTGTCGCTCATTTCATTCATTGCCCAGCGGCCGATGCTCACGCTCGCGAATCGCGCGCACAACCCTCTCCGGAGTGAGGGGCATTTCTAGAATCCGCACTCCTACGGCATCGTAGAGCGCATTCCCGATCGCGGGTGAGACCGCAAACGTGCCGGTCTCCCCCATGCCTTTCGCGCCGAAAGGTCCCCGCTCGTGTGGGACCTCGATGAGCTCCGCGGTGATTTCATCCGGCATATCCAGGAAGCCAGGAACCTTGCAATCTGCTAAACTTGCATTAATTACTTGCCCGCTGTCGAGCAGCATTTGCTCGAAAAGGGTGAATCCGAGCTGCATCGTTCCCGCGCCGTTCAACTGTCGTTTCACAATTTCCGGGTTAATGGCACAGCCGACATCGCCTGCATTTACTAGCTTCGTGACGCGGATGTGACCCGTTTCCGTATCCACTTCAATTTCTGCCCCGGTGCCGCCCACCATCCAGAACGGCGTCACATTAGCGGACTGGCCGGTCTGTGGATCCGGCTTGTTGTAGTTAGGCGTGTACGATCCGATACCGATGATGTTTCCGGCCTGCATACCGAAACGTGCCACCATGATTTCGCGCAACGTGATCTGGTCTCCAACACCCGACACAGCCTTCCCGTTGCGAAGTTCCAGATTCCGCGCCTCTGCGCCGAGACTCGCCGCAGCAACGGCAATCAACTGTTCACGCGCGTGCTCGGCTGCGAACCGTACGGCATTGCCCATGTGAAAAGTGGATCGTGATCCTAAAGTTGCCATGTCCGACGGAGTAACGTCCGTATCGGAGTGCACCACGCGGATTGCTTCCGCATCAAGTCCCAAAACTTCTCCCGTGATTTGGGCCATCGCGGTATCGGAAGCTTGCCCCATATCGACGGTGCCACAATAGACCGTGCAGCTGCCATCACCGCAGATATTCACGATCGCTACCGAGGTGGACGGCGAAATGCATGCCTTCAGGCCTATTGCGATTCCGCGGCCGCGTCGGATCGTGCCCGAGCCGCGCTCAAATTGGCCGTTCCAGTCGAGGCGTTCGGCAAGCCGATCCAATACAGCGTCGAGCTGGGCGTTGTACATGACCATGCCTGTTGAATGTGGCCGTCCGTCGCGGAGCAAATTGCGGCGCCTGAACTCCAGCGGATCAATGCCCAACTCGTGCGCGATCACATCGCTCTGACTCTCGTATGCCCATACGAGTTGTGGAATCCCAAAACCGCGCAATGCTCCAGCCGGCGGCTCATTCGTATAGACGGCGTAATTATCTAGCTTGACGTTCTCAATGTCGTATGGACCCGCCGCCGTGAAGCCGGATTTCTGCGATACTCGAGGACCAATGTCGGCATAAGCGCCACCATTCCACCAGACCTCCACTTCCCGGGCCACCATGCGGCCATCGCTCCTTACGCCCGTCTTCATCCGCACGGTGGCGGAATGTCTGGTGATTGTATAAAACTGCTCCTCCGTGGTCAGCGCGATCCTGACGGGCTTACGCAGTAGCAGCGCGCACACCGCGACGAGTGCCTCGAGCTTGATGTACAGCTTTGCGCCAAATCCTCCGCCCACATACGCGGTACGAACGCGTACCTTGTTCTCGGGCCAACCCAGCAGGCGACTCAGTTCGGCTCGCACGAAGGAAGGGCTTTGCGTCGAGGTGTGAATCGTCAACGTGTCAATGCCGGTAGGTTCCGCCACGGCCACCATCGGCTCAAACGGCAAGTGAGTAACCTTACCAGTATGAAAAGTGTGCTCGAAGATGCGATCAGCACTCGCAAAACCTCTCTCCACGTCTCCATGACGAAGATGCGAATCTAAAGCCACATTGGATCCGGAACGGCTTTTCAAGTGCTTTAGGTCAGCGAAGAAAGCCGCGGGTCGCAGGCGGTCATGGATAACGGGCGCCCCCGGTTGGGCTGCCTCGACTTCATCGAAGACCGCATCGAGCGGATCGTATTCGGCGACAATTAGTTCGGCAGCTTCCTCCGCGACATGCGGATCCTTTGCCAGCACTACAGCCACCGGCTCTCCGATGTGCCGCACTTTTTCTAGCGCGAGAATCGGTTGATCGGCAAATGCCGGGCCGTAATAAGGATCGGGAATTAACGTGCAAACGTCCTTGCCTATGATGACAGCTTCCACGCCTTCCACAGCCAAGGCCGCACTGATATCAATATTCAGGATCCGACCGTGAGCGACTGAGCTCCGGAAGATTTTCCCGTAGAGCATCCCGGGAAGTCGCAGATTGTAGATGTACTCGGCGCTGCCATCGACTTTCGCGCGGCTCTCCAGCCGCCGGACCGAACGCTGGATCTGACGCCTGGCGGGCGCCTCTTTCTCGCGTTCCGCAGGAGGGTATACCGTGGTCGTCAGAAAAACATTCGTGTATGGAGGTTTTTCTTGGACTTTTGTCATCTCATTGTGCGTCCGAACGTGAGTGCCAAGCGCGCTCGAGCGCGCGGCGAACGTAAACTCGTACCATCTCTCTTTTGTAAGAAGCGCTGCCCCGGATATCGGCAAATGTTTCCACCTGTTGTGCCGCGGCATCGGCAGCGCGGGCGAAGGCAGCTGGTTCAGCGGTGGAGCCGGCGAGGGCGGCTTCGGCTGCAAAACTACGCATCGGACGTTCCGTCGCCGCACTGATGGCAATTCGGGCGTCGGTAACTAGTCGCTCCTGGAGCCGGTACCAGACCGCCACGCCGACAGCTGGCCAGTCATCGGCGCTCAAGGCGGTGCACTTTGCATAGGCGTTGCAAACATCCTTGGGTTGAGGAGGAATAACTAGCTCGGCAATCAGCTCGTCTTTCGCCAGCGTCGTCTGATAATAGCCGACGAAGAGGTCGGACATATCGATCCAGCGTTCTCCGCGCGAGCTAACGGCGCGAATGCGAGCTTGCATCGTCAGCAAAATCGGCGGCAAATCCATATGCGGGTCGCCGTGAGCAAGATGACCGCCAATCGTGGCAACATTGCGAATTCGAACGTTAGCGAGCGTTGTGAGAGTGCGGGTAATGACCGGAGTAGAAGTCGCGATGGCCGAGGAACGCTCCAGATCGCGCAAAGAGGTCAGAGCTCCGATGCTCAAACCGCCATCAGCGCTAGGGCGTACTCCGCGGAGACTGTCATTCAGCCGGTGAAGGCTCACCAGCCGAGTCGGCTGAAACAATCGAGCCTTCATCATGAGCATGAGAGCCGTTCCGCCGGCCAACGCTCGCACGCTGCTGTCTGCGGGATCGAGCAGTGCGATAGCTTCGTCTAATGTTTTGGGTTCCAGTAACTCAAACGGCTTCATGCCCGATTTCCCGTGATTTGCTTCCTGCCGGTGCCTTGTTCAAGAGCCGCTTTCAGGTTCTCAGCGAACTTAGTTGACATTTCCGTGCTCTTAGCGCGGAACACCGGCTGCCCCAGACTGCCGAGTTTTCCGGTTAACCCAATATCGGAGCAGTGCCGAATGATCGTCCGGCCCTGACCGACATCTGCTAGCTCCAGTTCGGCCTTTCCCACCAACTGGCCCGAAATCCCCAGAGGCCTGCCTATGATTCGGGCTTCGATTGTATGCGGAGGATCGATTTTCACGACCTCCACAACAACTTGGAAATTCAGCTTCATGAATGAGACTTCGCTGCTCAGCACAGCCGTGAATCGTCCTGGTGCTACCTCTCGCAAGTCACTGCAGCCTGGAATACATCGCGCCAGTTGCTCCGGAATCTCGACAAAGTTGAACGCAGTTTCGCGATCAACATCGACAATTATTTCACCCTTGGTCTCAAGGGGCATCGTGCGATCTCCCGGGCCAGTGTGATCGTGAGCGAGTGACGAGATGCCGTCGCGAACTCAAGAATTCAGACGACCTCAGCATACTTCAGGTCTGGTCCAATTACTATTTCAACTGAACGAAGATCAAACGGCGGGACTCCATTTACGCGCAAAAGCCGATCCAAGCGCTCGATCCTGTCGGGTAGCTGCCAATAATTCCTGTAATGATCCGCGTCATTATTGTTGGAAGACATTGCGAGCAACAGACTGTCTTAAGCTTCTACCTCGCGTTTCAAGGCTGTTTGGGTCAACTGAATATAAAATGCATCCGAGGATCACCAGCGGTGTAGAGGCCGTCTTCGTACATTTCGGCTACTGTCCACGTTTTTCCGTCGTATAGAAATCGATCGTCCTCAACGAGTAAGCGAGGATCGATGAGCGTGCGATAAGGCAGATGTTCTACCACGCTTGGCAACCTTACCGTTTCATCCTTCATTTGCTCGCCTCACTTCGATTCATTCTGTCGACGCGAGCCTTTGCTTCAATATCAGCTTTTTCCCACATGGCGCTGGCAGCTGTTATCGGCTTGCCGGTGAAATGGAGGAAGAAGGGAGTCACCTCAAATCGCGCTTTCCCATGAGCGGCTACGATCCCGTCGTGGCATTTGATGATCCTATTGCGGAAACTCAGATTCCCGCGTACGCCTGGCGCGGCACGAATTCGCCCGATCCGGCCTTGCCGACGAATTTTCCGTTCTCTATAACCATCCGCCCGCGCGAAAGAACGGTTCTCGCTATGCCTTTCACTTTGATTCCTTCGAACATGGAATAATCCACTCGCATGTGATGTGTCTTGACGCTGATCACTTCTTCCAGGTTTGGATCGAACACGACAATGTCTGCATCGGATCCAATCGCGATGGTGCCTTTGCGTGGGAACAGCCCAAATAGTTTCGCGGGTGCAGTCGAGACAAGTTGCACGAACCGATTCGGAGAAAATCGGTGACCGTGTACGCCCCCACTATAAACAAGACTCAGCCGGTGCTCGATTCCTGGGCCGCCATTGGGAATTTTTGTGAAATCGTTCTTGCCAAGTTCCTTCTGTTCTTTGAAGCAAAAAGGACAGTGATCGGTCGAGACGACCTGAAGAGTGTCGTGCGTGAGTCCCTGCCAAAGTTTTTCCTGATGCCATTTTTCGCGCAGCGGCGGAGTGAACACATATTTTGCGCTTTCAAATTCGGGAGCATCCATCTGCTCGAGCGAGAGGTACAAATACTGGGGACAGGTTTCGGCGTAAGCGGCTAACCCGCGGTCCCTGGCCTCACGAATTTTCTCGAGGGCGTCATTGCAAGACAGGTGAACGATGTAAACTGGCGCCCCCGCCATTTCTGCCAGTGCGATTGCGCGTCCGGTTGCTTCTCCTTCCGCCGTCGTCGGGCGCGTGAGGGCGTGATATTTCGGCGCCCGCTTCCCTTCCGCCAGCGACCGTTGCACGATCACATCGATCGCCCCTCCATTTTCTGCGTGCATACAGATGAGTCCGCCATATTTCGCAGCCTGCGACATGGCCTTGAAAATCGTGGCATCGTCGACCATGAGCACGCCCGGGTAGGCCATGAATAGTTTAAAGCTCGAAACGCCTTCACCAATGAGTTGACCCATTTCTTCGAGTTGCGCATTGCCTAGGTCAGTGATGATGCAATGGAAAGCATAATCGATGGCTGCTTTGCGTTCCGCCTTCTTCATCCAGGTCTCAAACGCCTGCCTAAGGCTCTGGCCCTTTGTTTGAATAGCGAAGTCAATCAGCGTAGTTGTACCTCCAAATGCCGCCGCGATCGTGCCCGACTCGAAATCATCAGCACTGGTTGTACCGCCGAAGGGCATATCCAGATGAGTGTGCACGTCGATTCCCCCCGGAATCACGGAGTTTCCGGCGGCGTCGACGATTTTCAGCGAATTCTCGACGGGAAGCTCTTGTGCGATTGCAGTAATTTTGCCATTCGTAATTCCGATATCGCTCACATACGTGTCGGTGGCGGTTACAACCTGGCCATTTTTGATAACAGTGTCAAAGCGCATGCGACCTCCCCGGCAACGAAGACGCGCGGCTAAGCTTAGGCTAGCCATGAAACTTGCACAAGCGGCTCGCGAATTTGTTTAGGGACCATTCATGTGTTAGCAACGCCTCGATTGCGCTCTTGGTGTTAGAATGTTTCTTCATTCTTCGTCGAGGCTTTTCGATGCACCTTCGCGAGATTGCCTCCAAGCTGTCTGCGGAACAATACGAGAAAAACTTCTCGGAAATCGAGCCCGCGCTGCCCCCGCGGCAAGCGGCTATTGAGTCGGCTCGCTGTCTTTATTGCTTCGATGCACCATGCACCGCAGCTTGCCCCACCCATATTGACGTTCCTGCGTTCATCAAGAAAATTTTGACCGGAAACCTGCAGGGCTCCGCGCGTGAGATTCTCTCCGCAAACATTCTCGGGCATAGTTGCGGGCGCGTGTGTCGCACGGAAGTTCTTTGCGAGGGCGCCTGCGTGATGCTGGAAAAAGGAGAAGAAGCCATCGAGATTGGCCGGCTCCAGCGCTATGCGGTCGACTACGCCTTGAACAACAACATTCGATTGTTTCAACCATTGCCATCGAACGGCAAATGCGTTGCATGCGTCGGCGCAGGGCCGGCATCGCTCGCCTGCTCTGCGGAGCTCGCAAAATGGGGCTATGACGTCACAATTTTCGACCGAAAAGAAAATCCAGGGGGGCTGAACACCTATGGGATCGCGGGTTATAAGCTTCGCGCTGCCGATGCGATTCGGGAAACAGAGCTGGTCCAGCAGTTGGGCGTGAAGTTTCGGCAAAGAACGGAAGTCGGGCGCGACATTTCCTTCTCCCAACTCGAGCAGCAGTTCGACGCAATTTTTATCGGTGTTGGTTTGGGCGAAACCTGGAGCCTCGACTTCCCAGGCGAAGAGCTAGGCGGTGTTTGTGGCGCGATCGAATTTATCGAACAGACGAAGATTCAGCCTTTCGAAAAGGTTGAAGTCGGGCGACGCGTGGCTTGTATCGGCGCCGGCAATACGGCAATCGATGTTGTGACCGCGGCGCGCCGACTCGGCGCAGAAATCGTGTATATGATTTATCGCCGCAGCGAATTGGAGATGCCCGCTTTCGCGTACGAGTATGAGCTCGCTAAAAAAGACGCTGTAACTTTTCTCTGGCAGACGCAGCCGGTGCGGGTACTGAGTTCGAACGGCTTGGTAACCGGGCTGGAATGCATCCGCACTGAGCTCGGTCCAGTCGACGCCAAGGGTCGCCGCACTCCGTTGCCTGTGCCTGGAACTGAATTCACCATTGAAGTCGATATGGTAGTGCGCGCGGTGGGGCAGCAACCGATTACGGAATTTCTCCGTGGTGTCAAAGGCCTTGAGTTGAATGAGAATGGCACTGTGCGAATCAATGACCACTACCAAACCAGCCACCCGAAGTATTTCGCCGGAGGCGATTGCACGAATGGCGGCAAGGAAGTAGTCGATGCCGTTGCGGAAGGGATGGCCGCAGCGCGCGGGCTGGATACGTGGCTTGGTAGTTCGCGAGACGGTGCGAGAAACAGGTGAACCAATGGCGGATCTGACAGTTCGTTTCGCCGGAATCAGCAGTACGAATCCGTTCTGGCTCGCGTCGGGACCGGCGACCAACACCATGGGGCAGGCGATGCGTGCGTTCGATGCTGGGTGGGGCGGCGTGGTCTGGAAAACGATCGGCGAGCCCATCGTCAACACTAGTTCGCGTTATGGGGCGATCGATATCGCCAACGTAAAAATGATGGGCTTCACCAATATTGAGCTCATAAGCGACCGTCCCATCGACCTAAATTTCCGCGAAATCGCGGAAGTAAAAAAGCGCTATACGCGTCAACTGGTGATCGCCTCGCTTATGGTGGAGTCCAAGCGAAAGAGTTGGCACGAGATGGTGCGGCGCGCCCATGATGCGGGCGCCGACGCGCTGGAATTGAATTTCGGGTGTCCGCACGGCATGAGCGAACGAGGCATGGGCTCAGCCGTTGGCCAAGTACCTGAGTACACCGAGATGATTACTTCCTGGGTGAAGGAGGTGGCAAAAGTTCCGGTGATAGTGAAGCTCACGCCCAACGCTACGGACATTACGCGCATCGCCCAGGCCGCCGAGCGTGGTGGCGCGGACGCGGTAAGCCTAATCAACACAATTAATTCGTTGATTGGCATAGACCTTGAAACCTTCACGCCGCGCCCGGATGTCGGGGGCAAATCTTCCCACGGTGGCTATTGCGGGCCCGCGGTGAAACCGATCGCGCTGCACTTGGTTGCATCCGTGGCAAAGACCTTGAAGATTCCCATCAGCGGCATCGGCGGGATCGGCTACTGGAATGACGCTGCCGAGCACATCGCCGTGGGCGCTTCCACGGTACAGGTGTGTACCGCGGCCATGCACTACGGCTTCCGCATCGTCGAAGACATGATTGACGGGCTTTCCCAATACATGGACGCTCATGGTTATCGCACCATCGAAGATTTTCGCGGGCGTGCAGTCCCAAATATCGAGGATTGGGGCGACCTCGACCTGAATTATAAAATCGTTGCCGAGATTAACCACGATTTGTGCATAGGCTGCCAGCTTTGCTATGTGGCCTGCGAAGATGGCGCACACCAGGCCATCGCCCCTCACAACACAAGCTCAAACGGAAAGAAGAACCCGCGGGGCTTTGGTGTTCACGTTCCGCAAATCATCGAGGAAGAGTGCGTGGGCTGCAATCTCTGCGCGCTGGTATGCCCGGTGGAGAATTGCATTACTATGAAGCGCGTAGATGCCGGCAGAGAGTCGATGAGTTGGAAGCAGCGCAGCCAAGACAACCAAGCGTGCTCGCCGCCTATGCCTAGCGGGGACTGATGTGTCACATCGTCTCAGTGTGTAGATACGGGGGCAGCGTGTCGCACAGCCATCAGCGCGGAGTAGGTCACGAAGCTCACTCCGAAGCCTACGAACCAGGCGTAGTCATACAAGGCCCGCAGGGGCGAATAGAGTAGTCCCGCAAAGGCCACTCCGCACCCAATTGCTAGGGCCGCGATGGCCTTCCAGTTCACACCGCTAGAGTATTCGTAGGCGCCATTCCGCTGATACAAGTCCTCGGTGAGAATGACTTTTCTTCGAATTAGAAAGTAATCGCAGATGAGCACACCTGCGATCGGGCCCAGAAATCCTGAATAGCCTACCAGCCAGCCGAACACGTAATTGCCGTAATTGGCGAGGAGCTTCCATGGTTGCATGGCAATGCCCACGAAGCAGGTGATCAAGCCCCCCATACGAAAGCTGATCCGTCGTGGCCATAGGTTCGAAAAATCATTGGCAGGCGATACAATGTTGGCCGCCACGTTCACATTCAGCGTGGCCATGAGCAGGGCCACCATGGCAACCACAACTGCCAGCGGACTGCTAAATCGCGAAAGTACAACGACAGGATCCCAAATCGCCTGTCCAAACAAAACGACCGTCGCCGAAGTCACGGCGATACCGATAAAAGAATAGAAAGTCATCGTTGTGGGCAGAGCGAGCGCCTGGCCAATCATTTGGTCGCGCTGGCTGCGGGCATAGCGAGTGAAATCCGGTATGTTCAATGCCACCGTAGCCCAAAATCCCACCACCCCGGTCAAAGACGGAACGAAGAAGCGAAAGAACTCGCCGAAACTATGAAACTTCGAAGGCGTCGCGAGCATCGGTCCAAAACCGCCTGCCTTGTTACGCGCCCAAAGCAGTAGAGTCATGCCGATCAGGAGCAGAAATGGAGCCGTAACGCCCTGCAGGAGACGAATGGTTGAGATGCCACGAAGAATCACGACCAGGTTGAGCAGCCAGAAAAAGAGGAAACAAGCCGGCACGATCCAAGCGGCAGCCTTCAAGGACGGAACCAAGGCTACTACCATGGCGCAAATTGCTTCTCCTCCAATCCAGGTCTGAATGCCGAACCAACCGCAAGCGACTAATGCGCGCAAAATGGCTGGAACGTTCGCTCCCAAAACGCCAAACGCCGAGCGTGCAAAGATGGGGAATGGAATTCCATACTCGGCGCCTGCATGCGCGTTGAGCAACATCGGAATCAACACGAGGACATTGCCGAGAAACACGGTGAAGATCGCCTGCTTCCAATTCATGCCTGCAGCGATCATCGCGCTCGCGAGCATATAAGTTGGGATATTCACGCTCATTGCAATCCATAGCGCCGCATAGTTGTAGATTCCCCAACTCCGCTTGTCTTTAGGCACAGCTGCGAGGTCTTCGTTATAAAGCGAACTGTGTCGTGCGGTTTCCGAGGCAAGGTGGTTGGCTAACGCGCCGTTCGCGGTGTCAGCTCGCTCATTCATGCTTCTTTAGCCTCAACAGCTCCCCGCAGTTTACGCTTCGATCTCCGCGGAAGGGAGGGAAAGAACTTTTCCGCGGAGACCGGCACCTCCGTTTGTTATGTTGCACAGTCATTGGCTTGATGAACCCGTCGGCGTCGATTTCTCCGAGCTTCCCACTCATCTATCCGCCATATCAAGCGTGTGCCTTCAGCGTCGATGGTTGTGAATCGTACGCTATTGATATGCTGCCCCTTCGATTTCGCTCGAGCAGGGTTTGGCCGTCACCTACCGATGGATTCTTTCTACTGATTATTCGGCGCGAAGGGCTTCGATGGGATCAAGCTGCGACGCTTTCAGCGCCGGGTAATAACCGAAGAAAATTCCGATCACGATCGAAAACACAACCGCGACGACTATGGCAAGCGGGGTTATCATGGCGGGCCATCTCAGTAATTTGGAAACGCCAGCTGATGCCGCCATTCCCGC
>Ga0126381_100004253_pt1 | contig 15565 bp, 11 predicted proteins | sample PanSoiMetPlot_28_FD_96465 | JGI IMG/M metagenome (GOLD analysis project Ga0126381, IMG submission 96465) | Tropical forest soil microbial communities from Panama - MetaG Plot_28 | ecosystem: Environmental > Terrestrial > Soil > Tropical forest > Bulk soil | place: Panama | collected 2016-02-17 | reverse complement strand
GCCCCATGTGGAGGGCGACGGCCCGGTGGTGCGTGTCTTTCTGCCGGAGGCGCAGGCTGTTGCGGCGGTGGATGCGCAGGGGCGGCAAAGCGAGCTTGCGCGGATTCACGATGCCGGCCTGTTCGCGGGGCCGCCGCCGAACGGGGCGCGCGACTATCGCCTGCGCGCCCGCTTCGGCGAGCGCGTGGTCGAGCTTGAAGATCCGTACCGGTTTCCACCAGTCCTGTCCGACCTCGATCTCTACCTGCTCGCGGAAGGCACGCACCTGCGGCTCTACGAGAAGCTCGGCGCCCATCCGGCGGTGCTTGATGGAATCAAAGGCGTCGCTTTCGTTGTGCTGGCGCCGGACGCCCGCCGGGTGAGCGTGGTCGGCGATTTCAATTTCTGGGACGGCCGCCGCCACGCCATGCGGGTGCGCGGCCAGGGTTACTGGGAAATCTTCGTGCCGGGCGCGAAGGTCGGCGACAAGTACAAATACGAGATCATTGGCGCCGACGGCGGCATGCTGCCGCTCAAATCGGACCCGCTCGCCTTTGCAAGCGAGCTTCGTCCGCAGACCGCCTCGATCGTGATCGATCTCGATCAATTGCCGCGGCCGCAAGGAACGCCCGCCGGCGTCAACGCGATCGCCGCCCCGATCTCGATCTACGAGGTGCATCTCGGCTCCTGGCGGCGCAAGCCCGAGGAGGACGGACGCTGGCTCACGTATCGCGAAATGGCGCAGCAATTGCCCGCCTATGCGCGCGACATGGGCTTCACCCATGTCGAGTTTCTGCCGATCGCGGAGCACCCGTTCGACGGCTCCTGGGGCTACCAGCCCACCGGCCTGTTCGCGCCGACGAGCCGCTTCGGAGGTCCGGCGGATTTCGCCGCACTGGTCGACGCCTGCCACCGCGCCGGCCTCGCGGTGCTGCTCGACTGGGTGCCGGGACATTTCCCCGACGATCCGCACGGGCTCGAGCGGTTCGACGGCACCGCGTTCTACGAGCATGGCAACCCGATGCAGGGCCGCCATCTCGACTGGAACACGCTGATCTACAATTTCGGGCGCACCGAGGTGGCGAACTTCCTTCTCGCCAATGCTCTGTTCTGGTTCGACCGCTATGGGGTCGACGGGCTGCGGGTCGATGCGGTGGCCTCGATGCTCTACCTCGATTACAGCCGGCCGGAGGGCGGCTGGATTCCCAACCTCCAGGGCGGGCGCGAGAACCTCGAAGCGATCGGCTTTCTGCGGCGCTTCAACTCGCAGGTATTTCTGGAATTTCCAAGCGCAACGACGGCGGCGGAGGAGTCGACCGCCTGGCCCATGGTGTCGCGTCCGGTCGACTGGGGCGGGCTCGGTTTCGGCTACAAATGGAACATGGGCTGGATGCACGATACCCTCGACTACATCGGCAAGGACCCGGTCTATCGCAAGTATCATCACCACCAGATCCTGTTCGGGCTGCATTACGCCTTCTCCGAGAATTTCATCCTGCCGCTCTCCCATGACGAGGTTGTGCACGGGAAACGTTCGATCCTCGGCCGCATGCCGGGCGACGACTGGCAGCGCTTCGCGAGCCTGCGCGCCTATTACGGCTTCATGTTCGCTCATCCGGGCAAAAAGCTTCTGTTCATGGGCAGCGAATTCGCGCAGGAGCGCGAATGGAGCCACGATCGGTCGCTCGACTGGCACCTGCTGGAACAGCCCCGCCATGCCGGTGTTGCCGCGCTAGTGCGCGATCTCAACCGGCTTTATCGCGAGGTAGGCGCCCTGCACGAGCTCGATTGCGAGGCCGCAGGCTTCGAGTGGCTGGTGATGCAGGACGCCGATCGGGGGGTCTTTGCCTGGCTGCGCAAGGGCCGCGAGACCCGCTCGCGCTGCCTGGTCGTTGTCAATTTCACGCCCGAGGTTTACCGGGACTATCGCATCAAGGTGCCGTTTGAGGGCACCTGGCGCGAGGTCCTCAACACCGATGCGGCGCTCTATGGGGGCGGCAATGTCGGGAACGCGGGCGCGGTGAGGACGTTGGACGGGGGGTCGGTTCCCGAGGTGAGCCTTGCCATTCCGCCACTTGCTGCAGTTTTTCTCGTCCCGGAATGGTAGCGCGCGGCTTTCGGCCGGCGCGCCACATCCGCTGGGGACGACCTGGGACGGCCGGGGCACCAACTTTGCCCTGTTCTCCGCCCATGCCGAGAAGGTCGAGCTCTGCCTGTTCGACGGCCACGGCCGGCGGGAGCTCGAGCGGATTGTCCTGCCGGAGCGAACCGAGGACGTCTGGCACGGTTATGTGAACGACGTGACGCCGGGCCAGCTCTACGGCTTCCGGGTGCATGGTCCGTATGAGCCGGAGCGCGGCTTTCGCTTCAACAGCCACAAGCTGCTGCTCGACCCTTACGCAAAGCGCCTCGCGGGCCGGCTGGTGTGGAGCGATGCGCATTTCGGCTATCGCGCCGGCAGCGCGCGCGCCGACCTGTCGTTCGATCGGCGCGACAATGCCCGCGGCATGCCCAAGGCGGTGGTGATCGATGAAGCCTATACCTGGGGCGACAAGGAAGGCCCGATGGTGCCCTGGGAGGACACCGTCATCTATGAGGCCCATGTCAAAGGACTGACGCAGCTTCGCGAGGATGTTCCGCCCCCCTTGCGCGGCACCTTCGCGGGCCTGGCGGCGCCGGCCATCGTCAATCACCTCAGGCGCCTCGGCGTCACCGCAATCGAGCTCCTTCCCATCCACGCCTTCGTGAACGACCGGCATCTCATCGAACGCGGCCTTTCCAATTACTGGGGCTACAACACGCTCGGCTTCTTCGCGCCCGAGCCGCGCTATGGGGGGGACAACCCGCTCGACAGCTTTCGCTCGACGGTGGCGCGGCTGCATGATGCCGACATCGAGGTCATTCTCGACGTGGTCTACAACCATACCGCCGAAGGCAATCAGCTCGGGCCGACGCTGAGCTTCCGCGGCATCGACAACACCTCCTACTATCGGCTCAACCGGGAGCAGCCGCGCTATTACGAGAACCCCACGGGAGTCGGCAACGCCCTCAACCTGACCCATCCGCGCGTGCTGCAGATGGTGATGGATTCGCTGCGCTATTGGGCGCAGACCTTTCATGTCGACGGGTTCCGGTTCGATCTCGCGACCACGCTCGGCCGCACCCGCGGGGGCTTCCGTCCCAATGCGGCGTTCTTCGCGGCGATCCGGCAGGACCCGGTGCTCGCCTCCGTGAAGCTGATCGCCGAGCCCTGGGACCTCGGTCCCGGCGGCTATCAGGTCGGCCGTTTTCCCCCCGGCTGGTCGGAATGGAACGATCGCTACCGCAAGACGCTGCGGCTCTACTGGGGCGGCACCGGAAAGCTGATCGGCGACGTGGCGGGCCGCATGACCGCCTCCGCCGATGTGTTCAATCACAACGGCCGCAGCCCGCGCGCCTCCATCAATCATGTCACGGTGCATGACGGGTTCACGCTCAACGATCTGGTGAGCTATGCGGTCAAGCACAACGAAGCCAACGGGGAAGACAACCGCGACGGCGCGGACGACAATGAGAGCACCAACTGCGGCGTCGAAGGCCCGACCGACGATCCCGATATCCTGGCGCTGCGCCGCCAGCTGCGGCGGAATTTTTTCGCCTGCCTGCTGCTCGCCCAGGGGGTGCCGATACTGCTCGCCGGCGACGAAGTCGGCAACAGCCAGGACGGCAACAACAACGCCTATTGTCAGGACAATCCGATCGGCTGGACCGACTGGTCCGCGCTGGGTCGCGACGGCGACGATCTCAGCGAGCTGATCGCCCGGTTGATGCAGCTGCGCCGCCGCTACCCGCAATTGCGTCCGCGCCGCTTCGTCGACGGGCGCAAGCCCGACGGCTCCTACGGTGTCCTGTGGCTCACACCACGTGCAACCGAGATGACCGAGGCGGACTGGAATTTTCCCGAAGGCCGTTTTCTTTGCTACCTGCTGGGCCCGTTGCGGGCGAGCCAGCCGGCGCTCTACATCGTGCTCAATGCGGCGCCGGAGGAGATCGAGTTCCTTCTGCCGCCTTTGCCCGATGTCAAATCCTGGACCCTCCTTCTCGATACCGGACCGGACGGGCGCAGCGGATTGGAATTTCCGGTGGGCGCGAAGGAGCGCGCGCGGCCGCGTTCGGTCCTCGCTTTCTCGGGCGCGACGGAAACTTGACGATGCGTTTCGGGGCGCAGGTGACCCGTGACGGCGTTCGTTTCCGGCTCTGGGCGCCCGCCGCCAAGCGGGTCGAGCTTGTGCTCGACCGGGCGCTTCCCATGCAGCCGCTGCCGGAGGGATGGCACGAGCATGCGGTCGCCGATGCACATGCGGGCACGCGCTACCGGTTCCGTATCGACGGGGAGGTTGCGGTCCCGGATCCTGCCTCCGCCTTCCAGCCAGAGGACGTGTCGGGACCGAGCGAGGTCATCGATCACGATCGGTATGACTGGAAGGCGCCTGATTGGCGCGGCCGGCCCTGGCATGAGACCGCAATTCTCGAGCTCCACATCGGCACCTTCACGCCGCAAGGAACCTTTCGGGCCGCCATCGAGAAGCTCGATCATGTGGCTGAAACGGGCCTGACCGCGATCGAGCTGATGCCGATCGCCGATTTCCCCGGCCGCTGGAACTGGGGCTATGACGGCGTGCTGCTTTACGCTCCCGACTCGAGCTATGGGCGGCCGGAGGACCTCAAGGCGCTGGTCGATGAGGCACATCGGCGCGGGCTGATGGTCTTCCTTGACGTCGTCTACAATCATTTCGGGCCGGAGGGGAATTATCTCGCCCGGTATGCGCCGCAGTTCTTCGTTGCGGCGCATACACCCTGGGGGCAGGCCATCGATTATGCCAATCCGCAGGTGCGGGCCTTTGCGATCGGCAATGCGTTGCATTGGCTCAGCCATTATCGCTTCGATGGGTTGCGGCTCGACGCCGTGCATGCGCTCGCGGAGCCAAGCGGGTCCCTGTTGTTGAAGGAGTTGAGCGTCGCGGTCGGCGACCTTGCCGCCACAAGCGGCCGCGCGCTGCACCTGATGCTGGAGAACGATGACAATCGCCCGGGCCTGCTGGATCCGCAGGCCGATCCGCCCAACGGCCGATATCGCGCACAGTGGAACGACGATTATCACCACGCCTGGCATCTGCTGCTGACCGGCGAGCGGCAAGGATATTACCGGGACTACGCCGACGATCCCCGCCGACACCTCGCGCGCGTTCTGGCGTCAGGCTTTGCCTACCAGGGCGAGGTCTCGGCGCATCGCGGCGGGCGGGCGCGGGGCGAGGCTTCCGGAGCGCTGCCGCCAGCGGCGTTCATCGACTTTCTGCAGAACCATGACCAGATCGGCAACCGTCCGCGCGGGGAGCGGCTCTCGGCGCTGACGGACAGCGACGCGCTTGCGGCGGCACTTGCCGTGACGTTGCTCGCCCCGATGCCGCCGCTTTTGTTCATGGGCGAGGAATGGGGATCGAAACGGCCGTTTCCGTTCTTCTGCGATTTCCATGGCGAGCTGGCAGACGCCGTGCGCAAAGGACGCCGCGAGGAATTCAAAGCGGCCTATGAGGCGGATGGCGAGGACATTCCGGACCCGCTTGATCGATCGACCTTCCAATTGGCCAAGCTCGATTGGGGCTCCTGCGCGAGCCCACAGGGACAACAGCGTCTCGAGTTGATCCGCGGATTGCTGCGCACCCGCGCCAAGGTGATCGTGCCTCGCTTGGCCGGAGCAAAATTCGGCTCTGCACAGTGGCATGATCAGGTGCTGATGGCCGATTGGCGGCTCGGGAACGGCAGCAAGCTTTGCCTTGTCGCCAACTTGTCCCCAGGCGCGTCGCCGCGCCCGCCGGGGATGCGCAGCGTTACGCCGATCTGGGGCGGCACGTGCGGCGAGATGCTGCCGCCCTGGAGCGTGCTCTGGGGCCTCCGAGCGCCATGACGCCTGCCTCCCCGCCGCGCGCCACCTACCGGCTGCAGTTCATGCCGAGCTTCGGCTTCGATCAGGCAGCCGCCATTGTGCCCTACCTCAAGGAGCTGGGGATCAGTCACCTCTATGCCTCGCCATTCCTTAGGGCGCGCGCCGGCAGCCAGCATGGTTACGACATCGTCGATTTCAATGCGCTCAATCCCGAGCTTGGGGGCGAGCCGGCGTTCCGGAGGCTGGTCGACGCGCTGACCCGCGCGGAGCTGGGCCTCATCCTCGATTTCGTCCCCAACCACATGGCGGTGCACCGCCACGACAATTCCTGGTGGCTCGATGTGCTCGAATGGGGCCCTGCTTCGCCGCACGCCCGCACGTTCGACATCGACTGGAGCGCACAGGAGGGACGCGTGCTGCTGCCGATTCTCGGCTGTGGCTACGGCCAGGCGCTGGCGCAGGGCGACATCGCGCTTCGCTATGAGGCGCAGGAAGGCAGCTTTGCGGCCTGGTATTTCGAGCATCGGCTGCCAATCCGCGTTCATGACTACGTTGAAATCCTGCGCGTGGCAGTCGGAACGAGCCACGAGCCCGCCGCGCAGGCGCTGCTCAAGCTCGCTGCGGAGGCGCAAGCGCGCGATCCCCTCAGCCGGGATGATGCCCAGAACCTCAAAGCTGCGCTCAGGTCGATCGATGGCGGCGCGCAGCTGATCGAGGCCGGGCTGAAGTCGTGCCAGACAGGATCGGCAGGAGCCGCGATGCTCCACTGTCTGCTCGAGCGCCAGCACTATCGCCCGGCGCATTGGAGCCTGGCGCAGACCGATTTGAATTACCGGCGGTTCTTCGACATCAGCTCGCTCGCGGGCCTGTGCGTCGAAAATCCCGAGACGTTTGCCGCGATGCACACGCTGGTCGCGCGGCTGATCGCCGACGGCAGCCTGCAGGGACTGCGGCTCGATCATATCGATGGGCTGAGCAATCCGGCGCAATATTGCGAGCGGCTGCAGAAGCTCGTTCACGCGCAGCACCGCGGCACAGCGCCCTTCTATGTAGTGATGGAGAAAATCCTGGCCGAAGGAGAGCCGGCGCCGCCCTTCGCAGGCGTCGCTGGCACGACCGGATACGAATGGCTCAATGTCATCTCCCACCTCCTCGTCGATCCCCGCGGGTTGCCGATCCTGGACCGCACCTGGCGCGACTTCAGCAGCATTCGCTCCGACTTCGACGATATCCTGCGCGCGGCCAAGCACCATGTTCTGGAGAACATCCTGGCGAGCGAATTCGATGCGCTCGTGCGCCTGCTGGCACACATTGCCGGCGGCGACTCTCGCACACGCGATTTCCCGGCCCATCAGCTGGGCTCGGCGCTTGCGTTGTTCGTGTCCGCGTTCCCGGTTTATCGCACCTATGTGACCACCTCCGGCCCATCGGGGCGCGATCGCGCGGTCATCGAGGCCGCGATCGCGGCGGCGCGCGCGCAATGGAAGGGACCGCAAGCGGACATTTTCGATTTTCTGCGCGACGTGCTCACGTTCGATCTTGTCACGCGCGGTGGAAGCCATCACGCCGCCCAAGTTCATCGCTTTGCGACGCGGCTGCAGCAGCTCACCGGCCCCATGATGGCAAAATCCCTGGAGGACACCGCGCTCTATCGCGATCACCGCCTGCTTGCACTCAACGAGGTCGGCGGCAGACCGGACGCACCCGCGCTCTCGATCGAGGCGTTTCACGCCCGGATGCAGGAGCGCGCCACGGCCGCCCCCTTCGGTCTCACCGCCACCGCAACCCATGACACCAAGCGCGGCGAGGACGCGCGCGCCCGCCTTATCGCCCTCTCCGAGCTGGCACCGGACTGGACCAGGTTGGTCAGGATCTGGCGGGGGGACAATGCGCCGCTCGCGCGCTCGCGCGGCGCTTCGCGCATCCCCTCCGCGGCTCATGAATACATGCTCTATCAGGCGATGCTGGGCGCCTGGCCTCTCGGCGGGCTAAGCGCGGATTTTGTCGAACGAATTTCGGCTTACGCGCTGAAAGCGGCGCGCGAAGGCAAGGAGCAGACGAACTGGGTTGCGCGCGACGAAGAGTATGAGAACGGCCTTGCGGATTTCATCCGCCACATTCTCGATCCCACCGTGTCGCCCGTATTCCTTGAATCGTTCTCAGACTTTGCGCAGCGCCTCGCCCTGATGGGCGCACTCAACAGCCTCCTCCAGGTCACGCTCAAAGCCACGATGCCGGGCATCCCGGATTTCTACCAGGGGACGGAATTCTGGGATTTTTCGCTGGTCGATCCCGACAACCGGCGGCCGGTCGACTTTGCGGCGCGGGCGCAGGCGCTGCCCGAGACGCGTCCCGACTCGCTCGCGCTGGTGCGCAGCTGGCCCGACGGCCGCATCAAGCTTGCGCTCACGGCAGCGTTGCTCGCGGCGCGACGCGCGTATGCCAGCGTTTTTTCCGGGAAGTACCAACCGCTGGAGGTCGCCGGACGGCACCGTGAGGAAATCGTCGCGTTCGCGCGCTGCAACGGCGCGGATGCCGTCCTGGTGGTGGCAGCGCGAGCGTTCGGTCGAGCCTCGCAGTACGGCCGCTGCTGGCCGCCGCACGATGCCTGGGATTCAACGGTGTCGTTCGGCGGCTTTTCGCCCGTGCGCCATCTGTTGACCGATCAACCTGCGCCGCAAGGCTCAAGGCTGGCCATCCGCGACTTATTCGATGTGCTCCCGATCGCCTTGCTGCAGGCGGAGCGCGCTTGACGCTGCTTCAGCGGCTCTCGGGAACGAAAAGGCCGCCCGGGATCTCGGGCCGGACGGCCTCGCGGACGTCGTGCCGACTCGAAATCGGTTCCCTCTTTCCGCGGAGCCGCTGTGTAGGAAACAAACAAACATCCGACAATCGGCAAAGCGCGCAAGCCGGCCCTTATCAACAAGAAACGGCCCGTCGGCTGCACTGCACAACGGGCGATCAAGCCCGCTTGCGGCGGCCCCAAGAAGCTCCGATAGTTCCGTGCAACGCATTGAAATCGGAGGGAGGAGAGCAATGGCGGAAGACCGCATTCCACGACGCAGCTTCCTGAAGAGCGCCGGGGTGGCCGGCACTGCTGTTGCAGGCGCGCTCACCGGCACGCTCACCGGCCCCACCGAGGCGCAAGCGCAGGCGAACGCAGCCGCGGCGCCGCCGGCGCAGGAGCCGCTCCTCACCTTGACGGCGACGGAGGCGGCCTTCCTGAGCGCCGCCTATGACACGCTCATCCCGGCCGACAAGCTTTCGCCGTCGGGTACCGATTGTGGCCTTGTCACCTATATCGACCGGCAGCTCGCCGGCGCATGGGGCGGCGGCGCCAAGCTGTATCGCAGCGGTCCCTTCATCGAGGGCAAGCCCGAGCAAGGCTATCAGCTCTCGCTCACCCCGCGCGAGTTTTTTGCGGCCGGCATCAAGGCTGCGAATGCATGGTCGCGCAAGACCTACGGCAAGGACTTCGATCGCCTTGCCGCGACCGAGCGGGAGGCAGCGCTCAAGACCATGGAAGCGGGCAAGGCCGAATTTGCCGAGACCAACGGCAAGCAGTTCTTCGAGATGCTGCTGCAGTCGGCCATGGAGGGGTTTTTCGCCGATCCGATCTATGGCGGCAACCGCAACAAGGTGTCCTGGCGGATGCTCGGTTATCCGGGCTTGCCGGCAACCTATGCCGGCAAGGCGCTGGAATACCGCGGCAAGAAAGTTGCGATCGAGCCGCAATCGATCGCCGATTTTTCGTGAGGAGGCCGCCATGGCCAGGACAATGAAAGCGGTCGACGCCGTCATGGTCGGCATGGGCTGGACCGGCAGCATCATGGCGCGCGAGCTCACCAAGGCGGGGCTCACGGTGGTCGGGCTCGAGCGCGGGGTCGAGAAGTCGCCGCGGGAGGATTTTGCGCTGCCGCGGATTCGCGACGAGCTCAAGTATCGCGTCCGCCAGGACCTGATGCTCGACACATCGATCGAGACCCACACGCTGCGCAACACTCCCTCCGAGCTCGCGCTGCCGATGCGCAAATGGGACGTGCCGCCGGTCGGCGACGGGCTTGGCGGCGCGGGCGCGCACTGGAACGGCGTCACCTGGCGCTTCAGCCCGAGCGAGTTCGTGCTGCGCAGCCACCTCACGCAGCGCTACGGCAAGAACGCGATCCCGGACGACATGACGATCCAGGACTGGGGCATCACTTACGAGGACCTCGAGCCCCATTACGAGCATTTCGAGCGGCTGTGCGGCACCTCCGGCAAGGCCGGCAATCTGCGCGGCCAGATCGTGGCCGGCGGCAATCCGTTCGAAGGGCCACGGCAGAACGAATATCCCAACAAGCCGCTGATCATGTCGCAGGCGGGGCTCATCTTCAGCAAGGCGGCGGAAAGCCTCGGCTATCATCCGTTCCCCACGCCGGCTTCCAATTCGAGCGCGCCCTACATCAATTCGGAGGGCCTGCCGGTCGGACAATGCCAGTATTGCGGCCACTGCGAATATTTCGGCTGCGAGGCCAACGCCAAGGCAAGCCCGCTCGTGTGCGTGCTGCCGGTGCTGATGCAGGATCAGAAGTTCGAGCTGCGGACCCAGGCCTATGTGAAGGAGCTCGTCTACGACAAGGCTGCGAAGAAAGTCCGCGGCGTCGTCTATGTGGACCGGCGCACCGGAGAGGAGGTCGAGCAGCCGGCCGAGCTGGTCGTGCTCTGCGCCTATCCGTTCAACAACACGCTCTTGCTGCTTACTGCCGGCATCGGCGAGCCCTATGATCCGATGACCGGCAAGGGCGTGGTCGGCAAGAACTATTGCCACCAGACCACCTCGGGCCTGGTGATGTTCGTCGAGGACGAGATGAATCCGTTCATCGGCACCGGCGCCTCGCCGGCCGCGATCGACGATTTCCAGGCCGACAATTTCGACCACGGGGGCCTAGGCTTCTTCGGCGGCGGCTTCATCTCGCCGGCGCTGAGTGGCGGCCGCCCGATCCAGGTGCGCGCGGTGCCGCCCGGCACGCCGCGCTGGGGCTCGGCCTGGAAGGAGGCGACGGTGCGCTGGTACAAGCACCACCTCCCGATCAACTGCCACGGGATCAGCTACGCCCACCGCACCAACTATCTCGATCTCGATCCGACCTACAAGGACGCGATCGGCCGCCCGCTCATCCCATGACCTACAATTACACACAGAATGACTACAAGATGTCGGCCTTCCTGACCGACAAGGCCGTGCAGATCGCGCGCGCCGCCGATGCCAAGATCATCGGCGACGCACGGCCGCGCCGGGGCAATTACGGCGCCAACAACGGCGGCGCCGCGCACCACACCGGCGGCGCCATCATGGGCACCGACCCCAAGACCAGCGCGCTCAACCGCTACTTGCAGAACTGGGAGGCAAGCAATCTGTTCGTCATGGGCGGCGCCGCCTTCCCGCAGAATCCGGGACATAACCCGACCTGCACGATCGGGGCGCTGGCCTACTGGTCCGCGCAGGCGATCACCTCGCAGTATCTGAAATCGCCCGGCCCGCTGGTGCGCGCCTAATCCTGTTCAGCCGCGCGCACGGGGTGACGCTTGTCACCCCGCTTGTTCTGCCGGCGCACGTAGATGATCAGCGCTTCCGGGTGCTGCATCTTGGCTTTCAGGGCGGCAATCAGCGCGTCTTCGGCATCCATGACCGTATGGCCGGCCTTCCCCTTCACGCTGAAGCCGACTGCAAACTGCATCTGCGCCTCTCTGGCTGCCCGGGAATGCCGGGCTCCGACTGCTCCATCTTACCTCAACTGTCGTGCGCGGACCATCGCGTGCGCCAACAGGCTGACCGCGGCCCCGTGCCCCCCGCCATCCGGCCCGTTGGGGTCCGAGGGCAAACCGAGCCTCCGAGCCGCGCTACCGAAAGGGCGGTTGGATCCCCCGCGTGGTCGTGCGGCACTGTGATGCACAACACAGGCATCGCGCGTAAATAACGGTAGCGTATGGTCCTCGACCTGATCGGGGAGCCCCCATGAGGCGGCGCCAATTCATAACCCTGCTCTGCTGCGCGGCAGCGGCGCCGCTCGCGGCGAGGGCGCAACAGGGCCGGCTGCCCGTTATCGGGTATTTCCATGCCGTATCGCCCGAGGGCCAGGAAGCCAATCTGGCGGCATTCCGCAAGGGCCTTGGCGAGCATGGCCTCGTCGAAGGGCGCAACTTCGCGATCGAATATCGCTTTGCGAACAATGATTACAGCCGGCTGCCGGAGCTGGCTGCCGATCTGGTTCACCGGGAGGTAGCTGTCATCCTCGCACTCGGTGGCGCGGTAGTGACGCGCGCCGCCAAGGCCGCGACCCCGAAGATTCCAATCGTGTTCGTTCAAGCTCAGGACCCAATTGCCATGGGTCTCGTCGCGAGCTTGAACAGGCCGGGCGGCAATGTCACCGGCATCGCTTTCCTGGCTGCAGAACTCGGACCGAAGCGGCTCGGACTCCTGCGGGACCTTGTCCCTGCGGCCTCACACTATGCTTTGCTGGTCAATCCCAATGATCCGGCAACCGAATCGGTAACTGCAGACCTGCGGGCGGCGGCTGCATCGATCGGGCGAGGGATCGAGGTGTTCGCCGCCGGCAGCCCTCGCGAAATCGATTCGGCTTTCGCGGAGCTTGTGCAAAAGGGGAGTGACGCCCTGGTGGTCGGCGCCAGTTCGCTGCTGGCAAACCGTGGAGTCCAGATCGCGACGCTGGCGGCCATTCACCGGTTGCCAGCGATCTACTACACGCGCAACAGCGTTGAGGTTGGCGGCCTCATGAGTTACGGCGCCAATATCCCCGATGCCATACATCAAAGCGCCACGTATGTGGCCCGTATCCTCAAGGGCGAGAAGCCTGCCGATCTGCCGGTCGTACAGGCGGCAAAGTTCGAATTCGTCCTCAACATGCAGACGGCGCGCAGTCTAGGCCTCGACGTGCCTGCGGGGCTGCTCGCCATCGCCGACGCGGTGATCGAATGAGAGGCGGACCCATGCAGCGCCGCTCGTTCCTCGCCCTCATTGGCGCCTCGGCCTGATCGCGACCGCGAGCTTCACGACGCAGGCTCATCGCAAAACGATCATCGGGCTGGCAGCGCGGCACAAGCTGCCCGCGGTCCGTCGCTGCCCGGGATATCGGGCCTCGGCCGCGCCATCTAGGTCGGCTGGCGTTCCCGGACCATGGCGTCTTCCGGCCTGATCGCCTCGAAAAGCGACTGCGTGCCGCCCTCTACGACCCTGAACATCTTCTGAAAGAACAGGTTGTTCGGGATGCGGATGATTGCGCCGCTGTCCTCGCGAACCGCGACGAACATCATATTGCTGTCGATCACCCGGCCCTTCAGATTCTCCGGCACGATCTCGACGGTGTCACCGAGACGAAACGGCCGCCAGATGGTGATGAACAGGCTCGCCGTGACGTTGCTGATCATCGCCCAGGTGGCCAGAAAACCCACTCCGATCGCGGTGGCGGCGCTGACCAGCAAGGTCCACACGCCCCCCAGAGCGACGCCCCAGAAATCGAGCGCCAGCATCAGGACGATGGTCCATAACACGAATGTGAGCACGCGCGTGACCGTCAGCGCGATGTCATAGGGCATGTGCAGCCGCGGCAGCACTCGCTCCAGCCACGTGCGGACCAGTCGCCTCAGCACGAGAATGACCAGGGAGGCGCCGATCACGAGAACCACGGTCATCACCACCGAAACGAGGTCGACATGGTGCCGATCAAGCCAGTTCATGAGCAGGGCGGATAGATCATCCATGTGCCGCCTCCATGGGTCGTTGGGCGCAGCCGCCGCCGCAAGACGCGCGATGAAAAGCGCGGCGGCCGGGTCGCTGCCTGAAGCGAACCCGGCCGCCCTGCACGCTTTCACTCAACTGAAGTCCAAACTCAGATCACGCACACGCTACGCAACAGAGATTGCGGCGTCAGGGGCGCGGGGTCGGCGGCGCGCCCGGGGTGGCGGGCGGAATCGCGGGCCGCTGCTGGCCACTACCGGTGGTCGTCGCCGCGGGCGGCTTGTAGTACTGGAACTCCGGCGCCTGCATCAGCTGATCCTTGGTCCACGCCACCTTCAGCTTGACGTTGGTCGGATCGTTGCTGCTCGTGGTCACGGTCGAGCCGGTCGATGCGGGCACGACCTGGAACGCGCTCATGTCCATGGCGACGTTCTTCTGGCCGATGCCGAGGAAGCCGCCGACCCCCACGATCATCGCCATGATCTTCCCGCTCTTGTCGAACATGAGATCGTTGACGCTGCCGATATTCTCGTTATTGGGACCGATCACGTCGGTGCCCTTGAACTTCGAGAACACCCAATGATCGGTGCCCTGCGAAGGCACGAACTTCGGAGCATCTGCCTTCGGAGCTTCGGCATTGGCTTTGGGAGCATCGCCGCCAGTGCCGCTTGGCCCCTGGGCGAGGGCGCCCGACATCACAAGGCCGCCGATGGCAGCCGACATCAGAAGCGTTTTGATCATCTTTCGCCTCCTGGAATTGTCGAGAAAGCTCCGTAACAACGCGTCAACGCGCCGCGGAGTTCCTGCGCGAAGCGGTTCCATGCTCGCGACCATGTGAATCGCCGCCTGGAACTCCTGCGCCTCGGCGCGCGGAAGAAACTCCCGGCGCCTCGGGTCACCTCACAATGCCCTCCCCCCGCCTCGTTTGACTGAGGCCGCCGAGTTCCCTAGCATCATCACGGAAAAGCCATCGATCCGACGCGGAGGAAAATCATGCCGAAAATCCGTCATCTCGCCATCAAGACCAAGAATCCGGCCAAGCTCGCCGAGTTCTACAGGGACGTGTTCGACATGAAGGTGATCAACTCGGAGAAGAGCGGCGCGATCTATATGAGCGACGGCTATCTGACGCTCGCGATTCTGCGCAACCGCGGCGAGGCGACGCCGAGCGGAATCAATCATTTCGGCTTCCAGGTCGACGACCTGGCCGACATCGAGGCCCGGCTCCAGAAGTTCGATGAGCCGATGGCGGCGCGGCCCGCGACCCGGCCCTATGCGGAATATCGGGCCATGGACCCGGACGGGAACCTGTTCGACATTTCGGTGCATGGCTACGACGAGGCCGAGTACGCCGCCGACCGCGAGAAGAAGAAGGTGGCCGAGAAAGTTTAGAGGGCGTATCAGGGAAAATGCGACTACCCTCCCGGCTCGTCCCCGCGAAAGCGGGGACCCAGGGCGACACACCGAGAGCTCGAGCCACGTGGCCCGTGAATTCCCGCTTACGCGGGAATGAGCGGGCTTGGCAATTTTCTTGCAAGCTCTTCCTGGCAGCAATCCTGGCGACGCTCGCGGCAGGCGGTGCCCGCGCGGCCGACGGCGACTTCTACGCCGGAAAGACCCTGACCATCATCGCGGGGCTGCCGCCGGGCGGCGGGGTCGACGGCGAGATGCGGGTGCTGGCCCAGCATTTCTCCAAATACATCCCCGGCCATCCGACCATCCTGGCGCGCAACATGCCGGGCGCGGGCGGGATCGTGCTGGCAAACCATCTCTACAATGTGGCGGCGCCGGACGGCGTGACGCTCGGGATGCCAGGGCGCAGCGGATTCCTGCTGAGCAACGTGGTGCCGCAGAAGAACATCACCTACGACTTGCGCAAATTCTCCTACGTGGGCGGCGCCGGCAGCGCCGTCAATGCGCTCTGGCTC
>Ga0126381_100004251_pt1 | contig 15569 bp, 13 predicted proteins | sample PanSoiMetPlot_28_FD_96465 | JGI IMG/M metagenome (GOLD analysis project Ga0126381, IMG submission 96465) | Tropical forest soil microbial communities from Panama - MetaG Plot_28 | ecosystem: Environmental > Terrestrial > Soil > Tropical forest > Bulk soil | place: Panama | collected 2016-02-17 | reverse complement strand
TCCGCCATCTTGCGCTCGGTGATGTCGACCTGCACTGAAGTGGAGTGCAAGATAGTTCCATCGAAATCCTTGACCGACCCGACGTTCAGAAGCACGGTTCGCCTCTGCCCCTGCTTCGTGATCACCATCATCTCCTCATTTCGGAGCTTTCCATCTGCTTTCCACCTGGTGAACAACTCACGCATTTTGGGGTGGCATTCCGGCGCATAAAACGTGGACCCACCGCAAGACTCTTGCACGTTCCACTCCACAGTTGCTTCGCTCTTCTGGTGGCGAATGCGGTTGGCCAATTCATGGCCGTCCCCTGGCATGTTCAGGACCGCTTTTGCCTGACCGGCTTCCGTTTTGGGTCCCGCACTCGAGAGTATCCTGCGAGAGTTCAAACGGCAGCCTCAATGTATTGTGCGGCTTGCTCACAGCCTTCCTCAGCTTGACAATTCCAGTGACTGGACGTCGACGTTTAACCATGCACTCAGATCGCCCGTAGCCACTCAGCGATTGGAAATGCCGAATAGCGTAGCAACTGCGTGGCTTCAAGACATTGCTTCAGATCAAGCATCAAGAAACAGCCGCATAAGATTTCCAATCAAGCTGATGAGCATCACGACGGATGACCGCGTCGTTAAACTTGAATTATTCATGAAGGACAGCTCAACCTCAGTGATCATAATCACATCATCGCGCTGAGCTGCTTACCTCCGGGCCTCAAAGATCGCTGGTACCCGATGAGGCAAGGTCGTGATGAAATAGATTGTCGTACGGAAGTTGTGAAGTTACCAGGTGTGCGTACTACGCGGTTCAGACCGAACGTGCCAAGGTATTGGTCGATGCTGAAATGTTTCAGAACGAGAAGAAGTCCGCGGTGAGAAAGCGATTTTCCTTCTCGCGTTAAAACCCCTGCAAACAAGATATCGCCGACTTCCGGATTACCGATTTGCATCCGGCAGCTCTAAAATGATCGGTTCGAATTTCGCACTCACCACGCCCGAATTATGAGCGCTTCTTCTCTGGCTCGGACTAAGAGCCTCTTCCGGGCGCTCCGCAAGTAATTGAGCCATCCTAACCAACCCAAATAGATAACGCTGCGGGGCGACAACAAAGCGGTGAATCGAGGCAGGAAACACCCAGTCCATCGAGGCCAAGTGCTTTACCATCGCCGCTCGTTAGGTTGAGATACGTCACCGCCGAAAAATCACTGATTCCGGCCGACAGCTCCAGTTCGCGCAGATGTCCCTCGACTGCATTGTTGTACTCCGCTAGCTGCGAACAGCCGTTGAGTTCACCTCAATAGAGATGAGCCGGCATTCGAGACAAGCACACAAACAATTGCCGATGCGACCGCGGAGAAGTGCTGCCAATGGGGCGGGGTTGAAGCGCTATCGCGGTGATTTTCACTGGCCAACTAATTGCTCTGTAGAATCGACCAACATCTTCGCTGGCACGCTACCCCTGCATTCGCAAGCCGCTGGGGACTTTAGAGACGCGCTGACACCCGCTAAGGTGCTGTCATTCCATACAGTTTACAAACTCCGGTGTGGTGGTGAAAGTAAACTGGCATGGTGGTGAATAGGAAAATCGGTTGCAGGCCAGATTTGCGTCGGCGGCGTTACACCGCAACCTCGCTTTGTAGACAGTAGTACAAACAACCAAATTTCCTCTAGACATTCAAGAACAAGTCCACGGTCGCGCCTAGTAAGATCTGCGAGCAGCCCGGAAACGATAGTGGACACGGTCGAGCGGACTGGCTGCACACACTGAACCCGAGGGCGTCCCGCAGAGACCGAAGACTGCGAGTGCCATCGAGGCCGCAGGGCAATTTCAGCAGATACGTGACCTCGTGATAGCGGAGGTTGCGGCGCAAACAAAGCTAGGCTGGTTTTCAGCAGGATGGAGAGGTGGAATATGATTCGAATCGCAATTCATGGCTTCGGGCGCATAGGACGGTCTTTGATGAAGATTGCGCTCCAACGTGGTTTGTTCGTCCCTGTGTCGATTTCCGATATTAAAGAGCTTCCAACTTTAGGAGCGCTCTTCGAAGTTGACTCCAATTACGGCCGCTGGTCTGAAGAGGTCAGCACCAGACCAGGAACTCTTATCGTTGGCGGTCGAGAAATTCCCTACTTCGATTCCACAAAGTCTCTGCCGGAGTGGAGGGCGCTTGGTGTAGATTTGGTGATCGATTGCACAGGTCGGGCTACCACTCGTTCCGGCGCGCAGGCTCATCTTGATCGTGGGGCCAAGCGGGTGCTCGTGAGCGCGCCAAGCAAGAAGGAAGAAGACTGTGACGCGGTACTACTACCGGGCATCAACCTGGAAACGTTTCGCCCGGACAAACACGCGATCGTCAGCATGGCAAGCTGCACCACCAATGCACTGGCTCCCGTGGTCAAGGTTGTGATTGAGAACTTCGGCATCAGGTCCGGCCTCTTCTCGACTGTGCACGCATACACCAATAGTCAGTCATTGACAGATCAACCGATGAAGGATCGCCGCGATTCATGGGCCGCGACTGAAAACATTATTCCATCCTCGTCGGGTGCAGCGCGCGCTCTTTCCTTCATTTGGAAGGGCCTCAAGATCACAGGAAAGGCCTATCGCGTCCCGACACGGACCGGCAGCATCGCCGAGCTGAACCTTCTTACCGAGCGGCAGGTGACCGTGGATCAGGTCAATGATCGTTTTCGAAAGGCGGCCGCCATTCCACCGCTGAAGGACATTATGGGTGTTCTGGAGGACGAATGGGCATCTTCTCGCATTCTCGGAGATACACACTCGTCCATCGTCGATCTACCGCTCACAACTGTTCAGGGCGAGTTGCTATCTGTCGCTGCCTGGTATGACAATGAGATGGGATACGCAGCCCGTCTGGCGGAAACTGCGGCGCAGATTGCTACCCCCAAGTCTGCCATTGAGCAACGAGTCCAGGAACCTGTGCTCACGACTTCGTAAGACAGTAAGACACGTGCCCTCAATCGATCGCTTTAAGTTCCGCGGCTGGCATGCCCAGATGCAATGTCAGCTTTGAGAACGAGTTGTCGGGCGTGTTCTAAATTAAATGGGAGATTGAAAAGAGGCCTAAAACCTGCGGCAGCTAGGCCATAGGCGTAGCCACTCGCCAGGTGTTCGCCACCTCAACGCGTCAGTGACGCGAACCTTGACCTGACCGCTCGGCTAATGCTGAGCTCAGGTAGGGGCAATTTAGCCGAAAACAGGCGCTCCTGTTTCAGCAGGAATTCCTCAGCGGACAGTTAGCCGTGCTTTTCTAGAGCAGGTACATTCTTTCAGCAGATACATTCCCCAGGCCGCAATCGTACAGACGTCCGGAATGCGGCCGTCGCGCAGCATGGCTTCAAAGTCTCGAACCGGTATGCGATGGAGTTGCAAGTCGTGCTCTTCAGGATCGGGTTCTTTGCTGTGCTGTGTGAGCCCGCTCGCAAGAAATATGTGCATCTTCTGATTTGCATACCCATAGGCGACGTACGTGCTGCCTAGGAACCGTATCGTTTCGGCAGTTAATCCGGTTTCTTCTTTCAGTTCCCCACGCGCCAGTTCTTCCGGCTCGACGTCGTTGGTTTCCCAACCACCTTGCGGAAATTCGAGCAAGCGATGCTGCACCGTGTAGCGGAACTGCTCGACTAAATAAACGTGGTCGCCGTCGAGCGGAATGATGATTGCGCAATCTTCTTTATCGACGACTCCGTAGATTCCCTCCGTCCCGTTGCTGCGCCGAATGCGGTCTTCGCGAACACGCAACCATGGGTTGCGATAGACCTCGCGCGTGCTCAGGGTCTTGATGCTCATCGTGCAGTACACGAAGAAACGGCCTCGCGAACGATCATCGTAGCATGAGTTCGTGGAAGAGCCTTGTTGTAGCGCCGGAGGATTCAAGTCTTGGTTGCTTATAGTAACGATTCTGAGATCAGGGCCGTAGGCGAGCGGCAGTACGCCTCGTAGGCCCGGGAACGCCGTTAGGTAAGCAAACAAATCCGGCGCTCATTTTCCGATACCCGCTCAAGGAAGATTTCGAGGTCTCTCTCGCGCCGGAAACGCTCGAACTTCTCGCCCCATTCGATGACGAGAACACTCGTGTCGCTCACTAAGTCATCGAGGCCAAGGGTCTCGAGTTCGCGCAGTGTGTCCACGCGATATAGGTCGATGTGATACAGGGTTGCCGAGGGTCCGCGGTATTCGTGAACCAGAGTAAATGTGGGGCTGGTAACATCCTCCTCGGCAGCGGCCTCTAGTCCTTGAGCGATGCCTTTTACCAAGGTGGTTTTGCCTGCCCCAAGTTCACCACGCAAGATCACGAGCTTTGGCGGCAGTAAACTGCTCGCAAGCTCCCGCCCTACGGCGATGGTCTCCTCTGGTGCGGTAGTCGTGAATTCGCGCGGCATGAACCGACTCGAGATCAGTATAGCCGCGCTCTGTTCACAGCTTAGGCGAGGTCCAGCTGCTTGAACGTAAGCCGACGAAGCTCTTGTCCGATTCCGCTTCGAGAGCCATGCGCAAGGTCTGGTGGTCCTCGTCGCCCATGGCAACGAAGCGAAAGGGCTGGAACACCTTTCCCGGAGCCGAGCGCACCGGGTTTAACATCTCGGCCATACCGTGGATGTTTCCTGAGCGAGTTTGGAAGGCAACTTCTACGAAATCGCCCTCCGCTAAGGCTCTGGCCAATTGCAGCAACCCTCCAGTTTCCGAGACTACCTGAAGATTGCCTTTGGCACGTTGACCGTCTCCCAGTTTGATGAGAGCCGGCACAGTTGCAACTTGAATACGAGTGGCACGATGGCTAGGGTGAACACGGGGATAGTGGGTCATGGCGCAGACAACTATGGCACTTGCCTACCAGGCAAGCGAGATTACCGAAGCCCAATGCCCGATCTCATTTCCCCTTAGTGCCTAAAATTGCCGATTGTTACCCAGCTTTCTTGGGCTTCTTGCCGTGTCCGGTCAAAGGCCTCCGCCACGGTCTCGACCAAGTCGGTGGCAATCAGGGAATGCTCACCCAGAATCTCCTTGGCCACATCGCCGGCCAGACCATGGAAGTACACGGCCGCGAGAACCGCGTCAAACTCGCGCCCGAAATTTTGTGCCATCAAACCGGCAACCATGCCGGTGAGAATATCTCCTGTGCCTCCGGTTGCCATTCCCGGGTTCCCGGTGGTGTTTACCCAGACCTCTCCATCAGGTCGGGCTACGATCGTGCGATCTCCCTTAAGTACCAGGATCAGTCCATGCTCTTCGGCAAAAGACCGCGCCACCCCCACCCGGTCGTCTTGAATTTGGGCAATGCTCATTCCCGTCAGCCGGGCCATTTCTCCCGGATGGGGAGTCAACACCAACGTGCGGCCATTTCCCTTCAGTTGGTCGCTTTCTCCTTCAAAGGCATTTAGTCCATCGGCATCAACGACCAGAGGAATCTTCGAGTGGCCGACAATGCTGCGGACGAAAGCTGCCGTCTCCGAATGGCGCGAAACTCCGGGACCAATAGCTAATACGGTCTTTTTGTCAGTAAGCTGTTCGAATTCTTTTAGCGCCCGCGTAGAAATGGTGCCCGCACCGGTCTCATCGAGGGGCTCGGTCATCAGCTCCGGATAGTATCCGGCCACAATCCCCAAAACAGATCGTGCAGTGGCGATGGTCGCCAGTCCCGCGCCAACTCGCAAGGCCGAGATACCAGCCATGGCGGCCGCGCCGCTTTTGCCCACCGAACCGCCTACGACAAGCACGTGGCCGTATTTGCCCTTGTTGGAGTCGCGCGGACGAGGTCCGATGAGGGTTGCGATTTCCCGCGGGGTAATTAAGTTCAGGCGCAGGGTGGATTGAATCACCATATCGGGAGATCCGATGGGTGCAATCATCGTAGGCCCAGATACCAGATTGCCAAATACGTGAGCCAGACGCGGCGCGGTAAAGGTAACGATTGCATCGGCCCGGGCCATGTCCCCGGCTTGCTCTCCCACCCGATCGGCGTCGGCTCCCGAAGGAATATCGACGGCCAGCACCGGGGAGTGCTGCGCGTTCATCTTTCGAATAGCTTCCTGGTAGAGACCGGTCACCGGCGGACGAAAGCCGGTACCGAGGATGGCATCAATAAGGAGATCACTGCGCAGCACCTCGGCCGCCGGGTCGGATTCAAGATCCGGTGCCGACTCGACGACTGCTGGCTTTATGGGCAACTTTTCGTAGTTCTGGCGAGCGTCGCCGCGCAAATCGGCGGGTTGAGCCAGCAGTAGCAGACGCACTTCATGTCCCGCTTCGTGGAGTTTGCGGGCAGCGACAAATCCATCTCCGCCGTTGTTTCCCTTCCCACAAATTACGCCGATGCTCTTCGCCTTTTCATAGCCGATTCGAGCAAACTCCGCCACGGCGGATCCGGCATTCTCCATCAGCGTGAGCGAAGGAATTCCAAACTGCTCCGTAGTCGCCCGATCGATTTCCCGCATCTCAGCAGCTGTCACAATTTTCATGGCTCTCACCTGACCTACACCAGGCAGTCAGTTATTCAGCTTAAACCGACTGCCAAGACTACAGAAATTGGAGAAAAGAAATGGGCTTTTTCAGCCGTGGGCCACACGCAACTAAGCTGAGAACAGGTGCATGCAGCCAACTTGGTGTTCCTCCCCCTTTTCCAACCGGCCGGTGTTTGGGTATCTGCCTTACAGTCCGGGATGAGTGTCTGTTGGGTCGCTCTGCAAGAGGCGTGATTCCAACCTATGAAACTCACCATATTTTCATAATCAACGACGCAACTTGGTCGGCTAGAGTGTTTTCCAGCTGGTTAGGACCAAACTCACCTGCGCCTCATGCGGGGCGCTTGTTCCAACTATTCGTTCAGCTCAACCTCGATAGCCTGCAAGGAGGGAAAGATGGGATTTGCGATCAAATGCCTGGTTCCGCTGCTTTGGCTGGGAAGCATTCTTGTCCAAGCTCAGAACGAGAACCGGACTCCCTTTCGACACGTGGTAGTGGTGTTCCAGGAGAATCGTACTCCGGATAATCTCTTTCATGGTTTGCTCACTTGGCCCGGCATTAACCCGGCCAACTACGATATCGCCACCTTTGCAGTGAATTCAAAAGGCCAGGCGGTCACCCTAGAACCTGTGCCTCTTGGTGTTCCCTACGATCTCAGTCACGCCCACGGCGCCTTTGTGTCCATGTATGACGGCGGAAAAATGGATGGAGCCGATAAGATCCCTTGCACCGGTACATGTCCGACGAATCCGCAATTTAAGTACGTTGACAACTCCCAACACGTTCTCGATCCCTATCTGATGCTGGCGGCAAACTACGGCTGGGGCAACGTCATGTTCCAAACCAACCAGGGGCCAAGCTTTCCCGCCCATCAGTTTATCTTCGGCGGTACCTCCGCTCGGTCCGCTGAGGAAGACCGGCAGGGCATATTCATTGCAGAAAATCCGGGTGCGCCTACCGGAGCAAACTACGACCCCGGCAATGACACGGGCTGTCTGGCCCCCGTCCACGAATTTAACTCTCTCATTGGTCTAAATCCGAACGGTAGCGAGACTCGGCTGGTCAACGATCCCCTCGGCACACTATGTTTTTCGCACCCAACCATGGCCAACCTGCTCAACGACCGTGGGGTCAGCTGGAAGTACTATGCACCGGCAACGGTCAATCCGGGCGGCCGAAATCCAGGAGGCTCTATCTGGACGGCGCCGAATTCCATCCGCGAAATCTGCGAGCCCAACGAAAGTTATACGGAGTGCCTTGGTCATCAGTGGGCAACCAACGTCGATCTAAAACCCGCCGATGTCTTTAAAGACATTGCCGATTGCCGGCTTGCCGACGTGACCTGGGTGATTCCCGATGGAAGAAATTCCGATCACCCGGGCAGCCCGCTGGGAACGGGGGGACCATCCTGGGTAGCATCCATCGTAAACGCTGTTGGTACAGCCACAACCTGCGAGAAAGGTAAAGGGTATTGGTCGGACACCGCCATCATCATCACTTGGGATGATTGGGGCGGGTGGTACGACCACGTGGCCCCGCCGGTGCTAGAGGGACCGCAGGGCCATTATCAGTACGGCTTCCGTGTACCGCTTATCGTGGTATCCGCCTACACACCAAAAGCGTACGTCAATAATGTCCGACACGACTTTGGCAGCATTCTGCGATTTATTGAGTTTACGTTTGACATCCCGGAGGGGGCATTAAGTTTTGCCGATGCCCGAGCCAGCGGCGATCTACAGGCGTTTTTCAACTTCCAGGACCCTATACGCAAGTTTGAAAGCATCAAATCGCCGCTTGATGCCAACTTCTTCGTGAAGGATACCCGACGGCCAGAACCTCCAGACAACGACTGAAACCCCGTAATGCCGAACTCACCTGATGGAACCCGCCTCGGAGAATCTCCCCGGGGGCCGGGTTCCTTTGCCATCTCGTCAGCTGCCCAGCTATAGGACTTGGCGGCCTGCCCCTCTAGCTGGATTTATGTCGCTGGTGCTTTTGCCTTAGCAAAATAGTCGCTGGCGCTCGAGGTGAAGAGAAGATAGGTAAACGCCGCGAGCAGCAATAGATGTACGCCAAGCTGGCGCAAGGAATGAAAAGCGCTGATGATCACATGCAAACCCAGCCACAAAATTGTGCCCCAACGGGCCCAGTTGCTGCCGCGCAACATGTAGACGCCAAACACAACCGCCAGGACGCGGATAAGGAGGATGACTAGGACGAGATAGTGAAAAGGTGGCCGGAGCTTCAAATCCGCCGAGTGGAACGCAAAGGCAATTACCCCAGCCAGGATGAAAACCCAGCTCACGATGGTGACCGGCAGAGGACGATGTCTCATATTTTCGGAGTGCTCCCTTTTCACTTCAATTTTGGCTTTTGTAGGTAAGCGGATTTAGCGGAACCGGCTAATGGTCTGCCGATTTCCCAATCATGGCCAAATGGATCCCGCACCCTTCCCACTCGCCAGCCATACGGTTGGTCGGCGATCGGGCACACGACTCTAGCTCCCTTTGCTACCGCGCGTTCGAAAAACGCATCGGGATTGGTAACTGTGACCAGCATACGCGCCGAGCCGCCCCCCAGAGACTCGGGGCTGAAATTCGCATGCTGGGGCGACTCGTCGGCGATCCAAAACTCGTTGCTGCCCAGCGACAACCTAGCAACTACACCTCCGTCTTCAGACTCCACTCGATACAATTCTTCGGCGCCGAAGGCATCTCGGTAGAAGTCGATGGCCCGTTTACCATGCCGAACACTCAACTTGAGAGAGACTTGGGACGTCATCATTATCGGCTCTGCCACGGTTGCCCCCCACTGCTCGGGACTCAGATCGCGGGCATGTCGGGAAAAAAGCCAATGATGGCCCTCGAGGTCTTCGGCTCCGTACTGCAGCTCGCCGTATACGGTTTCATGAAGAGGTTCGACAATCTTCGCTCCCGCAGATTGTGCTCTTTCGAAGTGCGGTTCGATTTTCTCGACGAACACGGTGAGGCTCTGCGTCCCATGGCCGAGCTGTTTTGGAGTGTTATGGCCGGCCGGCCCTTGTTTGAGCATGATCCACGCGTTCCCTAGATGCATCTGCGCTCCACTGAGAGGATCGCCATAACGGTAGTGCTCGGAAAAACCAAACACGCGACTGAGCCACCTAATAGCCTGCTCAAGATCTCCATACGTGACATGCGGAAGTAAGACATCCGTGGGGACAGAACGATTCGATAGCACTCGGGTCTCCTCCAAGTTTCGCGGCCATGGCGCGCGACCTCAGATTCAGAGGGTAATTGCGGGTCAGAAATTTGTATTGTAAAAAAAGGTCAGCTGCCGGCCGAAACGACCGCAACGTGGTTGCGTCGTTCGGGAGAAGAGGGGCGATAGGCGCTCGGGGTAATACCGGTAAGGTCACGAAAATCATGAATCAAGTGAGCTTGATCCGCGTAGCCATACTTGGCCGCGATGGCGCACCAATCGAGACGAGCAGGCCTCTGCACGGACGCGATGACCCGTTGCATGCGTCGCACCCGCCAGAATCGCTTGGGATTCAGGCCGACCTGATGGCAAAAATGCCGCCCGAAGGTTTTCGGCAAAAGCCCCACACGAGACGCCGTAGCCAATACAGAAACCCCGTGCTCGAGAAACTTAACAGCGGCAGCAATTGCCGGGTCTAGATCAGACTTTAGCCGCTCAAGGAGCTTGGCTTCAAGGAGAGCAAATTTTTCGCTAGCCGTCAGCTTTTCGCAGAGCCGTTCTCGCAGGAGGCGCCCGTCCCGGCCCCAGACTAGATCGAGTCCAATCACCTGGTCACAAACATCCATCAAGGGCATGGGGAAAAATGCTGCTGCCCCAGCATGCTTAAACTCAACCGCAATCAACTGCCGTTGCTCTTTGGTATCCAAGCCCGTGGAGCGCCCGTGGGGGCCAGCGAATATTGCGCCACAGGTGGCCTGAACCGTTTTGCAATCTGGGCCGTTATAAGTCCGAAACTCATCCTCATGCAAATTCACCAGTAAATGCGCCTGTCCTGTGGGAAGGATTCTTTCTACGGCGAACGGCAACTCAGTTTCGTTGTAGTGGAATGCAGCAATAAAAGGCCATAGAGCCGGTGAACGGGGACGTACAGCGAGATGGCGCATAGTGATTGAGCATACACCGGTTTGACGAAAGGCGGCGAACCCCACTTGTCCTTTGCCGTTGTCCACCACGCTTGTATTTTGACCGCGGCCAAAAGCCAGGTTAAGCTTTGCTGGACTTCTGGCTAAGTTACCATGCGATCTTTCGCGACCCTACCCAAGCCCGTCTTGCTAATAGTCGCGGTTCTCTTCGGAGCTGCGACTACGGCATACAGCCTCATTTGGATGATTCATATTCGACATGTTGCGGGCTTAGGAAGCTATGTTCGGTGGCTGCCAAACCATCTAGCAGAAGTGCAGGGTGTCGAGGAGCAAAGTGCGGCGTGGCGATCAGGGCTTCGTTCGGGTGACCGAATCACGGCGGTCAATGACGAAAAGCTGGATAGCCCTTCTCCGTTCTACGGCTACTCTTTTTATAGGTGGATCATCCTCGGCCGTATTGGAGATGTGGTTCAGCTTTCAATCGCACGTCCAGATGATAGGCAAGAACTTACGATCAAGGCGGTATTGGTTTCTTACAGAAGGCCTCCGGGAATCCAGGGCCTCGCCACGCGAACCATGAATTTCTACCCACTGCTGTTACTGATTGTGGGAATGCTAGTACTGGCGCTGCGGCTTCAGGACCGCAATGCTTGGTTACTGGCACTCTTGTTTAGTGGGTTTATCTCGGGCGCCCCCCTGTTTGAAGGTTCGATCAGCCCGCATCTTCGAGGTCCGATAGCCTGCTATAAAGCGACCTACGGAAGTCTTGCCGCGAGCGTCTTCTGTTATTTCTTACTCACCTTTCCGGTTCCCTCGCCGATTGATCGGCGCCTACCCCGTCTAAAGGCGATCCTTCTCTTTATCAGCGCTTGTTATTCCATCTGCCTCGGTCTGGCCTGTCTCGTGGGGGGAGGCCTGTACCCTTCATACCTCGCCGTTGGATGGGTCAGCAAGAAACCCCTGGCTTGGCCGATTACGTTCTATGAGATTGGCTTGTACAGTTTAGGTTTTGTATCTCTTATCTGGAATAGCCTCCGACCGGCTACGGCCGAGGCTCGCCGTAAGACCCGGGTGATCCTGTGGGGCATGGTCGGAGGATTTGGCCCCCTGTTCCTGGTTTTCACTCTATCGTCATTGGCCAATCGCTCCATTTCAGAAATCCCTTTCTGGGTGCTTTCCTTGGGAGTAATTTCGCTTTCTTTGATGCCTTTGTCCTTTGCTTACGCCGTGGTAAAGCACAGAGTGCTCGAAATCCCCGTGCTTTTAAGGCGCAGTGCGCGGTATGTTCTGGTTCAACGTGCTTATTTCGTTCTGCTGCTGATGGCGGCAGCGGTGGCAATTGTCGTCTTCACGCACACGATTTCGCGCTTCTTTCCCGCCGCAACCAACATCGGCATGCCGGTAAGCGCCGTGTTTGGGGCCGTGCTGGTGTGGGCGTCAGCCCCCATCGTGAAGCGCGGAACCGAGCGCATTGACCGCGGCTTCTTTCGCAGCGCCTATGACACGCGCGTGATTCTCCAGGGTCTAACAGAAAAGATACGCGTGGTGACGGAACGTCACCAGCTGGCAAGCTTGCTCGAGCTCGAGATAGCAGGAGCGCTGCATCCAAAATCGCTCGCTTGTTATCTCGACACTGGAGGTGGAAACCTGGTCGCCGAATCGGCAAGCGAGAAACCGGAGCGAGGAATAAATCCGACTCCCTTACCTCGACCCAGCTTTCCTTTCCGTTTTGGGGCAATGTTCGTCCCTAAGGACGTGGACACAATTCCCGCGAGCATGCCGCTGCTGGCCGAAATTGCACATCGCGGAAAGGCATGGGATGTACCTCAGGATCCCGAGCCAGCTGGCGAGCGAAGCCCGCTTGCCCCGGAATGCCTGGTCCCGATCCTGGGACGCGAAAATACTCTCATCGGCATGCTGGTTCTTGGCCCACGGCTGTCTGAGGAATCCTATTCAGGAGAGGACAAGCGTTTGCTGGATTCCGTTGCCGCCCAAGCCGGTATCGCGCTCGAAAATATCCGTCTGGCACAGGAGATGGCGGAACGCCTAGAGGCAGAACGGCGTATCGCGCAGGAAATGGAATTCGCCAGACAGGTGCAAGCCAGGCTATTCCCTCGAAAACTCCCGGCCATGAAGACCCTAGAGTACACCGGCATTTGCCTCCAGGCACGACAGGTCGGTGGCGACTATTACGATTTTCTCGAGTTGGGTCCAGGCCGTTTGGCACTGATATTGGCGGATATTGCCGGCAAGGGCATGCCGGGCGCCCTGCTTATGGCGAATCTGCAGGCCAACCTGCGAAGCCAATACGCGATGGCGCTCGACAATCTTCCCCAACTGCTCGCCTCGGTGAACCGTTTGTTTTACGAGAGTACCGACGATGCAAGCTACGCTACCGTGTTTTTCGCAGATTATGACGATCACAGCCGCAAGCTGCGGTACGCAAATTGTGGCCATCTACCCCCGTTGCTGTTACGGGCTGGCGAAAACGCGGGATCGCCTCTGGCCACGTCACCCCGAGTCGAGTGGCTGCATTCCACGAGTACGGTAATGGGAATGTTTGAAGATTGGCGTGCTGAGATCGCAGAAGTCAAGCTTTCACCTGGCGATACGCTCCTGCTTTACACCGACGGAATCACCGAAGCTTCGAACCTAAACGGCGAAGAATTTGGAGAATACCACTTGCTCGAGACCGTGGCCCAGCATTCTCACCTTCAGGTTGGCCCCCTGCTCCAGGCCCTTGTCGAAGAAGTCCAGCAATTCAGCTCCGGTCGCGAACAGCAGGATGACATTACCGCCGTCATTGCGCGTTCTTTTCAATCCTCCGATTGACCTCAAACATCGAAGAGGTGGGCCGAGAGGAATGTTAGAGCCCCAATTTTCGTGTTTTCACTGCAGAACTTGCAGATTGCTAATTCGAAGCGCCCAATAGCACTAGGTTTGCGAGAAGACTCCTTAAAGGCTGCTGAGCGTGGGCGACGCCAGTGACCCGGTCCTCTGCTCGGCGAACCACAGCGCATCGATCGAGCGCCATTCGCGCCGGAAAGCAACGAGGAGGTCAGGCGAGCCGATCGCGATTGCCGCAACGAATCGGATCGCATTTACCACCCTGCCTGGCCATAACGCCGAGCGCCTGTCAATGAATGCCAGGGCTCGCGAAACGCGTAGAACCGTCGTGCATTAATCGAGTATTCAATATTGTCAGTACGCATTTTTTTGCACAACATTACTTTTCTTTACACTGTTCTGTGATAAGAAATGGGGGCGGCATGTTTTCTCGCGTGAAGCATGGGCGCGCTTTTAAAGATAAGGGGTTGGTTCATGATTCTTTGTGCTGGATGTAGCTGATGGAGGCGCGGCGTGCCAGCCGAAAACAACTGTCGCTGTAAGTCATGTCAATCGAATACCGCGAGTACGTTCAGTGGTGAGATTGCCATTCACTTTGCTGGAATCGAGGGCCTCGAAAAGCCGATCGTGTGGACATTTCCGCCGATCAAGGTGTGCTTGCGTTGCGGCTTCTCGGAGTTTCTAATTCCTAAACGCGAATTGCAGGTGCTTGCCCATGGGGTGCCAGTCGAAGGCGCGGTCGTCTTGCTGCGCGGCAAAAAGGACGAGCACTGTTGATCAGGCCTAAGGTCCACGCTTAGGCATGACGTATGCTGCGCGTGAACCGCGGCTGTCGCGACGAAACTAGGCGCAGGGGAGAGGTCCTGGGAAGAGCATTATTTGATTGGTCCGAGACTGCCAGACGGCGAGGAGCCAAAGACTTACGTCTAGTCTTCTTGCTCAAGCACCGGGTGCCAGGTGCTGTCGGGGTTATAAAGTTCCATTTTCTGGAACTGGTCGAGGGTTGTCGGACCAAAGTCCTTGTCGTACACGACGCCGTCGTGGCTAACCACAAAAGTCCTCACACCGGTAACTCCGTATTCGGCTGGAGCGGCCACCAGAGCAAAGCCCCCAATCATCACACCTTTCACAACAAAATCCATTTCGCCGAGCGGGGCCGCAGGCCCCTGCCCCTTGAGTATCTTAAAGAAGTACCCGTGGTATGGCTCGGAGCCGGTGCTATAGCCCTGCTGGATTGCACGGGCAATTTTTTCTCCGATGGGACCACCCCATGAGCCATCCGGATTCTGCCATGCCAATCCATCTTGCTTGCCAGCGGTACTAATAATGTGCTGCGCGTACTGGTTCACCTCATAACCTTCGTGGGGTTGCAGCGCGTACTCATACTGCGCTTCCACATATCCATGGCAGATTTGAATTGCGTCCAGTTCGTTGGCGCCGATGCGACGAAATAGCAGTTCCTGCCGTCCGGCATTAGCATCAAAGACCCATTTGTCGCCAGTCTTAACCAGTGGTATGGGGAACGGCCAGTCTTCATCGCCTACCAGGATGAATGCGCGACTACCGGTCTTCGGATCGATCGAAACAGTTTTCTTTTGCCGAGCCTCGGCGGCGAAGTCGGCAGCATGCTTTCGGTCTTGTGCGAATTCTCCGGTAAACACAACATCGCGTCCGTCAGGACCAAAAATCTCCGTGAGTGCGACAACATCGAATTTGTCAGCCGCCGAAATCAATTCATCAGCAGCTTGCTGCGGGCTGGTAAACCGCTTCGCATTTTTGGCAACGATCGCACCGGTAGCCTGGTTGGCCGGCCCGGGCGACTGGGCTGCAAAAGGCACCGACATAAGAAAGCAGGCGGTCGCCAGGCGCAAAACAATCCCTGAGACTCTCGAGAAAGAGCCGCCTGCCAATCCCGAGTTCATATGGATGCTCCGGTGCTTTGCCATGCGATGTTGGGCTATCTGCGCCGCCCACCTCCCCGGCCGCCAAAACCTCCGCCGCGGCTAAGCCTCCGCCTCCCGATCTCATACTGGACGCGCCGCGGCTACCGCTGGCGCGTGCCCTCAGATCCGTCGTCACCCCGAGACCCTCTCGATCCACCTCCGAATGCGTCCCGATTTCCGCCGCCACTCCGCGAGGGTCGCG
>Ga0126381_100004250_pt1 | contig 15571 bp, 12 predicted proteins | sample PanSoiMetPlot_28_FD_96465 | JGI IMG/M metagenome (GOLD analysis project Ga0126381, IMG submission 96465) | Tropical forest soil microbial communities from Panama - MetaG Plot_28 | ecosystem: Environmental > Terrestrial > Soil > Tropical forest > Bulk soil | place: Panama | collected 2016-02-17 | reverse complement strand
GAAGTACACGGAAGACGGCGGCATCGACTACATCACCAACTGTCCGGGGCCAGGAATGCCAACAATAGACGTCAATCGATGAAGCCAGGGCGGCGTTCAAGGCGGAGTAAGAGCGCTGGCTCGAGGGAGCAACCGAAATCCTGACCGGTGAAGTGGCGGCCCCGACGCACTGGCGGGGGGCCGGGGGGCGATCGGGACCGCCTGCCTTCCAGTGGGGCGGAAGGCATTTCCGATGTATCGCCGTTGGTCCCGCCGGTTTTGAGCTAAATCAACCCCGCCCGCTGCGCGATCAGCCCTTTTGCTTGGGTACGTCGCAGCCTATTTTTCCCGCGAATGTTCTCGCGTGTTCCGGTGGCTCGTCTCCGCCCTCAAGGCTTTACGCTCCCTGCATTCCGACGCTTGCGACCAAGCCCCCTGTCGACCCCCAGTGGATTCATGAGATCAAGCAGGGCTACCGGCTGATCGCCAGCCGTCACGGCAATCGCGTCCGTCTGTTCACCCGTCGCGGCTACGACTGGGCCGACCGCTATCCGCTGATCCGCGAGGCGATGCTCGCCCTGCCGCAGGACGCGACCATTGATGGCGAGGCTGCGGTGTGCGACCCGATGGGCGTTGCAGATTTCGAGCTCTTGCACAGCCGGGAGCATGACCGCCGCGCGTTTCTCTACGCCTTCGACCTGTTGGAACTCGACGGCGTCGATCTGCGACCGTTCCCGCTCGAGCGGCGCAAGGACCAGCTAAGCTGATCACTGATGTTTCTGGCGCTGGCTTCTTATAGCAACGAGAACAAAGGCTTATGAGGCGATTTCGGAACATCCGGGTGGGCTAACCTGCGGCTAACAGCGTTTGCGAACGGCCACAGATGGCCGCTGGTGCGCGATCACGACAGCAGCCAGCGCGCGCGGACGCATGGACGTCGTGCGCTGCCGCGGCGCGCGGCCTGCCTGCGGGCGCGGATGGTGCAGATGGTGCGCATCGCACCGCTTGCGGAATCTGGCGGAGGGGGGAGGTACACCAAAGTGTACGGTCGCATTGGCCGCAGCGCGCAACAAGTCGCACGTTAACGAGCGCTGGTTAGCAATCGGGCCCGAAAAAATATGCTACGCTGAAACGATCAGTTTGCAATTTGCAATGCGACTAGAAGCGACCATGCCCGGACCGACCCCGACCCATCTCAAATTGCTCAGAGGCAATCTCATCCGCAGGCCGATCTTGTCGGAGCCCGAGCCAAAGCGGCCGCCCGAATGTCCGCCACCGCCGGACTATCTGCACGGCTACGCCATCGAGGAATGGTGCAACGTCGGCCCGCAGCTCTATCAGCTCGGGCTCTTGACGGTCCTCGACGTCGCCACCTTGGCCGCCTATTGCGTCGCGTACGGTCGCTGGCGGGCGGCGGTCGAGGCGCTGCAGGCCTCCTCGCACGGCTTGCTGATCGAGACGGAGCGAGGCAAGCAGCCTAACCCGATGATAGGAATCGCGCGCAATGCTGCTGCCGACGCGCTGAAAATTGCCGGCGAGTTTGGGCTGACGCCGGCGCCGCGATCGCGCCTCGCCGCAAGCCTCGGCGGGCGGTCGGGCGACGGCAAGTTCGAGGGGCTGCTTGGATAGGTTGAGCGCTTCTAAAAACGCGTTGATCCAGATCAACGGGCGACAACCCATCTGGTACGAGCCTTTCATACGGATAGAACCTCATGCAGAAGACGTTTACTGGCAATGTAGATGCCGGTGCTGGCGCTGACGATTTTCCGATCGCGATCTCAACAGCGCCGGCAAACGCTCGGCAGCAAAAAACTGCATTTCGCAGCTTCGCCATCCTCGTGGTCGCCCTCGCGATCATGATGCCGTTTGCGAATGTCCAACTAGCCCGTGTTGACGTGTTCCTACCCGTCACACAAATTATGATGTGCCTTGCTGACCTCCTGACGGCGGCCTTTCTGTTCGCCCAATATTCCGTTCAACCTCAGCGAGCCCTGCTAGCGCTGGCAAGCGGTTTTATCTTCAGCGGACTGTTTGCGTTCCTGCTCACTCTTGCCTTCCCGGGAGCATATGGCCCGGGTGTTCTGATCGGCGATACGCTGAATAGCGCGAGCTGGCTGTTTTTGTGCTGGCACACCACGTTCCCGCTCGCCGTCATCGTGTATGTGCTGGCGAAGGATGCGGGCGAAGCCGCCAGCGGGTCAGGCCGATCGACCAGGGTGGCCATCGGCATCACCATCGCATGCGTGGTCGCAGTAACAGCTTGTTTGACATGGGGCGCGACGGTAGGTGCTGGCTATCTGCCGCGCCTCTATGAAAATGTAAGCGAACAGACGGCCTTTATGATGGTGGCGGAAGTTTATCTCATACTCCTGAACGTTACCGCGATCGTGCTGTTGTTCATTCGCAGACGGACGCTTCTTGATCAATGGCTGATCGTGACGCTGTTTGCCTGGTTGCCTAACCTTGTGGTGTCGAGCTTCTTTACTGTCATTCGGTTTACCGTAGCCTGGTACATGACCAGGGTCTATGCGTTGCTCGCCGGGTCTTCATTGCTGGTTGTGCTGCTTACGGAGACCCTGCTTCTCTACACACGCCTTGCGAACGCGGTCGCGCTGCTGCGACAATCCGAGCAGCGCCAACGACTGCTGACGACGGAGCTTGACCACAGGGTAAAGAACATCCTGGCGCAGGTTGCTGGGGTTGTCGGTTCCACGCGTCAAGGCAGCCGCTCAATCGACGATTTCGTCCGATCGCTCGGTGGACGCATCCAGTCCATGGCAGCCGCGCATACCCTGCTGAGCGAAAGCAACTGGCAGAGCGTCGGCTTAGATGCCCTTGTCCATACCCAGCTTGCGCCCTACAAGACGGGCACGAACGTCAAGACCAGCGGGACGGACGTTATGCTCGCCCCCACTGAAACTCAGGCTTTGGGGAGGGTGTTGCACGAACTGGCGACGAACGCTGCGAAATATGGGGCGCTATCTATCCCCGGTGGCCAAGTATCGGTCAGTTGGGACCGTAAACCGAACGGACAGGCAGCAAGCCTGATCCTAGAGTGGCGTGAGCATGGCGGTCCCCGGGCGGTACCCGATATCGAATCCAGCTACGGCACCAATCTCATACGCAATCTCATTCCTCACGAACTCGAAGGGACGGTCGATCTCGAGTTCGCTGCAGAAGGTGTGAATTGCAGAATTGAGATTCCTCTTTCGCGCACCGATCACACGGAATAGGTCGCCCAGTTGCTAATTCAACTCGCGCCGCGCCGGTATATTCCAGAAAGGCATCGATTGTTTGACCGTCCGAAATCAATGACGTGAGCTCGTCGTCACCGGCGATGCACAGCGAAGCATTGGCTTGGGCGTCGGCATCGACGACCAACACGGAAGCGCCGTCCGCGGCAAGAGCCTCCGCCAATGCAACGACAGTCGCAGTCTTGCCGACGCCACCTTTCATGTTTGCAACGGCTGCTCAACGAATTCAGCGCGCTCCAGGCACAGCCCGGCACGAGCGACAATCTGCTTTGTCAGCTCCGGACCGTGAGCGCTGAAGAACACAGGCACTCCCTGCCACTCGCCAAACCAGCCGCCCTCCGAGGTTGCAAAACTCGCGACGAAACAACTGCCCGGCAGAGGCCATTTCGCGATGCGCTGAACGAGCCCAAGACGCTGGGCCGATTGCTCCACGATCGCGCCGCTACTAAAGTCCCGCCCCGGGCGGGTGTTTGACGGATATTGGATGAAGAATGGTGATGTTGGGCTGTTCCAGGTGGGCCGGGATGGCCGCTTTTGGCATTTGGTTCTGTACGACGCCCCTCGGCACGATCGCTGCCCAGAATGCGCCCGACCCGACGAGCCCCGCAGAGGCGCCTGCCAACTCTACCGGGCAGATCAGGAAGGCGCAGGTCGAGCTGGTGCGGCTCGAATGCCTCAAGGGCCGCCCGGACGGCAAGCTCGGCGAAAAAACCCGCGCCGCGTTGCAGAAATACCGGGCGAGCGCCAAACAGCCGCCCGATGCGGAAGTGAAGATCACCGAAGAGTTGATCGCCGAGCTAGCCGGGCGCGGCGATCTCTACTGTCGGCCACCCCGCCCGTTCTTCGGCTTCGGCGGCGCCCACCCGGGCATGCCTCTCATGGCGCCGGGCGCGCGGCCGGGCGGGCTTCCAGCCCCGCCCGCTCTCAAACCTCCGGTCCCCGCTCCGGGCGAGGCGCATTAAGGGTAGTTTCGGTGCAGAGTCTTGGCCGGGCTTGTCCCGGCCATCCACGCCTTGGCTCCGGGCGAAGGCGTGGATGCCCGGCACACACAAGGCCGGGCATGACTCATGCGTGACCCTCACTCCCCGAACTTGATCAGATCGCTGCGCGTGACCGTCACGTTCTGCGTCAGCGCGGCGGGGCCGCCGGCGGCGAGGTGGTAGATGCCGTAGGCCTCGCGGAAGGCGTCCTCGGAGGCCGTGCCGTCGACCGGAACCACCACCTTGTAGCCGCGGCCGGTCGCGCCGTTGCTGGTGGTCGCCACCGCCCCCTGCGCCGAGGTACCGGTGATGATCACGGTCTTGATGCCCTTCTCCTTGAGGCCGGCATCGAGATTCGAATCGATGAACTTGTCGCCGCCGCGCCCGTTCTTGATCATGAAGTCGCCGGCCTTCGGCATGACGCTCGCATCGACCATGTCCTCGGGCTTCGACGCACCGGTCAGGTTGTAGACGATCATCATGTTGCGTGCGCGCGCGGTGTCAATGAGCTTCTTGACGGTGGGTACGATCGGCGCGCAGCGCGGCCGCGCGCCGCAATTGTTCTTCATCAGATCGAGCACCAAGAGCGCCGTGGTCTTCGGATCGACCGTCACCGCCTTGAGCTCGGGCTTGGGCGGCAGCTTGACGCTGTCCCAATCGGTGATGATGTCGCCCGCACGTGCCGGCCCCGCGAGAGCGGTGGCGGCGATCAGCGCGGCGCAGATTTTCGATGCGGTGGCGTTCATGGCAGTTCCTCCCGGAGTGACCCGGGCATCCTCCGCCCGCAACGAGCGCGCGGCAAGCCCCCTTCAGCCGCCGGCGGAGAGGTGCGGGCGTGCGTCGCGTGCCCGCTCGAAGCCGCAGGCATTGCCGCCGCCGAGCTTGGCGCGGTAGAGGGCGGCATCGGCGGCCTTGAACAGCTCGCCGGAGCTCGCGCCGTCGGCCGGCGTCATGGCGATGCCGATGCTGACGCCGATGACCGCATCGAACCCGTCGAAATGATAGGGCGTGCCGACCGTCGCGAGGATGCGCCCGGCCAAAGTCTCGGCCTCGTCCCGGCATCGGTTGCATCCTGCAGGATGGCGAACTCGTCCCCCGCCCAGCCGTGCGATCACCGATTTTCAGTCCGACGATGGCGGCCGCCGCGGTGGCGATGTAGGATCGGTGCATCATGCCGACCAACAAGATCATCGTCGCGGCGGCTGCCGCGCTGGCGTTGAGCGCCCTGCCGGCGCGCGCGCAGGATTTTCCGACCCGGCCGCTCACGATGGTGGTGCCGTTCGCAGCCGGCGGTCCGGCCGACGTGCTTGCGCGCATCATCGACCCGCGTCTCTCGGCGCTGCTCGGCCAGCAGGTGATCGTTGAGAACATGGGCGGCGCCGGCGGCATCAACGGCTCGCTGCGCGTCGCCAAGGCGCCGCTCGACGGCTACCAATTCGTCATGGGCACGCAGGGCACCCACGCTCAGAACCAGGCACTCTACAAGAACCCGCCCTATCATCCGCTCGCCGATTTCGCTCCGCTCGGCCTCATCGTAGAGACGCCGCTCGTGCTGATCACCCGCAAAGAATTGCCGGTCGAGGATTTCAAGGCGTTCATCGCCTATTTCAAGGTCAATCACGCCAACATGCAGTTCGGCTCCGCGGGCGCCGGCTCGGGCACGCATCTGGGCTGCGTACTGCTCAATGCGGCGCTGGGCGCCAACGTCACGCATGTGCCCTATCGCGGCTCGGCGCTGGCGATGCAGGATCTGCAGGCCGGTCGCATCGACTACATGTGCGATGTGGTCTCGACCGCGCTGCCGCAGATCGAGGGCAAGACCGTCAAGCCGATGGCGGTGCTCAACCGCGAGCGCTCACCCGTGCTGCCCGATGTGCCGACCGCGCAGGAGCAGGGGCTCACGGATTTCGAGGCCCCGGGCTGGTTCGCGTTCTTTCTTCCCAAGGCAACGCCGGTGCCGATCGTCGGCCGTCTCAACCACGCGCTCAGCGATACTTTGGACACGCCTCTCGTGCGCGAGCGCCTCGAAGGCTTGGGCATGGGCATCCCGCCGCCGGAGCGCCGCAGCCCCGATTATCTCGGCCGTTTCGTGGCGAGCGAGATCGAGAAATGGGCCGCGCCGATCAAGGCGGCCGGCATCAGCCTAGATTGACGCGGCCGAGAAGTGCTGACCGTTCCTATTTGCTCAACCCCAGCTCGCGCGCCGCAGCGGAAATCCGATCCTGCTCCTGCGGGGCGTCCTTGAACACATCGAGCGCCATGCGCAATGTCTCCTGGGCGGCATCGGCTTCGCCGAGCACCTGACGCGAGCGCATCAGCCTGATCCAGCCATCGACATCGCGCGGCGACTGGCTGAGGCGGCTGGCGAGCCGATCCACCATTCCCTGAATCATCGCCACGCGATCGGCCGGCTGCATGGCCTCTGCATTGCGGACATCCGCGGCGCTCGGGCCTCGGCTCGGGGCGGAAATGGGAGGCTTGGAAATGGGCGGGGCGACATCGGGGACCGCGACATTGGACGTCGCAGGAGCCTGCTCTTGTCGTTGCATCATTCCAAGCAAGCTGTCGCTCGACGCGGCGTCCGGGCGATTGAGCCGCTTGGCGACGTCAACGCCGGTCTCTCGCCCGAGTTCGGCGATCCGCTGCTTCAGATCGCCCACCCATGCGTCGCCGGAATCGGTGTCGTTGAGGATCGCGATCCAATCATCGAGCGCGGCCTGCTTATTGCCGGTCTGCTCCTTGGCGAGCCCGAGAAAGAAGCGCGCGCGCGGATCCTTGGCGTCGAGCCGCACCGCCTGCTCGAATTCCGTCTTGGCCTCGGCGGTGACAAGGCCGTCCGCCGCCCGCACCAGGGCTTCGCCGCGGGAGCTGCGATAGTCCACGGCCCGCGGATTGAGCTCGATCGCCTTGGCGTAGGCGGTGGCGGCCTGCGCGAAGCGCTCGGTGTTGAAATAGGACCAGCCGAGCATGCGCCAGCCCTCCGCGTCGTTGGGATTGAGATTGAGACGATCAACCAGCCGGCCGATCATCTCGTCAACAGTGCCGAGGCGCGGCTGCGACCCGTTCTGCGACGGGCTCTGCGGCAGGCCGACGCTTCCCGATCCAGTTGTCGCGGCGGCGAGCTGATCGACCGCCGTGGCCCCGATTTGCACCGAAGCGCCGGTGCGGGCCGAGGGCAGCTCGGGGCTGCCGTTCATGGCGTAGAGGGCGACCGATCCGAGCACGATGATGCCCGCGATCGCGACCGCGGCGAAGTTCCGCTCGCCCAGCGAGAACCGCGGCAGGCTCGGCGCACGCGCGCGATCGGCCGCCAATAGCCGCCGCTTGATCTCCGTGCTCGCGCTCTCGGCCTGATCGCCGTCGATGAGACCCGCAACCGCATCCTTCTCGACCTCGCTCAGCTGGTCGCGATAGACCTCGATATCGCGCGCCTCCTCTTGGCGTTGGTCGAGCCGGCGCAGGAATGGGGCCGCGAGGAACACGGCCGCCGCCGAGGTCATGATCGTCAGGATGGCCCAGAGTATCATGCCGGTCTCCTTTCGCTCAGGATCGCCTCTATACGCTCCTGCTCCTCGGCCGCGAGCGGCGGTGCGGACGCACCCGTGTCGGCGCCCTTGCGCCGCAGGTAAAGGCCGAAGGCGATCGCCGCGCCGCCGAGAAGCAGCGCCGGGCCGAACCAGAGCAGCAGCGTGTCGCCCTGCAGGGGCGGCTTCAGCAGCACGAAATTGCCGTAGCGCGCCACCATGAAGCCGATCGCCTGCTCGTCGGTGTCGCCCGCGGTCAGGCGCTCACGCAGCAGGACGCGCAGATCGTGGGCGAGCTCGGCATCGGAATCGTCGATCGATTGATTTTGGCAGACCAGGCAGCGCAGGTTCTGACTGAGCGCACGCGCGCGCGCCTCGAGCTTGGGGTCCGGCAGCACCTCGTCGGGCGTCACCGCCCGGCTCGTGGCCGAAAGGGCGAGCAACAAACCGAGGACGCTTGCGATCCGGCGTGCGGCCGCTTTTCGGCGCCGTCTCATTGTGGCTCGCTCCTGAGCTCGGCGAAGACCGGCGCGAACCTCTCCTGCCAGACGCTGTCGTTGATCGGGCCCTCATAGCGGTAGCGAATGCGCCCGCCGCGATCGATGACGAATGTCTCCGGCACGCCGGTGACCCCGAGATCGATACCAAGCCGCCCGCTTGCATCGTCGCCGACCCGCACATAGGGGCTGGGGTTGGCTTGCAGCCAACGCGCCCCGCTCGGGTCCTTCCAGCTCACGCCGTAGATCGGGATTTGGCTCTTGTGCGCCAGCGCCACCAGTGTCGGGTGCTCCATGCGGCACCCAGGACACCACGAGGCGAATACGTTGAGCAGCGCAACCGTGCCCTTGAGATCGTCGTTCGAGAGGCTGCCGCCGGGCGCATCGAGCGATGCCAGGCGGAAGGCCGGCGTCGGCTTGTCGATCAGCATGGACGGCAGCTTGCGCGGATCGTTCGACAGGCTGAGCCCGAGCCCGGCGGAGACCGCCACGAAGACCGTGATTGGAACGAGTGCCATGAGACGGCCCATCGCGACCTCCTATTCTGCCGGCACCATAACGCGGCGGAGCGCCGGCTGCGGCGCACCCACGCGCAAGCGCCGGTCGGAGAGCGAGACGAATCCGCCGAGCGCCATGGTCAGCGCGCCGAGCCATATCCACGGCGCGAGCGGATGGTAGTAGAAGCGCACGGCCCATCCGCCGGCGTCATTCGGCTCGCCGATCGCGACATAGAGATTGGAGATGAGGTTGGTCCTGATGCCCGCCGCGGTCGTCTGCTGCTCGCGCACCGGATAGAAGCGTCGCTCGCTGACGAGCTGCGCTACCCGACGGCCGCCGCGCAAGACCTCGAACACGCCGCGCTGCGCCTGATAGTTCGGCCCGGCCGCATCGCCGATCGAGGTGAAGCGCAGATCGTAGCCCGAAAGCTGCAGTGTCTCGCCCGGCCGCATAAGTTGTATCTTCTCTGTGGCCCAGGTCGACATCGCGGTGATGCCGCAGACCGTGATCCCCATCCCCGCATGGGCGATGACGAGCCCATAGAAGGCGCGCGGTGTCGTGCGGGCGAGCCGCAGCGAGGTATCGAGCGCGACACTGCCCAGACGCAGCCGCCGGAACAGGACCGCGAACGACCCGGCGATCAGCCAGACCGCGAGACCGAAGAAGGCGGCGGCGACGGCGCTGCGGCCGAACGTGAGCAGGAGGACGCCGAGCACCGCGAGGGCACTTGCGATCAATGGATTTCGCAGACGGCCGAGGACGGCCAGGAGATCGTCCCGTTTCCATTTGAGCATCGGCCCAATCGCCATGACGATGAGCAGCACGACCATGATCGGTACGAAGGTGATCTGGTAATAGGCTGGGCCGACCGAAATCTTGTCGTTGCCCATGAGGTCGATCAGGAGCGGATAGAAGGTTCCGAGAAAGACCGTCGCCGCCGCGACGCTCAGCAGCATGTTGTTGAGGGTGAGAGCACCTTCGCGGCTCACCGGCGCGAACGGCGCGCCGTACTTGAGCGCTCCCATGCGCAGCGCGTACAGCGTTAGCGCCCCGCCCGTCAGCACGACCAGGATGCCGAGGATGAAGACGCCGCGCGCGGGGTCCTGGGCAAAGGCATGCACGCTTGTCAGCACACCCGAGCGCACCAGGAAGGTGCCGATGAGGCTCAGCGTGAACGTCAAAATGCCGAGCAGGATGGTCCAGCTCACCAAGGCCTGGCGCCGCTCGACCACCAGCGCCGAGTGCAAGAGCGCGGTGCCGGCGAGCCACGGCATGAACGATGCGTTCTCGACCGGGTCCCAGAACCACCAACCGCCCCAGCCCAGCGTGTAGTAGGCCCAGGCGCTCCCGAGCGTGATGCCGATGGTCAAGAAGCACCAGGCGGCGAGCACCCAGGGCCGCACCCAGCGCGCCCAGGAGGCGTCGACCCTGCCTTCGATCAGGGCCGCGACCGAGAACGAGAAGGCCATCGAGAAGCCGACATAGCCGAGATAGAGGAAGGGCGGATGGATCGCGAGCCCCGGGTCCTGCAGGATCGGATTGAGGCCGTTGCCGTCGGGTGGCGCCGGATCGAGCCGCGCGAACGGATTCGAGGTGAGCAGGATGAAGGCAAGGAAGCAGAGGCCGATGAAGCCCTGCACGCCGAGCGCGTTTATGCGAAGGCGATCCGGCAGATTGTCGCCGAAGGCAGCGACCGCGGCGCCGAACAGCGTGAGGATCAGGACCCACAGCACCATGGAGCCTTCGTGGTTTCCCCATACCCCGGCGATCTTGTAGAGCAGCGGCTTGGTGGTGTGCGAGTTCGCCGCCACGGCCATAAGCGTGAAATCGGAGGTGACGAACGCATAGGTCAGGCACGCGAAGGCGACAACGACGAGAATGAACTGGCCGAACGCCGCGTGCTCGACGAAGATCGACAGCGCCGCGTCGCGCCGGCGCAACGCCAGCAGGGGCGTTGCCGCCTGCAACATAGCGAAGAACAGCGCCAGGATGAGCGCGAAATGTCCGATCTCGGCTGCCATCGTGAACCTACTCCAATGCACCAAAATTGACTTATCGATGGCCAACCAGGCCGCGCTGAGGGTGCCGAGCTACCGGCAGCTCGTCGTCGGTTGTGCCACGCAAGTCTTGTCGGGGCTGTTGCTGTAGCGGCAGAGCGCCGCGGCGACCGGCGTCGCGCATTTCTTCTTGTCTTCTTTGGTGGTGTCGTCAGCGAAGAAGTCGTAGCGAATGCCGAGCGTCAGGAAGAGATCGGTATTCTGCTCCCGCACGCCGTCCTGCCTGGTCCAGGTCCGCTCCGCGCCGATCTCGAACTCCGTGCTGAGCTCCTTGGTCCAGTAGTAGTCTGCAAGCAGCGAGGGCAGCGCGGTGTACTCGGTCATGTCCACGCCGTTGCGGCCGGTGCGATAGCCGAGCCGCAGGCGCGGGCTCAGGCTCAGCTCCTTCGTCCACGGATAGCGGCTGTTGAAATCGAGGGCATACATGTTCGAGTTGAGCAGCTGCGAATAGCGCACCGCTCCGATATACATGTCGCCTTCCTTGATGAGATTGCTGCCCATGAGCTGCGCCGAGTAGTAGTACTCGTTGCCCGACGGCAGGGCGCCGAGCGCAGGGTCGACGCCCGCGAACGTGATCGGTTGGCTCAGGTTGACCACGGTCGCGTCAGCGCTGACCAGGAACTTGTCGGTGAGCGGCCGCGAATAGCCGACCATCGCCGACTTGTAGACCGGCGTCTGGTCGAGCGCGAGCTGTTGCAGTTGCGCCGGGGTGGTCTGCGACGCGGCGAGCATGTCGTAGAGCGTAACGAAAGGCTGATTGAGCAGCGCGTTCCAGGTCGACAGATAGGGCGTGCGGCGATAGTCAGCGCCGCCATAGAGCGTGGACTTGTCGGGCAGCGTCCACGAGCCCGAGAAGATCGCCGCGTTGAGCTGGTTGAAGTGGACGTCGTAGTCGACGGTCGCGAAGGCCGACTTGGTCGGATCGAAATAGCGCGCCTCCGCACCCACCGCGCGCCGATCGAGCAACGAGCGGTCGCGCTGCTCGATGGCAAAGAGCGTCGTCTCGAAGCCGCCGAAGAAGGGCCCGAGCCCGATGCTCGCGCCGTAGAAATAGCGCTGGTCCCGGAACGGCTCATCGAACCGGCTGAGCACCGGCGAGCCGCCCACCGCATTGAGCTTGACGTTGGGCAGCGCGCGCCAGCTCAACAGGCCGCCGTCGAAGCGGCCGAGCACGCCGCCGGTATCGACATTGCTGTTCTGCCGGCCGAAGCGCCCCAGCACTTCCCAATTGCGCAGCTCGACCTCGGAAAACAGCGAGGCGATGCCGAAGCGATCCCGCGACTCGTCGAAGTGATGCTCCTCGGTGCCGGAGAAACGAATCTTGCCGCGCGCCTGGTCGTTGACCCAGGTGGCGATCATGTCGAGGCTCGACAGCATCTCGTTCTGATGCACCTCGTGCGCATCCGCATCGGCATTCGGATCGGGGGCGACCGTGGGATCGACCGCGGTGCGGAAGCTGTCGTCGCGGATGTAGAACTCAGAAAGACTGCCGGTGAATGTCCAGCTGGTCCCGCTGCCGACGGGCGCAAAGCCGCCGCCGGGGCGCCAGCCGGGCGCAAGCGGCGCCGCGCGCAGCTTTTCCTCGGGCCCACCACTCGCCGTGACGATGGCATCGAGCCGCTGGCGCACGCGCTCGGCGCCCTCCGCCTGCGGATAGCGGGCAAGGTAGGTCTCGTACTCGGCCCGCGCCGCCGCAACTTGGCCGCTCCTTTGCCGCGCCAGACCCATGAGCTCGTGCGCCTCGGGGCTGTACTCGTTCTCCGGCAGCTTGACGACCTTGGTCAACAGCGCGATCGCGCCGCTGAAATTGCCGGTCTTGAGCGCCGCCCGCGCTTCGTCCGTCGCGGCAGCGGCCGCTCGCAAGTCCGCCTCGGATATCCTACCTCCGGCGGGGCCGCCGACCACCCCGCCGGCCGCGGGGCCGCCGGGAAAGTCGGGCTTACAAGCCGACGCCGGACCAGGGCCTGCAATGGCGACCACGATGCTCTGCACGTCGGGACCCGGCGCGACCTGGTAGGCGACGGGGCGATCGAATTGGATGCGCAGCGCCGAGCCCGAAGCCTGGCGGGTTTCGAAATCGATGGCCTTGATGTTGACGAGCGGGCTTGCCGGTGCGCGCACCGCCTCGCGCTTGAGCAACTGCAGCGCGATCGCCTGATCGCGATCGATGGCATTGACCGCGATGCGCAGCTCCTCGCCCCGGTCGACAGGAAAGTGACTCGCATAACGGATGCGGATGTTGAAGTTCACCTTCAAGATCGCGCAGCTCTTCTTGTTGATGATCTGCGCATCCGACAAGGCTGCATCGATCACCGGCTGGGCGTGCGCCAGATCGGCTGCCGGCAACAGCAGTAAAGGCAGCGCGAGCGCGAGCGGGGCAGCGTTGCGGATGAGCCGCATCACCACCCTCCCCGGCGGGCGCGATGCTGGCTCTGATGCCGCGTCACAACCGTGCGCAGGCTCGAGTCCGCATAGACGTGGCAGGCGCCCGCGCAATCACGCAGCTCGGCCACGGTGTAGTAGACCTGCACCGGCTTCAGGAACTTCACATGCGAGGCCGGGCGGAACTCGGCTGCGTGGCAGGCGGCGCAATCGGGTTGATAGGCCGGGAACTTCCACTGCACGGTCTGGGCATTCGCGGTGTGGCAGCTCACGCAATCGAGCGGCGCGCCATGATCGGGGAAGCGCGGCGACACATGCCGGTAGGCGATCAAGCTCCAGCCCGCCACCCGGTGACAGGATTCGCACGGCAGAACGGTGGTGAAGTGCCCCGCCGGCTTGCCTTCGGCAGTCGAGCCGTTGTGGCAACTCGCGCAGGACGCGGTGACGCGGCTGTGGTCCATGCGCGCGCCGGCAAAAGTCACGGTGCTCCTGTGGCAGCTCTCGCACGGTGCCGTGGTCGGGATGTGAGTCGCGGGCTTGCCGAGCGCCGCCACGCCGTTATGGCAGGCCGCGCAGTTGCCGGTGATACCGGCATGATTCATCTTCGCGCCCGCGAAAGTTAAAGTGCTCCGATGGCAGGTCTCGCACGGCGCGGTGGTCGGGATGTGATTGGCCGGCTTGCCGAGCGCGGCCGTACTGTTGTGGCAGCTGGCGCAGCCGCTGCTGATGCCGGCATGGGTAAATTTCGCGGTCGCAAAGCTCGAGCCGAGGGGCGCGGCAGGTGCACCCGCTGACGGCGCCGGCGCGGTCGGCGCCGCGACACTCGGGCTCGCGGGCGCCGCGACGCTAGGTGCGGCAAACCTCGTCGCCGCAAAGGTCGAGGGAGAGTTCGTGCCGCTGGTGCCGGCGGATGGCGCCGCCGTCGTGGGCGCAAGCGCGGTGGGCGAAGCGGGCGCGGCGCTGAACGGCGCGGTCATCAGCGCGGTCGGACCGGATGCCGTTGAAGACCTGGCCGCACCCACGGTCGGCGTGGCAGCCGTCGTGCTCGTGCCGGCGGGCACCGTGGCAGATGTCACGGCTGTTGGTGTTGCGGATTTCGTGGTGTTGGCGGTTACCGCAGCCGCACTGGTGGTGTTGGCAGGCGCCGTCGGGTTCAACGCAGTTGTCGCGGCGTTGGTGGTCGGCGCCGTCGCAGCGGCCGTGCCAACTTTCGGCGCTGGCGCCGTGGTAGTGGCCGCGGTCGTGGTGGCTGCGGTCGTGGTGGCCGCTGTGGTGGCGGGCTTCGCCGCAGTGGTGGCGGCGGCCGTCGTCGGCGATGCAAGCGTCGCCGGCTTCGCGGCTGTGGTCGTCGCCGTTGTTGTCGTGGTGGGCGTTGTAGTGGTCGTTGTTGTCGTGGTCGTGGCAGCGACCTTGGCGGCAGCGGTGGCGGGCGTCCGCGTGATGGGGATGCTGGCGCCGTAGGAGCCGCAGGCAGTGTCTCTTGGGCTGTGGCAATTGCCGCAGTTCGGACCGCTACCGTGATCGCCCTTGGCATTGGTCCCGTTGTGACAGGTCGCGCAGGTCACCGCCGGAACAGCGGAGTGCACCATCTTGCAGGTCGTCGAGGAGCCACCGCTGTCGAAGCTCGTGGTGCTGGCGTGGCAGACGCTGCAATCGGCCGCGGCGGTCGGGATATGCCCGGTTCCTTGGACCACCACGCCCGCATAGGCGCCGCTGTGGCACGACGTGCACGTCCCGGTGATGCCGGTATGGTTGAACGTCGCCCCGGTGAAGCTCGCGGTGCTGGTGTGGCACACGCCGCAATCCTGTCCGGTCGCCGTCGGGACGTGGTTGGTCGGCTTGCCCTGCGCTCCTGACGTGCCCTGGCTGGTGAAGCTGCCGTTGTGGCAGGAGCCGCACAGGATCGCGGTCACCGCCGTGTGGCTCATCGTATAGGTGGTGAAGCTCGCCGCTGTGTTGGTGTGGCAGTTGCTGCACTGGACTGTCCCGACCGGAATATGCGGCGGCGACGTCATGCCGGTCGCCGCGGTGCCGTTGTGGCAGCTCGAGCAGTTGGTGTCGGCCGCCGTGTGGGTGAAGGCCGCGCCCGCGAAGCTCGTCGTATTGTTGTGGCAGGTCGAGCAGTCCGCCCCGTTGGTGGCGACGTGACCCGGGAAGGAGGCGGTGCCTTGCGCGCCGGCAGTCCCTTGGCTGGTGAACGATCCGTTGTGACAGGAGTCGCAGCGGCTGGTGCTCACCGCCCCGTGATTCATCGTGTAGCCGGTCCAAACCGACGTGCTGTTGTGGCAGCTGTCGCAGGTCACCGTCCCGGTTGGGATATGCACTGATGTCGTCTCGGCCTGAGCGCCGGTCGTGCCTTGGGTCAGGTAGCTGCCGTTATGGCAAGAGGCGCACGGGGTG
>Ga0126381_100004249_pt1 | contig 15572 bp, 20 predicted proteins | sample PanSoiMetPlot_28_FD_96465 | JGI IMG/M metagenome (GOLD analysis project Ga0126381, IMG submission 96465) | Tropical forest soil microbial communities from Panama - MetaG Plot_28 | ecosystem: Environmental > Terrestrial > Soil > Tropical forest > Bulk soil | place: Panama | collected 2016-02-17 | reverse complement strand
GCGCTCACGATCCCGAGCGTCGCCGCCTGCCGGAATCTCATCGTCGGCGTCGCCGTCCAGCTCGAGGCGTTCGCCTACCGCGGCGACGAGCGGCTCGACCCTCCGCCGGCGCTCCTCGTCCGGCCGGACCAGTCGACGTCCTGGCCGGCGACGATCGCCGGCACCGTCGACGATCTTCTCTTTCACGGCCGCGCCTACTGGCGCATCCTCGAGCGCGACCCTCAGGGCTTCCCTCGGCAGGCGCGCTGGACGCCGGTCCGCGACGTCACGCCGGACGTCCGCCAGACCGGAGGCACCTACGCCGAGCTCCTCGGCTACCGCGTCGCCGGCGTCGAGCAGGGTCGCCGCCTCCCGCCGGAGGACCTCATCCGCTTCGACGGTCAGGCGCCGCCGATCCTCGAGACCGGAGCGCGAACGCTCGCCGGCGCGCTCGAGCTCGAGGCGGCCGCGCGGCGCCTGAGCACCGTCGAGCTCCCCGCCGGCGTCCTCACGAACGAGGGCACCGAGCTCAACGAGGAGGAGGCCGAGGCCGTCGTCGCGAAGTTCAGCGCGAACCGTCAGACCTACGGCGTCGCGTTCCTGCAGGGGATCAGCTACTCGCGCGAGAACCTCTCGCCGGCCGACCTGCAGCTCCTCGACGCGCGTCACAACGTCGCGACCGAGGTCGCGCGCCTGTTCGGCGTTCCGGTCGCGATGATCGGCGCCTCGCCGAGCGGCCACGGCTCGACGATGCTCTACGCGAACCTCACGCAGCAGCTCTCGAGCCTCCTCTCGCTCGCGATCACGCCTCACCTCAACGTCATCGAGTCGACACTCTCCGACCTCGCCGTCCCGCGCGGCTCGGCGATCGCGTTCGACGTTCAACAGTTCCTCCGCGCCGATCCTCAGGCGGCCGCCGACTATGTCATCGCGCTCGAGGGCGCCGGCATCATCGACGCCGTCGAGGCTCGCGCGATGCTCGGCATCCCCCCGTCCGGCGGCGACCCGCCAGACCTCACCCCTGGGAGGCTCTAAATGCTCAGATTCGAGCGCGACGTCCTCATCGCGGACCTCGCCGAGCGGACGATCGAGGGCGTCATCGTCCCGTTCGACGAGGTCGGCACGATCGCCGGCCGCGACTACCGCTTCCGCCGAGGCTCGATCGAGCTCGGCTCGCGCGTTCCGCTCCTCGTCGACCACGATCGCGGCCACCCGATCGGCGTCCTCGCCGAGCTCGTCGATCAGCCGAGCGGCGTCCTGGCGCGCTTCAAGATCGACGAGACGCCGGCCGGCGACGAGGCGCTCGTCCAAGCCGCGAGCGGCTCGCGCGGCGCGCTCTCGATCGGCGCCGAAGTCATCCGCTCGAGGCTCGCTCGCGACGGCGTCGTCGACGTCGAGGCCTCCGCGGTCGCCGAGGTCTCGCTCCTGGCGCTCGGCGCGTTCAACGGCGCCTCAGTGACGCGCGTCGCCGCCGAGCAGGACCCGCCGGCCGAGCCGCTCGAGCCGGCCGAGCCGATCGAGACCGACCCCGAACAGCCGGAGCTCGAGCCCGAGCCCGATCCGACGCCGGCGCCGCCGGCCGACCCTGAGGAGGGAGAACCGATGGAAGCTTCACACGCGGCGCCGGTCATCCGGGCCGAGCGCTCCCCCTCGCCGCGCGACCTCCGCGCCGGCGAGCTCGTCCGCTTCATCGTCGAGGCGCAGCACGGCAACCGCGAGGCGGCGCGCTACCTCGAGGCGGCGCTCACCGAAAGCGATCACACCGACGTCTCCGGGCTCCTCCCGCCGACGTTCGAGCGGACGGTCATCGGCGGCAAGACGACGCTCCGGCCGCTGTTCGACGCTTTCGCCTCGAGGCCTCTGCCGGGCGTCGGGCTCATGGTCAGTAAGCCGAAGTGGACGACGAGGCCGGACGGCGCCTGGGCCGCCGACGTCTCCGCCGACGCGACCAGCTCGCCGGTCGCGATCGACACCCAGACGGCCGACGTCCTCCGTTGGGACTGGGCCGGCGCGATCCCCTGGGTCGTCGTCCAGCGCTCCGACCCGTCCGTCGTCGACGCGATCTACGCCGAGGCTGTCCAAGACTTCTACGTCGACGTCGAGGCGAAGATCGCCGGCGAGCTCCTCGCCGGCGCGCCTGGCACGGCGACGAAACTCGGCTCGGCGATCGCGGAGTTCTTCACCGCGAGCGGCAACCAGCGCGCGCCGGAGCTCATCGTCATGGCTCCCGACGTCTGGGGCGACTTCGCCGACGTCGGCGCGCTCTCCGTCCCGATCGCTCAGGGCGGCGTCGGCGTCCTCACGACGACGTTCGCCGGCATCCCCGCGGTCAGCTCCGGCGCTCTGCCGGCCGGCACGGTCATCCTCGCGACGCGCCGCGCCGTCGACGCTCGCGTCACCGATCCCGTCCGCCTCACCGCGAACGCGATCGGCGCGCTCAACGTCGAGCTCGCCGTCGTCGGCGAGGGACTGTTCGACACCGACTACCCCGCCGAGCTCCTCCACTTCGCCGGCACGATCACGCCGACCGGCACCGGAGGCGGCGCCGCGAGGAGCGCGAAGTCGAGCTAATGGCGGCCTGGCCGATCACCGTCGACGACGTCGCCGGCTACCTCGACCTCCCGACGGTCGACCCCGCCGACGACAACCTCAGCCTCTCGACCGCGGCCGTCGTCGCCGCGGTCGAGCGGCGCCGGTCCGACCTCAACGCCGGCGACCCGCCGGCGTTCACGCCGACCGACGACGTCCGCCTCGGCTCGATCCTCTGGGCCGCGATCCTCTATCAGTCGCGCTCGGCGCCGTCCGGCTTCCCCGGCTACGGCGACGAGACGACGATGTTCGACGCGCTCGGCGCGCGCCGCGCCGAGGTCCTGCGGCTCATCGGCTGGCGGAGGCCGGTCGCGTTTTGAGCGTCGCCGTCGCATCGCTCGCGACGCGAGCTCGAGCCGCGCTCGAGGCGGAGCTCGCCGAGGCCGGCATCGAGGCGACCGGCGACGCCGGCGCCTTTCACCCTCAGCCGGTCGGCGTCCTCATCGGCCTCCCGACCCTCGTCTCTCGAGGCCTCGCCGCGTCGACGTTCACGATCCCCGTCCTCGTCGTCTCCGGCGATCCGCTCTCGACCGCGCCGCAAGTCGACCGCGCCTTCGCGCTCGCCGACGAGGTCGCCGCGGCGCTCTCGACCGCGGCCTACCGACCGACGTCCTACCGCTCGAGCTCCTCCGCCGAGCCTCTGCCGGCGATCGAGCTCATCGTCACCGTCACCGTCTCAACCGAGGAGGCCTGAGCTATGGCAACCACTGACTCAAGGCAGGGTCCCGGCACCCTGACGCTCGGCGTCCCGCCGGCGCCGAACGGCATCGAGGTCTCGCCTCAGGCGGCGACCGTCACGCTCGCGCCGACCGTCAACAGCTCGGACGGGACCCCGACGCTCGAGACGCCGGCGCCGGCGCCGGAGACCTCGATCACCTGGGAGCTCGCGATCAGCGCGATCCAGGATTTCGAGCTCGATCAGGGCTTCGTCAACTTCCTGATGGATCACGCGCTGGCCGAGCTCCCGTTCGAGTGGACGCCGATCACCGGCGGCGTCGTCTACTCCGGCACCGTTCAGATCGTCCCGATCGAGGTCGGCGGCGACGTCGGCGTCCAGACGGTCTCCGACGTCTCGCTCCCCGTCGTCGGCACCCCGACCCGCACGGCCGGCGGCGCGGCCGCGAGCGCGAGCTCGAAAGCGAAGGCGGCCGCATGATCCGCTTCCGCGGCTCTGTCCAGTACGACGGCGGCGAGGTCGTCTCCTGGGAGGCCGGCTCGGCGGCGCTCGTCGCCTGGGAGGCCTACTGCCGGCGTCAAGGGATCGAGCCCTACGGCTCGAGCTCGCCGAACACGATGAGCGCGCACCTGGCCTATACGACGCTCGGCATCCGCGAGGGCTTCGACGTCTGGCTCAGCTCCGTCGTCGACGTCGACATGCTCCCGACGCCGGAGGCTCAGGCGCAGCTCGAGCAGCTCGGCGCCGGCGACCTCGGCGCCGGCGAGGCCGTCCCTCCTACCCGCGAGGGAGTCTCAGTCGAGTGATGGTCGAGCTCTCCCTCGCGACCGGCCGGACGACGGCCGAGCTCCTCGAGCTCGACGACGCCGAGCTCGCGACGCTCGCCGACGTCATCCGCGAGCAGGCGGAGCGGCTCAATGCCGGCTAAGACGGTCGAGGTCCTCGGCGTCCGGGAGACCGAGCTCGCGCTCGCCGGCGTCGCCGGCGACGTCGAGGGAGTCGGCGGTCCGGTCGCCGAGGCCTCGATCGTCACGGCCAGCGAGCTCGCGCAGCTCCTCAAGGTGGCCGCGGCCGCCTCGCCGACGCCGGTCGCGCGCAGGGTCGCGCGCTCGATCACCGTCCGGGCCGGCCGTCACCCGACCGTCTCGATCGGCGGCTCTCAGCCGGTCGGCCGCGACGGCGCGCCGGCCTACCTCCTCGCCTGGGGCTCCGAGCATGGGCCGGCCGCGGACGCCGACGTCAACCACTTCGCCGCGCCTCGAGGCGTCGGCTACTGGATCAAGCCGGCGACCGATCGCGTCGCCGCTCAGTCCTGGGAGACGTTCGACCTCGCCGTCGCCGGCTCGATCAAGAGGCACGGCCTCTAATGGCGGGGCCCGGCAACATTCTCATCCGCATCGGCGCCGAGGGGACGCAGGCGATCGCCGAAATGGGCCGCGTAAATGCGGCGATGGGTGAGACCGCGACTCGCTCTCAGAAAATGGGAGCGATGCTCAAAAAGGCGGCGATCCCGGCGGCGATCGCTTTAGGCGCGATCGCGCTCGGCGCAAAACACGCGATCGACGCCGCCTCCGCGCTCGAAAAAGAAATGCAAAAGACCAATAAGGTATTCGGCGCGAATAGTGACGCCGTTGTCCAGTGGTCGGAGCATCTAGCGAAGTCATTCGGCCTGTCATCGGCGGAGGCGCTAAAGGCGGCGAATAAGTTCGGCAACATGCTCGAGAACCTCGGCTACGGGCCGAAAGCCGCGGCCGAAATGTCGATGCAACTTACGCAGCTCGCGAGCGACCTCGCCTCGTTCAATAACGTCCCGGTCGATCAGACACTCGCAGCGCTGCAGGCCGGCCTCGGCGGCGCGACTCGCGGCCTGAAAAAGTACGGGATCATTATCGACTCGACGGCGCTCAAGCAGAAGGCGCTCGAGATGCACCTTTGGAGCGGAAAAGGCGCGATGGACGCTCACGCGAAAAGCGCGGCGACAATGGCGCTCATTCTCGAGCAGACCGGCAAGGCGCAAGGCGACTTCGCTCGTCACGCCGGCGACGCCGCGAACGCTCAGAAGATCCAGTCGGCCGAGGTCGCGAACCTCAACGAGCAGCTCGGCAAATCCCTCCTGCCGGCCTACGAGGCGATCCTCGGCCTGCTCATCCGCATCACCGAGGCGACCGCCGGCCATACGACGGCGGTCAAGATCGCGATCGGCATCATCGGCTCGCTCGCCGCGGCGATCCTCCTCGCGAACGCCGGCCTGAAAGCCTACGAGGCCTATCAGGCGATCGCGACCGCGGCAACGTGGGCCTGGAACGCCGCGCTCGACGCGAATCCGATCGGCCTCGTCGTCGTCGCGATCGGCGCGCTCGTCGCCGCGCTCGTCCTCGCCTACACAAAGAGCGAGACGTTCCGCTCGATCGTTCAGGCCGCGCTCAACGCCGTCCTCGTCGCAGCTCGAGCGGTCGCCTCCGGCTTTCAGTACCTCTGGAACACCGCGCGCTCGGCCTGGGACTGGATCAAGGCTCACTGGTATCTCGGCGCGTTCGCGCTCGGGCCGATCGCCGGCGCGATCCTCCTCATCGCGACCCACTTCTCGACCGTCCGCAACGTCGCCCAGTCGGCGATCAACGCGATCGTCTCAGCGTTCGGCGCGCTCCGTTCGGCGGCGAGCTCGGCCGCGGCCTGGATCGCGTCTCACTTCTCCGCGCTCGGCCTCAACGCGCTCCGCGACCTACTCGCCTCGATCGTCAATCACTTCGGCTATGTCAAGAACGCCGCGGTCGGCGCGTTCAACGCGATCCTGGGACCGATCGAGGCCGTTATCAACGCCGTCAAGCGGCTTATCGACTGGCTGGGCAAGATTCACGTCCCCAAGATCAGCCTGCCCCACATTCCCAACCCGTTCGCGGCCGGTCTCTATCCTCCGCCGGCGGCCGACCTCGAGCGCGCCGGCCGAGCTCGCACCGGCGAGGGCTCCCCCTACTATCGCGGCGCGCAGCTCGCCGGCGCCGGCGGCGTCACCGTCAATTTCTACGGGCCGACCGACCCCGAGGGAGCGGCTCGCGCGATCACTCGCGTCCTCCGGGCTCACGACGTCAGGCAAGGACGGGCTCGTCCTGGCTCCTGAGCCGGAGCTCGAGCTCGCCGAGCGCGCGGCGCCGGCCTATGTCGGCGACGTCCTCGTCGACGGCGCGCCGGTCGACCGCGATCGCGTCCTCGCCTCGATCACGATCCGCCACGGCCGCGACTCCGTCGACGGCGACCCTCAGACGACGACGGCGACGCTCCCGCTCCGCAACGTCACGCGCTCCGAGCTCTCCGACTGGACGGTCGGCGCCGCGCTGCAGATCACCGACCTCGACGGCGACCCGATCTTTACCGGCCAGATCAGCGACCTCGCGCTCGTCGACGACGCCGTCGACGTCGACGACGTCCTCACCGTCACCGCGAGCTCGACGCTCGCGCTCGCCGGCGGCCGCAACGTCGCCGGCCATAACTGGCCGGCCGAGCTCTGGGGAGCTCGTCAGCTCCGGATCTTGGCCGAGGCCGGCATCGACGGCCGCGTCCTGGCGCCGGCGCCGGACGTTCCGCTCGCCGCGACCGTTCCGGTCGACCCGGACACCGGCGCCTATCAGTCGATGGATGCGCTCACCGCGCTCACGGCCGACCCCGGCGCCGTCGGGCACACCTGCTACGACGACGCGCTCGGCCAGCTCGTCATCCAAGCGTTCGACGCTCGAGCAGGGCTCGCCGTCCTCGAGCTCGACCCCGCCGACGTTCTCTACTCGCCTCAGTGGAATCAGACGCTCGACGTCGTCAATCGCGTCGTCCTCGGCTACGGCTACGGCGCCGGCACCGTCACCGTCGACGAGCCGGTCTCTCAGTCGCGCTACGGCATCCGCTGGACCGGCCTGTTTGACTCCGGCCTCGCCGACGCTCAGACCGCGAACGCTCGAGCGGCCGTCTGGCTCGACCGGCTCGCTTATCCGCGCTGGCAGATGCCGGAGCTCACGCTCCTCAAGCGCTACCCGCTCGACATCGGCGTCCGCCTCCGCCTCACCGAGCTCCCCGCGAGCGCGCCGCTCGCGGCCTGGACGCCGATCGTCGAGGGATGGGTCGACACCATCGAGGGCGAGCTCTGGACGCAGGACGTCACCGTCTCCGACCCGATCTTCAGCTCGCTCGCGCTCCGCTGGCAGGACGTCACGGCCGGCCTCGCCTGGCAGGACGTCAACCCCGCCTGCCGCTGGACGGACGCCGTCATCCTCGAGAACCTCACCCCGTAGGAGGCCGACCATGCCGTCCCAGACGACAAAGTTTCGGATTCCGTACCCGCTCCCCGCCGACGCGCTCGTCGACTATCCGGCGCTCGGCCTCAACCTCGCGCAAGTCCTCGAGGCCGCGCTTGTCGGAGCTCCTCCGCTTCGCACCGCCTACGCCGCGCCTGGCGCCGGCACCTATCCCGTCCCGACCGCTGCGATCGCGCTCATCTTCGAGGCAATCGGCGGCGGCGGCGCCGGCGGCGGCTGTGCGGCGACCGCGGCCGCGCAATACGCGCTCGGCGGAGGAGGAGGCGGCGCCGCTTTCGCCTCGAGGCTCATCGCCTCGCCGCTGCCGGCCTCCTACGCTTACGTCGTCGGCGCTGGCGGCGCCGGCGCGCTCGGCGCGAACGGCAACCCCGGCGGCCTCTCAACGATCGCCGGCCTCAGCGCGGCCAACGGTCAAGGCGGGTCGGCCGGCGCCGCTGCCGCGATCCCCGCGGTCGGCGCCGGCGGCGGTAACGCCGGCATTGCCGGGGGCACCGCCGACTTCGTCGTCGCCGGCGAGGATGGTCAGCGCGGCTACGCGCTCACCGGCTCGGCCGGCGGCGGCCTCGCCGGCAAAGGCGGTCACGCCGGCCGCGGAGGCGGCGGCGCCTCGCCTGTCTGGACAAACTTCTCGAACGGCAACGTCGGCCGCGCTCCGGGCGGCGGCGGCTCCGGCGCGACCAACAGCGCGAGCGGACCGGCCGCGATGACGGGCGGCGCCGGCGCGGCCGGCCTCATCGTCGTCACGGCGCTATTCGGTGCGCTCACGCCGGCGCAGGCGGCCGCGCTCGAGATTCGCCGCGAGCTCGAGTCGCGCCGGCCGAGCGTCGAGCTCCCGGGCGGCTACGACGAGCTCACCGTCGATCAGCTCGAGGCGTTCTACGCGCCGCTCTACGCCGCCTCGATCGAGGTCGACGAGCTCTGCGCCGAACATGAGGCCGCGGCCGCCGAGGCGGTCGCCGCCGAGCTCGAGGATCTCGCGCGATGACGCGCCTCTCGCCGGCGGCGCTCGTCGCGCTCATCCTCTCCGCCGGCGTCGCCTGCGCGCTGGTCGCGCTCGCGATCGCCGCCGGCGTCGCCGAGGCCTCGCGCGGCAACGCGCTCTCGGAGGCGGCCGCGAATCTCCTCGCGACCGCGCTCGGCGCCGCGGTCGGCGCGCTCGCGACCTACCTCGGCACCCACCGGGACGAGTCTGCTAACGATTCGAGCTCTGCGGCGCTGGCGGACTCTCAGGGGGATGAGGGGAGGGGCGAGCCTTGACTGGCAAGTGTCCCGAGCTACGCCGCGACGTCCTCGAGGAGCTCAAGCGCATCGTCCGCCGGCGCCGAGCTCGAGCCGCCGAGCTCGAGCGCGACGATCCGCTCCTCGATCGAGACCCGCGACGCCTGCCGGAGAATGAGCCGACCGTCCGCGAGCGCGATCGCGAGTAGCCGCCGGCGCTCCTCGGGCTCGAGGTCGTCGCCGGCCTGGCGGAGCGTCACCGCGACGAGTTCGAGCTCCGAGGCCTCGCCGATCGCCTCGAGCTCGGCCTCGCGCAGCTCGACGAGGTCGGCGCGAGCCTGGCGGCCGGCGGCGTAGGCCTCCGAGCCGACCTCGAGCTCGAGCGCGACGTTCGCCTCATACTCGGCCGCGACCCTGCGCGCGTCGGCGAGGCGCGTCTCCGCGACGATCCGCCGGCCGCTCGCGTCGAGTTCCGCCTCCAGCTCGACGAGCTCGTCCGCGGCCTCACCCGACCATTCGAGCAGCTCGTTCCAGACGTAGGCCTCGAGCTCCTCGGCGACGACGCTCGCCGGCGCCGAGCACGTTCCGCGCGGCGAGTTACAGACGTAACGGTCGCGCTGGTGAGGTCGCGTTTTGTAGACCATTCCGTACCCGCATCCCTGGCAGCGCGCGATTCCGCCGAGGAACGAGCGCGCGGCGCCGGCATGGCCGCGGCCGGCCTGGTCTCCCTCGCGCTCACCGTTGACGCGCTGGACGGTCTCCCAGACGTCGAGGTCGACGATCGCCTCATGGGCCGCCGGGTTGACGAGCTCACCGTAGGCGACCTCTCCCAGATAGACGCGCGACCGCGTTAGCTTGCTCATCGTCTGGCGCGCCGTCTGGCGGCCGGTCCGAGCCTCGAACAGCTCGACCAGCTCCGACCACGATCCGCCGGCCGCGCGCAGCTCGAACAGCTCGCGGACGATCGGCGCCTCGGAGGCCTCGACGATGTAGCGATGCTCGGCGTCGAACCGATACCCGAACGCCGGCGCCTTTGCGATCGCGACGCCGTTCGCGATCGCGTTCGCTTTCGCGTAGGACCAGTTCCCCGCGTAGCGCTCCCACTCGAGCCGCGCGACCATGAAAAACAGATCGCGGACGAATCGACCCTCGGGCGTCGAGGCGTCGAATGATTCGCTCGCGCTCAGGATCACGCCGCCGGCCGCCTCGATCCGCTCGACCAGCTCGACGCGCTCGCGCGCCGGCAACCTCGAGAGGCGGTCGAGTTTCGCGACGATGATCCCGTCGAGCTCGCCGGCCTCGATCGCCTCGACGAGCTCGTCGAGGATCGCTCGCGACTTGGCCGAGCCGGAGACGTCGAGCTCGGCGTCGAACATGCGGACGTCGACGTCCTCCTCGCGAGCTCGCCGGTCGATCAGCTCCTCCTGAAACTGCGGCGAGCGGAGGCGCTCGTCCTCCTCGCGCCGGCCGACCTGCGAGACGCGCGGATACCCGCCGAACAAGCGGCGGCCGCGAGCTCTCGTTTGCCTCCGACTGGACCTTCTAGTAGTTTCCGACTTCGTCATCTTCTCGAGTCCTTCCCGTTGAGCCTTGTGTGTGAACCTCGAGAATACCAACGTCACAAAGGGGGCTTTATTCCCGATGAGACACCGGAGACCGACATCGACCCAGATAGGTCAGTCCCACTTCTCCAGTCCTGAGCGCGGCGCGCGGCTCCTCGCGGCCGCCGGCGGCGACGCCGATCACGCGCAACGCATCGACGAGGTCCTCACCGACCTCCGCGCTCACTCCGTAGCTCCGCGCTCGGCCGAGGTCGTCGAGCTCCCTCGCCGGCCATACGATCGCGAGCTCGAGCACGTCGACGAGCTCGAGGAGCGGCTCAGGCCGGTCGCCGGCTGGACGGTCGCGATCGCGCTCAGCCTCATCGCCTGGCTCGCTCTGTTCGGCGCCGTCTGGGCCGCCTGGCTCGTCTGGCAGGCGATCCGATGAGGACCGCGACCAAGGCGCAGCTCCGCGCGCTCCGCGACGAGCTCCTCAGGGCCGAGGCCTCGCAGGAGGACGAAGGCGCGCAGGACGAGCGCGAGCACGGCGACGTCGACGTCCCGCTCGAGGCCGACGAGCCCGAGGTCGAGCTCGCTCACCCCGATACGACGCCGAACGACCCCGCGGACGGCTTCCGATGAGGCCGTCGCTCGTCTACCAAGTCGAGCGCGAGCTCGAGCTCGTCCGGCGCCTGGCGCTCGTCCTCCTGCAGCTCGATCGAGCGCGCCGCGAGCTCGACCACTGGCGCGAGGAGCTCGAGCGATGAGCCTCAAGCGGAAGTGGATACCGTCGCCTAACTACAGCTCGCGCGGAGGCGCCTCGATCCGCCTCCTCGTCGTTCACACCGCCGAAGGCGCGACGACGATCGAGTCGCTCGGAAACTTCTTCAAGAATCCGAGCGCGCAGGTCTCGAGTCAGGTCGGCATCGACGACAAGGCCGGCGTCATCGGCGAGTACGTCAAGCGCGGCTCGAAAGCCTGGACTCAGGCCGACTTCAATCCGGTCGCCGACTCCGTCGAGCTCTGCGGCTTTGCGAAGTGGTCAACGTCCGAGTGGAAGTCGAAGCACGCGACGATGCTCGACAACCTCGCGCGCTGGCTCGCCGAGGAGTCGAAGGCGACCGGCGTCCCGCTCGTCCGCCTCAACGCCTCGCAGGCGCAGGGCTCGGGCCGCGGCGTCTGCGGTCACGTCGACCTCGGCGCGCGCGGCGGCTCGCATCACGATCCCGGCGCCGGCTTCCCCTGGTCGGACGTCATCGCGGCCGCCAAAAACTACGCCGCCGGCAAAGGCGGAGGAGGGAGCTCCGACTACATGAATCCGCCTCAGTGGCTCTGGGATTGGCTCCGCTGGTATCTCACGACGAGCCGCGACCCGAAAAAGCGGCCGAACGGCACCCCGGACAAGATCCCTCAGTGGGCCTGGGACTACTGCGCCGAGGTCGAAAAGATCGGTAAGCGCTACGGCACGACGAGCGGCGAGCGCGACTGGATGGGTTGGCTCGCCGGCGGTAAGCAGGGACCGCGGCCGGACGTTCCGGAGACGATCCCCGAGCGCTGGTGGACCGATAACGAGCAGCTCGCGCTCAAGTGAACGTTGCCGGCTACAGCTCCGCCGGCGAGCTCACGCCGCGGATGCTCGACGTCCTCCGCGCCGGCGCTCGAGGCTCGAGCGTCGAGGCGACCGCTCGCGAGCTCGGCGTCAGCCGCGCGACCGTCCGCACCGTCCGCGCTGCAGCTCGAGCGCGCCTCGGCGTCTCGACGACGACGGCCGCGATCGTCGAGGCCTACCGTCGAGGCGTCCTATGAGTCGGCAGGCGGCCGCGATCGACCGCGCTCGCGAGCTCCTCGACAACGTCTACGCGCAGGAGGACGAGCTCGAGCGGATGAGGCGCGACGCGCCGGACGATCACTTGCAGCTCGCCGCGACCGGCTCGCTCGGCCGGCTCTCACGCGATCGTCAATGGACCGTCGAGCTCGCGACCGCGGAGGCGCTCGTCGCGATCGCCGCCTCGCTCGCCGAGCTCGTCGACGCCGCCGACAGCGGCCTACTGAGCCGATGAGCCGGCCGAGACGGCAAATCGGCTTACACGGCGCCGCAGGAGGCCGTCTAACGGCCTCCGGGCCTGTGGTGCGACTGGTACGTCGCCGGCGATCGCCGTCTCACGCCTGGCGCTACCGCGGCGTCTGCGCCGCCTGCGGTCAGCTCGGCGAGGGTTGGACGTCTGAGCAGACGGCGACCGAGGTCGCGTTCGAGCATGCGCGCCGGCACGTTGAGCCCGAGCAGCTCGAGCTCGAGCTCGGCGCCGATTGGCCGCCTCGCCGGCGCCGCAGGAGGCGGGCCGCTTGAAGATCGCGCGGACCGCGGCTCAGCCGATCTTTGCCTCCGGCTTTCGCTCGCTGGAGGACGAGCTCGCCGGCATCCGCCGGCGCATCGCGCGCGGCCGCGAACGCGCCGACGATCGCGCCGACCTCGAGGAGCTCGAGCTCGCGCTCGCCGAGCTCCGCGCTCTGTACCGGGCCGCGCTCAGGGTCGAGCTCGAGGGAGCGGATGAGCCGCTCGGGCCTCAGGACGTCGCGCTCGTCGAGGTTGAGGAGCTCATCGCGGACGGTCTCCCGATCCGCCACCTATCGCCCGGCATGCGAGACGCGCTCAAGCGCGATCGCGAGGCGGACTACAGCGTCCGCCTCTATGGGCTCGCCGGCGCCGCCTCGGGAGGCGCGTAGACAACCGCCGGCGACCAGACGAGGCCTCGGCGCTAGTTCGCGCGATCGGAGTCGAGGCCTCGTCACAACACTCGACCCTCGTCGCGCCGGCGCCGGCGCTCGAGGTCGTCGACGTCATCCGGCTCGTCTGGGCCTCACTCGAGGCCTCGCTCCCGCCTGCGACGTTCCGGGCGGAGGCGCCGCCTCCCCCCAGACCCCCCACCGAGACCGGCGAGCCCTTATGGCTCGCCAAGGTCTCAAGTTCAGGCTCGAACGTTCACCGCTCGAGAGGAGCTCGCCTGCGCTCGCTCCGACTCGCGGCCTACGATCCCTCGAGGCATGCCGACCAAGGCGAATCCCTACGGCCGCGCCTGGCGCGCTCACTGTGCACGGCTCATGCCTGAGCTCCGAGCGCGCAGCGGCGACATCTGCGAGCTCTGCTATCAGCCGATCGACTTCGACGCGCCGGCGCGCTCGAGTCGCGCGCCGTCCGTCGACCATCTCGTCCCGCTCGCTCGAGGCGGTCAAGCGCTCCCGCCTCTCGACGAGCTCCGCCTCACGCACCTTGGGTGCAACGCTCGACGAGGCGGCCGCTCGAGTAAGCCGCGACGATCGGCCGTCGAGCTCCGCGATCCTGCGCCGGCGCGCGCTCGCATGTACGAGCCGCCTCGCCGCGGCTACAGCGATCACTCGCTCGACGATCACCCGTCGTTGCTCACTGAGCTCGAGCTCGCGACGCTCGAGCGCTCGCGCGACGGCCGGCGCGATTTTTTTGGCGCAGCGGACACCCGGAAACCGTCGCCGGCCTCAATCTCCCCTGGAAATCGCCAGAAAACGCGAGCGCGCGACGATCCGGTCGAGCTCGTCCCTCCTCGCCTCGAGACTCCGCGACCCTCGGACGTCGTCGGCTCCTACGGCGCCGAGGCGGCCGGCTGGATCGAGCGCTACCTCCGCGACGAGCTCCGACCCTGGCAGCGCTACGCGCTCGAGCGCATCCTCGAGCACCGCGCGGACGGCTCGCTCCGCTGGCGGCGCGTCATCCTCACCGTCAGCCGGCAAAGCGGCAAGTCGATCCTCAGCCGCGGCCTCTGCGGCTGGCGCGTCGGCGCCTCCGACCTGTTCGACGAGCCGCAGGAGGTCCTGCACGTTGCGAACCTCCGCGCGACCGCGGCGCGTATCTGGACGCCGGCGGCGCGAACGCTCGAGGAGACGCTCGGCGTCACCGTCCGACGCTCGAACGGTCAGGAGGCGATCGAGCTCGTCGACGGCTCGGCCTGGCGGCTCGCCGCCTCGACGCTCGACGGCGGCGTCGGCTCGAGCGTCTCGCTCGCTTTCGTCGACGAGGCCTGGCGCGTCTCCCGCGAGGTCGTCGACGGCTCGATCGCTCCGACGATGCTCGAGCGGCGCTCGCCTCAGATGATCCTCGTCTCGACGGCCGGCGACGGCGGCTCGACGCTGCTCATCGAGGACCGCGACGCCGCGATCGCGCAGCTCGCCGAGCCGGACGACGCGCGCATCCTCCTCCTCGAGTGGTCGGCGCCGCCGGAGGCGTTCGCCGAGGATCGCGAGGCCTGGCGATTGGCGTCGCCTCACTGGACGCCACAGCGTCAGGAGGCGCTCGAGCATGCGTTCGCGACGAGCTCGGAGGCGGACTGGCGGCGTCAGTACCTCAATCAGTGGGTCCTCGCGGCGCGCTCCTGGATCGCCGCCGGTCAGTGGGCCGCGGCCGCGGTCGACGAGCTCGAGCTCCCCGCTCGAGGAGGGACGCTCGCGATCAACGATCGCGACGGTCAGCCTGGCGCCTGCGGCTACGTCCTGGCGGTCGCCGAGGACGATCGCGTCGCCGTCACCGGCCGCGCGTTCGCCTCGAGGCGCGCGCTCTGGGCCGCGCTCGACGAGCTCACCCGATCGCGGCGAGGCCTCGAGCTCCTCTATCCGGCCTCGTTCGAGCGTCACGTTGCAGCGCTCCGCGGCGTCTCGACGACGAAAGTCGGCACCGCCGAGCAGCGCGCCGGCTACGGGCCGACGCTCGCGGCCGTCGTCGACGGCCGGCTCCGCCACGACGGCGGCGAGGAGCTCACGCGCCAGATGCTCACGGCGACGCCGGTCACGGTCCCGGACGTCGGGACGACGTTGAGCGCGCGGCGATCGCCTGGGCCGATCTTCCTCGCTCGAGCGGCCGTCTGGGCGGTCGGCGCCGAGCTCCGGCCGAACCGAAAAGCCAAGCCGCTCATCGTCGCCGCCTGAGCTCGTCCTCAGCCTTTCGGCCTATGGCGGAGCTCGAGCTCCGCCGGCATCGTCGACGGAGTGAAAAGACTCGCTCGTCGTCGACCGGAGCTCGAGGCGGCCGCGCCGCGGCCGCGGATGCCGGTCGTCAGGACCGGCACCGTCCTCGAGGTCGCCGAGGTCTCCTGGCTCGCCGAGGGCGTCGGCCGCGAGGCCGCGCTCACGATCCCGAGCGTCGCCGCCTGCCGGAATCTCATCGTCGGCGTCGCCGTCCAGCTCGAGGCGTTCGCCTACCGCGGCGACGAGCGGCTCGACCCTCCGCCGGCGCTCCTCGTCCGG
>Ga0126381_100004248_pt1 | contig 15574 bp, 12 predicted proteins | sample PanSoiMetPlot_28_FD_96465 | JGI IMG/M metagenome (GOLD analysis project Ga0126381, IMG submission 96465) | Tropical forest soil microbial communities from Panama - MetaG Plot_28 | ecosystem: Environmental > Terrestrial > Soil > Tropical forest > Bulk soil | place: Panama | collected 2016-02-17 | reverse complement strand
ATGGAGGTTCAGCTTACCGACGGCACTGCCACCGTGACGGCAACTGCTGACGGCAACAGCGTGCTCGTCACGACGGCGGTGACGATGAATGCGCCTGTGCCTCCTGACCCTGTGCCTCCTGATCCGTCGCCTGATCCCGACGACGGCAGCGCGAATGCACCGACTGGTGCGGCGCAGTTCCCCGGCCTACTGGATCAGTTCGCGCACAAGCCCGCGTGGAAGGTGGCTGGCGTAGACTATCGCGTGGGGTCGAACTACGCACCGCACACGGATGCCGCGAACATCCGTATGGTTGGCGTCAGCGTCAACGCTGGCAGCAAGTATATCAGCATCGATGCCGACAACATCGAGCTTGAGGGCGTTGACTTCACCAACTGGTATCTGATCGTCAGGGGCAAGAACGCGCACGTGCACGATTGCCTGTTCAGGCTGGGCAGCAGCGCAGCATGGTATGCAGCGCAGGTGTATGGCGACGACTTCACCATCGAATACTGCGAGGTCGATGGCACGCAGGCCCTCAATCAAGCCAGCGGCATGATTGCAGTCTACGGGCAGAACCCCACTGCGCGCTACGTGTGGTTCCATGACTTCCCGCAGCACGCGATCGAGATGGTGCAGGACGAGACCAAGACCACGACACTTGACTATCGCTTCTGTCTGCTGTCGAACGGCGGCAAGCAGCAGGGGGCACACTACAACGGCTTGCAGTGGAACAAGGGCCACGTGACGACTGCCGTGGTTGCCTACAACACGGTGATGCAGCAAAAGCAAGTGGCAGGAGGCGAATGCTTCCAGTTCTACGGTAACTTCTCTCCGTGGTCATGCGACGATGGACAGTTGCACCACTGCACATTGTATAGCGAAGGCGGCACGGCCAGCGATCCGGCAATCAGCTACGGCCTCAACCTGACGGGCGGCGTCGGCAAGTGCCACGACAACATGTTCGGGCTCAAGTCAGCGTACGGGCCGATCTACCCGGTGAGCACCAACAGCCTGTGGGTGTTCGAGAACAACATCGATATGGCAACAGGGAAGGTTGTCACAGCACCAGTGAGGTAGCTATGCCATTAGTCAAGGGACCGGCGGCCAAGACGCCGAAGGGAATGAGTGCCAACATCCGCGCGGAGGTTGCGGCAGGCAAGCCACAGAAGCAAGCTGTGGCAATTGCCTACTCGCAAGCACGCGGCGGCAAGCCACGACAGGGGAAGCGCAAGTCATGAGTGGATCGCAGCAGCTTGATCCTAATCTGCACGTCGGCATCGCGATGACGGTGCGCGAGTGGGATATCGCCCTCAATCTCATGATGGACGGCGGCACCTATAGGATCGCAGCGCCCATCGTGCAGAAGATGACGGGGCTGATCCAGCAGGAGGTGCAGCGCATGCAAGCCGAACCGCCTGCACCAGTGCAACTGCACGCAGTTCCGCAGGAGCCGCCGGTAGCGTCATGAGGATTGTCCCAGTTGACGAGAGCAACATCGCCTACTGCGTGCAGCTTGGCCGCGAGTTGGTCGAGATGGCGCATATCGACGATGGTGCACCTGCGTTCGACTGGGACTACACGATGGCAACGACACGCGCGGTGTTGCAGCGGGATGACTACTACATCCGCATGGCGGTAGATGAGGACGGCACGCACTTCGGCTACGTCGGCGGCCATGTCGAGCCGTTCTACTTCTCACCGCGCGTGTTCGGTGTCGAGAACTCGTGGTATGTGCGCGAGGCACATCCCATGCGCACGCGTGCTGGCATGGAACTCATGCGGCGGTTCGTGCGCTGGGCGATAAACGAGAAGAATGCCGTGATGGTGCAGAGCGGCGACATCGCCGCAATCAACACAGTGGCGGTGGACGCTGCGTATCGGCACCTGGGGTTCAAGCGATACGGGGTGATATACAAGTTCGCGAGGGAGGCTGGCAATGTGGACGCCAAGCGGACAGCTTGATCTAACCACGTTCGCAGGCGTGCGTGGAGGCGGCGGCGGCAAGGGTGGTGGCAGCGTCAATCCACCTGCGCCGACATACAGCGATCCTGTGACTGGGAAGCAATACGGCTCGCAGGCCGACCTCAATGCTGCGATCGATGCGCGCACGACTGCGGCACAGCAGGCGAGCGATGCGGCTGCTGCAACTGCCACGCAGACGGCTGCGACCAACGAGAGCAACTTCCAGACGAGTAAGGCGAACGCGATTGCCTCCGCGCGACAGCAGATCGAGCAGTCATTCCGTGACGCAGGCGTGGACCCAGCAGCGTATGAGGATAGCTACATCAAGCCGACCCTCGACCGCTACGCCAACACGATCCAGGACTTGAGCCCGAACCCACAGGGTGCGTTCCCCACGACCATCGGGCAGGACATCGTCAATCAGGCGACGACTGCGGGACGCAACACCGCAACGACTGCGATGAACAAGGCATTCGCGCCAACCTACACGACCGACTACCTGCCTGATACATCCATCGATCCATATGTCAGCAGCACGATCTCTGCGCAGTTCGATCCACTACAGCAGGCGCTGAAGAATGCGCTGGCACGCGGCACGCTGACGCAGACTGGCTACGACGCAGCGAAGGGAGAGCTTGCGAACCAACAGGCGGCGGGCACGAGCACTGTGCGCGATCTCGCGATGGGCATCCTTGGCACCGACAGGACCAATCTCGGTGACTACATCAGTAGCTCGAAGAACGTCGCGGGCAGCCTCAACCTCGGTGACGTTGGCGCGTTCTCGACTGACCCCTACACGACGCACGCGCAGAGTATGGTCAACACCGACCTCAGCAACCTCGGTGGCGCGATCACCAGCGCGGTGGGTGGCACGCAGTATGGCGATCTCAGCAAGGCACTGAACGTCGGTGGCATGGTGCAGGGGGCTAACAACCCGAGTGCTACCAACCCGAACGCGCTACCGGGTAGTGGTGCAGGGGATCAGACGGATGCCGCACAGCAGACCATCGATGACACCAAGAAGCGAGGCATCAGCGCGCCAGGAGCATTCTAATGTCTGGTTATGCAGCCGCAGGAGCTGAAGCCGCCAACCTAGCGTGGAACATCTACAGCCAACTGTGGGGACCGGCTGCGCAACAAGCGCGCAACCAGAACAAGCTGGCGATGGCTAACTTGCAGAACCAGCTTGCGCAGCAGGAATACATCAAGCAGGTGACTGCGTTGCAGTTGCAGCGCAGCACATCTGGCTACACCGACAGTGAGGGCAACCAGTATAGCTACGACCCATCGACCAACACGTGGAAGCAGACAATGGGACCTGTGCCTGCGGAAGTGCAGCGTGCAGGCGAGCAAGCGAGCATCACGCGCAACGTGGTGGATCAGGCGCGTGCCATGGCTGCGAACGATGCGGCGGCACGTGCTGCGGCGGCGGCTGCACCACAGGCGGAGGCTGCACGTGCGCCTGTTGTCAACTTCCAGCCACGTAGTGCGGCTGATCTCACCAACCTGCTCACGCAGCAGATCGTGAAGGGCACGAACCTAACCAACCAGCCGATCATCGACAGCACGCTGCGTGAGGCAATCCGCACAGGCACCAGTGCTGCACCTGTCATGCAGGCGCTGATGCGTGAGAGCAGCGACCAGCAGCGCAAGGCGATCATGGATGCTACGATAGGTGGCATCACGGGCACAGGACAAGCGAACCAAGCGATGCTCGCGCCACTGGTATCGAGGATGCAGGCTCTTAGCGGTGGCACGACGCCGCAGTTGCAGTATCCTGGCATTGACACGACCAGCCCGAACAACGCGCTACTCGCGGCGGTGACGCAGCGCGCAGGTGGTGCGGGAGGCGCTGGTGCACAGGGGCAAGCTAGTGTCGCTGGCAGCATGGATGCGCTGAACAGGGCCGCAGGTGCTGTGCCGGTGAACCCGCTGTCTGCTGGCATGCTGTCGATCGGACAGCAGATACAGGCGCTGGCTAACAACAAGGACTTCATGAAGACGGTAGGCGGTATGTTCGGTGATACATCAAGTGGCGCGACCAATCAACTGAACCAATACTCGCAGACAGGCATACCGGACTATGAGGTTCCGTCATCCGGCGCCGTCTACCCGACGCTGCCTGCTGGGTCGCAATACACGCCCGGCACGACGGCAAGCGGCGGCAGTGGCACGCCGAACTACTAGGAGCGCGTCATGGTAACATCGACATCAGGAGGGTTGTGGGGTTTCAGTCCACAGATGGTGGACCCCTACCCGATTGAGAGCACGCTGGCGCAGGGGATGATGGACCCGCGCTCGTCGGGTGTTGCGACCGCGCTCATGCCCATGTATCTCGCGCAGCGTGCGTCACAGACCAGCAACTATATGGACCAGATCGGGCAGCAGCGGCAGTTGGCGCAGCAACAATTGCAGGCGACGATGGCTGATAACATCGCGCGTGCGCTGACTGAGGGATACAAGTCAGGATCGACTGGGCTGTTGGCTGCCAACCCGCTACTTGGTGGCACACTGTTCGCTGGCATGGACCCAGCGACGCGAGACTACTACATCAACCAAGCGAACCTCGCGCATCAGGGAGAGATGCTGAAGACGACAGGTGAGGGCGTCAACCAACTGTCGATGGCGGGGCTTGAGGTCTCACCGCAGACGGCATCGACGCTCACGGGTGGCGTGCCGATGACACAAGGCACACCGCGCGATATAGCAGTGGCTAACATCAAGGCCGCTGCGACGCTGGGTGCAGCAGCGATGCCGCGTGTCGCGTATGAGGTCAACGATCCAGAGGGTCTTGGCAAATACAGCATCAGTGCTCGCAGCGTGCCTGCACTACAGGGTGTGACGGGCAATCTCAACATCGGGCTACCACCAGCAGTGGGCGGCACTAACAGACCAGCTCCACCGCCCGGCAGCATGCCTGCGGCGACACCGGGTCCGGCACGCGCTGCTGCACCACCGACTGCGGTGCAAGGTGGCATACCTGGACAACGCAACGCGACGACGAATGAGAGGGCACTCCTTCAGAACAAGGTAGCGCAGTGGAAGGGTAATCCCAGTCCACAAGCGCAGGCTGCGTATGCTGCATTGGCACCGACGATGGCAACGCCGCGCGTCGTGCAGCGCGGCAATCAGTCATACTTCGTGGACAAGAACGGCAAGGGTTGGCCGATCCAATAATGGCAGACGACACAACCTACTACACGTATATACCGGAGGCGCGTCCAGCCGATCCCAACGCGGAGGACGTTGGCTGGAACACGATCTATGGCCTGCGCAGTTGGATGCCCGGTGCACTTGCCAACCTCCTGACACCGAAGACAGGCAGCGGCGCTACACCGTATGTGCCGGGCATTGTGCCAAACGCGACCAACATCGCCACGTTCCCAATCGATCTCGGTGTCGGCATCAATGACTACCTCAAGAGCGCAGGCACCGACGCCACCGGCAAGCTGAGCGACTACGCGCCTAGCCTGTCGCCGCTGGGTGCTGTCGAGAACATAGCCAACAGGGTCGCGAACGTAGCTGGCACATCGATACCGCAGGAGTATTTGCCAAGCAGCATACTGGAGAGTGGCTACCACGCTGTGAAGGATTGGGCCAACAAGCAGTGGCAGGGTTCGCTGGAGCATGGACGCGACGTAGCTGTGACGGCGCCTGTGCTGTCGAGCATCTTGCCGCCTGCACCACAGACGCCAGGAGAGACTACCGCGCGCGACGTTGCTGAGAACGTCGGGTCTGCGCTGTTCCCTGGTGGCGTGATAGCGAAGACAGGCAAGGCTGTGCTCGGCAGCATGGTCGGCAAGCTGCTGCATGCGGTGCCCAGCACAGCAATGGCACCGATACTCGGTGGCATGACGCTGGCGCAACATGGGCTTGAGGACATTGCCAATCAGTTGGATGCACAGAAGGAAGGTGGCGGACAACCGACCGGCCCGGCTGCGCTACCGGGTGCTGGTGGTCCTGATATCAGCATGGCTCCTGTGGACCTGAGCACGTTTACAGATGTAAACGCGAGACAGGCTCAACCGGATGTCGGCATGCAGCCGATAGACCTATCGACTGCACCGGGGCAGGAGCCAAGCACTGTGGCGCCTGTGCCCAATGCACAGACGGACCCCAGCACAGCGACGCACGGGAGCATTGGCCTCGGGCTGATGGCTGGCTTGGGTCTCATCAGTCTGTTCGCGCACCACGGCAGCCCACTGCTCACGAAGGGCCTCGATGCACTGCGCGGCAGAGGCACGCAGGCAGACCGCACTGCGTTTGCCAATGCGTCGATTGACAACGCGCAAGCAACGGGAGAGCCAGCGCAGCAGGCCGTGCTGCCCGGCAAGGCAGGCAACATCGGTGTCAGGACTACAGGCGCCGTCAGCGACGAGCACGCGCTGCTGGCAGCGACGACAGATGCGCTTGCTGGCACACCGGAGGGCGCGAAGACATTCCGCGGTGCAATCGGCACCGTGTTCAATGAGGCAGCGCAGCAGCCGCGCTTGCAGGCAATTGCCAGGACGGGTGTCGTCCCAGGTGCGGGCAACATCGCGCCGTTCCAAGACTACCTCATGAAGTATGAGAACGCGACACCGCAGCAGCAGCATGACTACAGCAGATCGATGGAGGCGCTCAACGAGCTGGAGAACAGGTTCATCAAGCAGAAGGATATCGTCGCGGACACAGGTGTTGTGCCGCCAGATGCAGACACGCGCTTCAATCTGGCTGGCGTCAGTAGCGACGACCTGCGGCAGATGGTGCAGAACTTGCGCCAGGACCCTGTCGTGAATGACCTCGTGCAGTCACACCAGCAGCAGGTGGCTGACTGGCTGCGTGTCAACCGCGACAAAGGCAATATGTCGGCCAGTGACTACGCCGACGTGTCGAAGTTCCGCAAGAGCTACGTGCCGACGACCAACGAGAAGGGTCTCGTCACATCGCCATTCGAGTATCGCAACGTCGAGGGCCAAGGCAGTCCGCAGTACAGCAGCGACGTGCTCAACGGCGCACACAGCGTGCGCGACGCCATGCTACAGAAGTTCGACATCCTGTTCAAGGACATGGACTACAACGCAGTGAAGCGCGCTGTCATAGAGCGCGGGCTAGAAGTCCAGAAGGCTGACCCAAATGCCAGCAAGCTGTTCACGCAGGTGGCTGGTGACGGCGATCAGGTGATCAACTATCAGACGGAGGATGGTCCGCAGTACGTGCGCGTCAACAACACCGCGCTCTACAATGCGATACCGAAGGGACCGGCGCTTGGTAACAGGTGGGGCGACATCGCGAACAAGGCGCGCGAGTGGGTGCAGAAGGGCACCACAGGTTGGCTAGGCTTCTTGGCTGGCAAGGCGTTCCAACTGACGACCGGTATGCCGCGCAACATGATGCTTGTGCCATCACTCATGGACAAGAGCATCCATGCGACCGCACTCAGCAAGGCACTCGGCAGAAAGATACCAGTCACCGATCCGCTGACTGTGCTCATGAACCTGCGTGATGCAGGAGACAACGTGCGTGCGATGACCATGCAGCGGCTGGCGGATACGCTGCATCCTGACAACACGAACAACCCCATCAATCGGCAACTGCGCAACGCAGTGAGCGATCAGTGGGTCAACGGACTGCACAACTGGGCCAAGGCTGCATATGCAGACAGCGCATGGAACCAGATGCGTGCACGTAGCATCGGTGGCGTGGCCCATGCCGGTGGCGCTGAGATGGCAAAGAGCATTGCCGATCCGTTCTTCTGGCAGCGGATGCGCACAACCGGCGACGCTGTTGTGCCTGGGCTGCGTCACAGCGGCGTCGGTAGGTTCAGCGTCAGTCTCAAGAACTTCATCGAGGACCTGTCGGCGGCGTTTGCTGATGCGCCACACACGACAGTGTTCAAGATGAACAGGGACCGCACTGACCTCGCGCCACTGCAACTGGAGCACGCGCTGCGCACGGTGATCGGTGATCCTGGCGTGCATGGTAGCAACGCTCTCGTCAAGGGCATCAACGCAGTTACGCCATACCACAATGTGATGATCCAGGCGGCGTCGTCGGTGGCGCGCAACATACGGGACAACCCGATGTCATTCGGCGCCGGCATCGCGGGCCACAGTGCGATGCTGGCTGCTGCATCGATCTTCTCAGCAATGGCTGCTGGACCGAATGCAGTGCGACACCTGATGGGTGAGGTCGCATCGAACCAACTAGCATCCGGTGTGCCGATCTACGATCCGAGCAACCCTGATCCAGCAGGCGCGACATGGCTGCCTGTGCCACGTGAGTTCGGCTACATGGTGCCATACATGCTGTCAGCAATCGGCAGCGCGACGAACGCCTGGAACCTGCACCAGGGCGAGCCGATGTATCATCGCGTGATGCACGCGCTGGGTGACATGTTCAGTGAGCACGTGCACATGGGCACGACCGAAGGCATGCTGAAGGGAGCGGGCGGGTTCCTCGACTTGCCGCAGCTGCCGCCACTCATGCAGAGTGTCATCAACACGCTAGGTGGCGAGGTGCGCATCTCGGCACCTGACATGATCAGCAACGCGCTGCATGGACAACCGATCATGCACGGCATGCTAACGAAGTTCGATCAGCGAGAGGACCTGCCGGGTGCGGGACCACACAGCATGCGGGTGTCGGACCACGACAGCAGGACGATACGATCACTGCTGCATGGAGTGATCGGCGGCGCTGGTGAGGCGGTGGACAATGCACTGTGGCGTGCATACGGTTACGTTCATGGGGGAGAGACGATTGGCGACACACTCCGTGGTGCGCTGAGCGACTGGGGCCAGCACTTCAAGGACACGAACGCTATTCTCAACAACGTCGTGTGGCGGAACAACGCGCAGCTTGAGCGCGATCCGCTGACGGAGAGTGTGCAGAACCGCATGGCGAACCTGCGGTTGATCCAGCATGGGCTTACTGAGGGGCAGTGGGCTGGTGCCACGAGACCCGGTGGGATGCCGCTGAACATTGGCGATGACCGCGCGCTACCCGATGATCCAACGATGCGCAGGATGTATCTGATCGCCGGGCAGCGGAAGCAGCTGATTGACAAGGCGCTGATGCCACGCATCGATGACATCAACAAACAGATCACGAGTGTGCGCGAGGGGCAGTTGTACGCTGACCAGAAGCGCGACGCGATCAATGGCCTGATGCGGAAGCGGCACGACTACTACGAAGCAGTTGACCACCAGCTACATGTGCTCAATGATAGCCTGTCAGACATAGCTGGTGGTCATGTAGATGTCGGCAAGTCAATCGACTGGAAGGGCGACACCAGTCAGTTCCATGGGCACTGGTGGACGCCAAGCGACATTCTGTCTCCGCAGCAATAGCTCACACTGCCATCCGCTGAATGAGCTTCTCACCGATGCCCGGTGACAGCAGCAGTTGCGTGCCACGGATGTACTCGACCGGACGACCAGGGCCGCCGTCCTCACGACGCAGCGTGAACCGCTGGATCGCGTCGAACTCTTGTAGCACGTCGAGCATCGCCATGAACTCTGTATGCTCGATATGCTGCGACAGGCGCCGGAACATCATGCCACGTGGGATCGGGTCCATGCCTGCGTTGATCAGCATGGTGCGCATCAACTCAAGCGTGGTGCCGTAGCGCGAGCGTTCGCCTGCGCGTGCAAACACTTGCCCACTGGCCTTCTTCACGTCGTAGACTAGCTGGATGGCACACAGCACATTCATTGATGTGATGCGCCACGTGCCTTCGTTGACCGCGAGATAAGCTGCGACACGCAGCACGTGTGCGTCTTCACGTGCCTCGAACGTGCTGGCGTAGACATCGAGTGACGGCGAGCGATTGTCATACCAGCGCCGGAACTCCGCCAGTGCATCGTCATCGATGGTGACTTCGCCTGCGCTGATGCCACGACGCTGGATTGCCTGCAACTGCTCCACCATCTGCACACGGCGTGCATACGTTGCCTTCACGTCGGGCGCCTCGGGCCACGCGATACGGCGCTTCGGCTTGCTGGCTGTGATGAACAGGCACCGCGATGTGAAGCCGCCCTCCGACACGATGGGGTTCACTGTGTGCATGAGCCACGCTGGTGTAGACGCAGTGAGGAAGCTGACCCATATGTTCGACTGCTCGATGGGACCGTCCTTCTGTGTGCCGGGTCCCTCGCGTTTGTCGCCGCAGTCGTACAGGTCGGTCAGTAGCGCAGGCATGCCGATAGTGTAGCCCTCGCTGCCGAGGAACGTGCTCATCTCACTGATAGCGATTGCGCACTGCGAACTGTCCATCGACATGTTGCGGTAGTGCAGCAGGCGATCAAGTGCCTCTGGCGTTGTCTTGGCTGTGATCAGTGCGATGTCGGTGTTACGCAGCAGCGGTCGTGCGAGTGCGACGGCCTCCTTGATAGCGGAGGACTTGCGCACGATGCCACTGTCACCGATCAGTGCAACGTAGGTGTTGAGATAGACTGGTGCACGTGGTCGAGGCACGACAACGTTGCGACCAAGTGCGCACGCGATGAGCCAGCAGCCAGACCAGAAGTCGAACGCTGTTGCAGTCTCCTGATCCTCCATGTGTTGCGTGTATGTGTGCAGGAACGTGCCGTCGGGTGTCAGTGTCGCTTTCATGCTGCGATCCTCTCCTGGCCGGGCTTCAGCTTGCGAATGGTGGACCAGCGGTGGCGGCCATCGGTGTCCGGCACCGACACGCCGAACTCCGCTGGCACGATCAGTGGCTCCGGGGCATTGCGGCCCAACAGCCGGTTCCTGACGCTGTTCACCATGATCGGCGCTTCCGCATACTGGCGCATGATGGAGCGCACCAGGGGGCCATCTGCGGGCCGATTGAGGGCTATGTTGGCGTCGTGGATGTTGAGCACCATCCGGGCGTCACGCGGCCAGCGCGGGTCGTTGTGGCACTTGTAGATCACGCTGGCCGTGTGGTCGCCATTGATCGACTGCGGCTCGAAGGCAACGATGCTGTCGAGCGCAGTCTCATCGAAGCGTTCTAGCAGTATCCATCGTCGTCCAAGACAAGTAGAAATTCGCCTGTCCCGTCGAACCACTTGCACAAGATCATCCCACCATTGCATGATCTCGGGTGCAGCGCGGTGGTAGAGTCGATACGCTTGCTCCGCTTCTGTGATGGACAGGCCGGTAGTTCCGGCAAGCTTGTCGGGAGCCATCCGGTAGTTGAGGCCATGTCTGCACCGCTTGGCAGTGAAGCGGATAGTCTTACTGCCGTCAGCGGCAAAGTCGGCGGTGGGAACCTCGTCATAGGGCACCTTGAACATGTCGGATGCTAGTGCTCTATGTGCGTCATAGCTGCCTGGGTTCAAGCGTGCAAGCTCAAATTGCTGCTTCCACAACGCGATGTCGGCAAGATAGGCGACGATGCGTGCCTCGATCTGGCTCATGTCATAGTAGCTGAACTCGTAGCCATCGTCGGCAACGAACATATCTTTCGCGCGTTCGGGGATGTTCTGCATGTTTAGGCCAGTTCCCCACATCGTCTGCGCACTACTCAGTCTGCCGGGGGCTGACTGGACGCCGGTTTGTCGATACTCGCAGCGGAAGCGTCCGTCTCCGTCGATGCCTGCGTTGGCGTAGGTCGAAGCAAACTTTGCTTCAGCCAGATAGCTGTCAACTGAGACCAGCAGTTCTCTAGCCGCTGCACTGGTTCTTGGATGCTTGCGCATTCGGTCGCGATTGTCTTTATCAGTGCTGCTTCCTCGTCCGACAAGCCTGAGATCGGTGAACAGCAGTTTGCCAAGGTCTCGCGTGCTCCGTGGATTAAAGCTGTAGTCCAATACGCCAGTCGCTGTGCGTGCCTTCTCCTGACAAACTGCTCTTGCTTGGTCAACTCCTGCCGTAAGGTCTCCTGCAATTCGTTCTTTTCGCTCGACATCGCACAGCACTCCCCCAACTGTCATCTGCACAAGGTGCGGTTGCAGCTTCATCACGTGGTCGTGGAAGAACGCGTGGAGCCCTTGCTCTTGTAGCTCTTTCTCCATCGCTTCCGCAGCCGCCATCGTGATGCAGCAGTCAGTGACGTTGTATCGCCAGAACACGTCCGCGTCGTTGAGATCGCGCCACTGCTTGCCGTCGTCCTTGTAATACGGATGGTCGGTGTACTGCGCACAGATGAACCCCAGGTTGTGCGGCAGGGATGGATACAGAGTATGATGGGCCAGCATGGTGTCGAACCAATGAGGCGCGGGTGCAATACGATCTTGATACCAGAGCCACGACGCATCGTAGTGACCATTCTGCGTGATGAGGCCACGGTGCTCTCCCAACAAGCATTGCAGTGCTAGTCGCAGTGTGCGTTCTTCCTCCACCGTGTATCGGTTCTCGGACTGCGAGCGGAAGTTGACGCACATGCCGAAGTCAGCGGTGTATGCTAGCCCAACGCACGCGGTGAACCCGGCTATCGTCTCGATGTCGTAGGCCAGATGTTTCACATACTTGCAGTCGTTGATGAAGGCCAGCGCAACATCGAACGACGGGTTGATGTGCGCCGTGATCTGCGGCGGCTTGAACTCGCCCTTGCGCATGCGCGTGAGCTTGTTCAGGTCCATCTTGAACACGATCTCCTGCTTCGGCTCCCGCATGACGAACGCTGGGTTGTAGGTGCACAGCATCTGCACCGTGCGGTCGCGCACCTTCAGCGGGAACACGGAGCCACGGAACTGCATGATGCCGGTCTCGCCGATCAGCGCCTGCATCGCGTAGTTCCCCAGCGCCACGATGTAGCGCAGGTTCGGCAGCCGCTCGATCTCACTCCACAGGATGTGCTTCCAGTGCTCAAGCTCCTGCTTGCCCAGCGCAATCTTCGCCTGCTTCGGCTGCACGTCGAGGGACTGCTCCACATGCACCAGCTTACGTTTCACGGCGTTGCTGATATACACGTTGTTGCGTGTGATGCCTTCGCGGCGCAGTGTCTCCCACAGGAACTTGCCACTGCCACCGACGAGCGGCGCCTTCTGCGCAACCTCGCGATCACCCGGTGCTTCTGCAATCAGCGCGATCTCTGCATTCACATCGCCACCTGCACCGCAGTCAAACACAAGACCGGCCGCAGCGATTGCTGCGGCCAGTTCGTGGTTCATCTCTGCGATGCTCCGTACAGGAGCAATCATCATGTCACTTCACCGCTCTTGATGTTCTGATATGCGAACTCACCGAACAGCTCGCGAGCCTTTGCATCGCGTGCGAGTGCAGCTTCTCTCGGAGTATCGTACGTGCCGAGATATAGCATCCTGTCGTTGTAGCTTATTCGCGCGGCCCAGCCGCCACGTTTAGCTACAACACCACGATAACCAGATGCTCCTGACAATCTGCGATTGTGGTGCAGGTTCTTTGATCTTGTTGCCAACCGTAGGTTATTGCGGCGATTGTTCAATCCGTTATGATCGATATGGTCAACGTCCATGTCGTCTGGTGCATCCATTATCAAGCGGTGCATTCGCATGAACCAGTGACCATCTTCATCACGCATGTTGGTAACGGCGTATTGAACACCATTAGTGCTCTCGCGCACGTGCCACGTATATCGCGTGACAAGTTCTGCGTCTTCATCGTCGATGTAAGCCACGAGGCCCTTCGTTAGTTGTATCTCCATGTTGCACCTATTGGTGTTCTATTTCACTTTTCGTAGCGCGCTCTGAACCACGGGATTTGTAACCATGGGAAACGGATTCTCGACAGGCGCCTGCTGATGCTTGTAGCGCAACCACGCTGGCAGTTGCACGAGCACACCGTATTGCTTGTCGATAGAGAACTCGGTTGGCGTGAACCGATGCGGACCCATGACGACGTAATGCTGTAGCTTCGACATGGAGACGCGGATACTGCGGCTCGTGGTTCCCTCGTTGGATGTAAGCGCGTAGCCACTGTGTCCCTTGGTGCCTTCCAGCATGAATGTGTTGGCATCGGCATCGATGCCTTCGAGCACGTTGACGCGCTGGTGGCGTTCGCTCCAGCCGATCTCTGTGACTACGACGCCACCGAGATAGATGCACAGTGCAGTGCCACCGTGCGACTTGTCAGTGACCGCACTGAAGCCGACGTAGTTCGTGTCGTAAGCCCGTCCACGCCCTGCGGGCACTTGGACGAATGGCATGGCCGTCCTCCTTCTGGTTTACACGTGTAAACGTCAACCGGGGAACTTCGTTGACTTGGCCAATGATACCATATCTGTCATCACAGTGCAACGCTCACGTGCGCGCGTGATGCCCGTGTAGAAGTTGCGACGTGACTGCATGAACAGCGTGCTGCGGTTCATGATGTAGCACACGTGTCGATACTCACTGCCTTGGCACTTGTGTGTCGTGAGCACGTAGGCGAGATCGATGTTGCGTCGTGGATCGCCCTCGACTACCTGCCCGTTGTCTTTCACAGTGATGAGCCACGGTGGCACTGTGATCATGCGATCACCGAGATCGATATCGAGTGTGCCGTCGTCGTAGTGTATCTCGGCGATGATACCAACCTCGCCATTGAACACCGACTGCTCGTTGCCGAGGTCGTAGGTGTTGGCGGTATAGACGACCTTGCTACCGACTTGCACGCGGATCGGCGCGTCTTCCTCACCGCTCCATGACTTGTAGCGCGGCAGATCGATGTAGGGGCGCTCACGCTGCCAGAACATCGCCTGGATCACGAGGTTCAGCTTCTTGGTGCCGATCCACGACTTGTTCATGCACGTGATGATCTGGTGCTCTGTGTCACTGTAGTCGTGTCCATCTGCCAGACAGTCCATCACGAAGTTCTGCACGTCACGCACGGGCTCATTGGTCTGCACGATACCGAAGTCATCTGCTTTGCGCGGCATGCGACCTTGCAGGATCAGGCGACCGTTGGCAGCGACGCCACTGCCTTCTTCTTGACGGTGATTGATGTTGAGAGTGACACCAGTGAACTTGCTGAGTGCACGCTGGAACGGCGACGGCTGTCCATCTAGCGTCTTGTCTTCTTCAATCGGCTTGAGCTGGTTCACGTCACCGAACATGCAGATGCGTGCACCTGACTTCAGTGCATTGATCAACGCGCGGTTGATCTCCTCATTCACCATCGCGTACTCATCGCACAAGATGGTGTCGTATGCCATCGGGTAGGTGCCTTTGTAGCGTGGCCCCGTGGACACACGCACCATCTTCTTGCGCTTGGTCTTCTCGTCTTCCTCGATGTGTTCGTCTGGCATCCCATAGCCAAGCATGCGGTGATTGGTCATCGCATCGAGACCGGTCATCTCCCGGATGCGCTTGGCTGCCTTGCCAGTCGGTGCACTCGTCTGCACGAGATAGCCTGCATCCGCGAGGCGACGTGCGACCTCACGGATCAATGCGGTCTTGCCGGTGCCAGCCTCGCCTGTGATAGCGATGATGCGCTTGTCGATCTGTGTGCAGGCGCTGATAGCTTCCTCTTGCTTTGGGTCCCACACGAGTGGTCCCTTGAGGCCGAACATCGCGTTGAGGTTCCCGTCAGAACTCATCGGCTGTCTCCTGTTCCACTGGCGGCGGGAGCAGCAGGGACATCTTGTTGCTGTCCCGTAGGTCGAGCATCTGGATCACCTGCGACATCGTGATCGACAAGACCTCGCCCTCGGACTGCGCGCGAGTGTCGTAGTTCTTGCCGATGGTGACTTCCCATTTGCTCTGGT
>Ga0126381_100004247_pt1 | contig 15577 bp, 14 predicted proteins | sample PanSoiMetPlot_28_FD_96465 | JGI IMG/M metagenome (GOLD analysis project Ga0126381, IMG submission 96465) | Tropical forest soil microbial communities from Panama - MetaG Plot_28 | ecosystem: Environmental > Terrestrial > Soil > Tropical forest > Bulk soil | place: Panama | collected 2016-02-17 | reverse complement strand
GCCGACATGGAGCAGGCAAAGAAATTCTGGGGCTTGCACGGCGACATCGAGTCCTTCGGCGAATTCATCCGCATGTACATTTCGCGCTACGAGCGCTGGTCTTCGCCGCTCTACCTGCTCGGCGAAAGCTACGGAACGACCCGTTCGGCGGGAGTCGCAGGATACCTGGCGGACAAAGGCATCAACTTCAACGGCATCTGCTTACTCTCCATGGTGCTCAATTTCGAAAGCCTGGAGTTTGCGCCTACCAACGACGTGCCTTATCCGCTGATCTTGCCCACCATGACGATGATTGCGGGCTATCACCACAAACTTCCTGCGAACCTCGGGCAGGACCTCAACAGCACGCGCCAGGAAGTGAGCAACTTTGCCATGGGTGAGTACTGGCAGGCGCTGAATAAAGGCGATGCACTCACTGCCGAGGAGCGGGCCAACATGGTAGATAAGGTGGCGCAGTACACTGGCCTGCCCAAGAACGTGGTGCAGATGGCCAACATGCGCATCGATGTTCGCACCTTCACCCAGTGGCTGCTTGCCGATCAGCAGAAGCGTGTCGGCCGTCTGGATGGCCGCTATACCAGCCCGGCTCCTTTGGGCGCCATGGAAACCGGTTTCTTCGATCCGACCTCGGCTGCAACGCAGGGACCGTTCACCGCTGTTTTCAACGATTACGTTCGCCGCGAGTTGAACTACAAGGTGGACATGCCTTATTACACCTCGGCGCGCGATCTCGGTACCTTCAATTGGAACTGGGCCAATCCACGGCCCGCGGGCACTCCTGGCGCCGGCTTTGAAATGGGCTATGCCGATGTGGCTGTTGCCCTTCGTTCCGCGATGATCAAGGACCCGTATCTCAAAGTCCTCGTCATGGAGGGCGACTACGATCTGGCAACGCCCTTTCTAGCAGCGCAGTACACCATGGACCACCTGAACATCACGCCCGAAATGCACAAGAACATTTCGTACGACTATTACGCTTCAGGCCACATGGTCTATCTGGACTCCAAAGCCCACGACAAAATGCACAGGGACTACACGAACTTTGTGAACTCCAACTTGCCGCATGCCTCGGCTGCAGGTGGCCAGTAGGCAGTTGCCAATTGTCGGTTGGCGGTTTTCAGGGAAACGCGGATCGTTCGGCGGTCCCTGGGCACATAGTGCACCAGACCGCCGCAGCGTAGCCGGCCGTCTCTCGGGTTAGCGCCCGACGGTTGTCGATCGTCCGGAATTATCGCCGCCAGTCGGGCAGCACCATATTGTTCGCACGATAGTAGATCCAAAGCTGGCTATGTATTTATGTCGCCGCACTACGATTCCAAGCTGCTGCCGCCCGCTGACCATCCCAAGGTCCAGCAGCATGGGACGGTATCCTGAATATCAAGGCATGTGCGCCAGTAAATTATTTGCTTTCAACGGTTGTTAAAACAGGCGCGGCCCTATGTACCAGCGATGTACATTAGTGAACCCTGGGGTGGTCCGATCGGAGGTCTTCCATGCTTTGTGTCACGGTTATCTCAGCTCAGACCAATGGATCAAGATCCACAATGCCGCAGCGAAGCAATGGCCCACAGAGACGCTCAGTCGCGCTGAAATCGTGCGACGATACACAGTGTTCGGCATCCAAGTCTTGAAGAACACTTCCGCAGATGATCAGACACGATTATCACATCAGTTCCAGGCCAGCATGGAAGCAAGCGACACGCGGCTGAAGCACCAATACTGGTCCTCAAATTCTTCCGAGCATTCTTTCGGAAGCTCTCCCCGTTCGCGGCAGCAAAGGTGTTGCCAATACGCGAATGCTTTGATGCTTACATTGGAAGCATCAAGCATCGCGCCCCCGCCGACCAATCCTAGACGATACCCGCGGTCGCGAAAGACGATACCCGATCTTATTCTTACCTCGGCCGAAAAGACGGAGGTTAATCGTCAAAGCAATTTCATCCGTCCGAAGCGCGAAACCCTTAACTCAGGCCAAATCCGCCTAAAAACCTCGCTACAAGCCGTCAGGAGGCGTCGCTGGCAATTCGGTGAAGCGGTCACAGCATGGCGGATTTGCCCGGCGAGGCGGGGCTCTGTCAGCTGAGACAGCACACTAGTACTCCGCAGTCAACCCGCAGGCCGCAGCCGAGCCCTAAGCGACTCGCCCCTTTCAGGTGGCATCAAGTTGGTCTAGAGCGTGACCGCGGCGCTCAAAGAAGTCGTTGTACCGTTTGACGGGACTTTCCGGATGTCGAGCGGAGTCCGACTCGCAGTGCGCTGTGGCAGTCCGGTGGCTGCAATCCCGGTAACAATGTAGCTGGTAGACATGTTGTCGATAGATTGAGTTGCTAGAGCCCAGGAGTAAGGTATTTTTAGCGTGCATGTCTTTGTAGTGGTTCCAGTGGCGGCTACGGTCTCGCTCTCGTCATAGCTAACAGGGTTGGTCTGATTGTCAACCACTGAAGTGTCGGCTACACATGTAACGTTCGTGATGCCTGTTGTCTTGACAGTGATTGTGATTGTAAGACTTATTGTCCCTCCAACTGTCGTTAACGGTGGTAACACTTCATCTTCTGCGGGTTGGGAAATGGGACGGAACGCCCCGGTACGCGGGTCGAGGTATCCCAGGACGCCAGGCTTGGCGGGCGTATTAGGCGCTTGGCCCCAAACTGTCGACGCAGCGATGAGGCAGCACATGCAGACCACCAACAGCTTTGTAAATCTCATTTTCGTCTCCTTGTCAGAAATTCGGGAATCAGTTGTACTCTTTGGAATAGGGTTTCCATTTTTGCATTGTGAGTTCCCGAAACGATATTAGTTCGCTTTCTACCTCGAACTCTCTTCATCGCCGGACTAGGGCTAGAATCGGTTTATGTAGGGCCCCGATAACCTGGAAACTGGGAAAGATAAATGCAAACTTACTCGGCTCACATATGACCGACGGGATTAGCCGCCGATAAAGCCTGCGTTTCTCCTTGAATCAGGAGTGTTTTTCGGTAAATGCCGTGCTCTAACTTCCCAATTTTGAACGAAAGCTTCGCGATTCATTGCGATAAGAAAGCACAGAGTCACAGCTTGTACCGGAAAGCCCGTCATAGGTCGCCCGGTTGAGTATTTTGTCTGAAACAGCCTGAATTTCGGGATAACGCGCCAGAAAGATTGATGGATTAATGACCCTTTGTCAATGGCACGAATGTGACCGACCATCAGGCTGCGTGCAGCTTGCGGAACGGCAGAACTGAGCAACATCGTGCGGCAAAGGTGCTAACTAGATAGTTACATGCACTATGAGTCGCTAGCATACTCTCCCAGCTAATTCTTCGTATCGCGGCACCTTGTCAAGAATCACTTCGACAGTGGCTTTCCAGACGAAGGGTTCGGGGTCGTTGTTCCAGTTGGCCAGCAAGGTAGATGGCTTGTTCCAGTTCATGGATGCTAAGGAAAGTACCGCGCTCATTGATGGATGTGCGTCGTGATCACCATTAGCGCCGCCAGCGCACCGTCCTAGACGATACCCTTCAAGGCCAAAAAGAAATCCCGATGTTATTTTGCCTCGGCCGAAAATTTCGAGGGCCTCACATCGTCGGTGCAGGTTTCACCTGTCTTTGAGGCGGCGAAGCTGAGCTGGAACTTTCCTGTCCATTGTGCAGAAAGCAATATGCCGCCCTGGGGGCCACGGAGGATGGCCCATGGCCGGGGGACGGTGGGGACCCAGCCGCGACGATAAGTCGCTCCGGGGCGCAGGGCGGCAGGCGTTGATAACACCTGGGGAAGCAGTTGTGTTTTGCGTAGGCGCACAATCCGACTCTTACTGGGCTGAGCTGCGGGGCCGGGGGTGGCCTGTCTGATCGCGTGATTTGATGGAACCCGATCGGCGAGCGGTTGTAGGATGCGGCCGTGGAGGCGGGGGAATGATCAATGTGACGCTGACGATAAACCGGCGCGGAGTAGGGAGCGTTACGCAATGCTGCCGAGAAGCATTCCCGAATGAGTTGTTGTCTCGGGCCGATATCACCCGGCGCTTCGCCCCGGCGGGAATGCATCAGGCATTGCGCTGTGAGAAGCTGGCGACCTATCTATCAATCACTCTCATTAGATGATTCCTTGAGGTAGTTTAATCCGGCGCGCAGGCGGCCTCAGCGTTTGCCTTGTGCGTCCTCGGCTATGAACTGGCTCCATAGATTGTGACGGTCGAGGAAGTGCACAAGCCTGTTATTAGCTGTGCCTACAGCATCACCACTCGTCTTGTAATACAAATCGTTGGATTTGGGGTCGATCCTTGCGCAATCATGCATCTCTAAGCTCCAGAAGTTTAGCTGTTGGAAACTGATCGAGTGCGTAACAGGCTCTCGCAACCCTTCAGCTTCTTCAGCTTTCGCGTCGTCGCTTAACTTAGAAAACCACAACGTCTGGTCAGCGCGGCACCGCTCAACCGTGGGCGCGTGTTGGACTTGGGCATGGATGAGTTGGAGCGGAACGGCAATCACCAGCAATAGCCAGAGTTTATTCATTGTTCAGTTCCCTTCTTAATTGGCGGCGGTGGGCTTGGGCGGTTCGGGCAGCCGGTCCCTTATTTCACCGAGACGCGCTTCGATTCTTCGGAGTTCGAAGGCGACGCGGTAGGCCACCCAAATGAAGAACAAGCCAATCACGATCGGGCTTAATGCGATGATTACTCTCACGAACGATGCCAGGAATGATTTCAAATCCATCAGCACACCTCCCAAGAGCGGATCGCCGGCAACGGCGGAAGCGGTATAGCACGCCGCAACCCGCAAAACAAGAAAATTCGCAAGTATCATTGGCGGAGAGCGAGCGGAGGATGGTGGAGTCGGTGCGAACCCGCGCCTGAGTAGGCGCGGGCTTCACCTGGCCTGCCGCTTACGATCACCGTTCCGTTGGAAACCTAGGCCAGCAGCAGTTCAGGGTGTGCCTTCGCCAAGACTTTCTGTCGTAATCCCTCAACTGCATCGTGCATTTCTTGTAGGCTGTGGATCGATGGCCCGCTGTGGATCCGCGAACTTTGTGGCACAAAGGAGGTTGTCGATTTCGTTATTCTTTTGTTGGTTCGCGCCATTGAGACTACACCGTGTTTTGATACTGTGCCCGGAATTAATCAAAGAAATCGTAAGCTTCATTTGCTTCGAAGTAGAGGTCAAACCATTTTTGTTGCCTTACTGTCTTTGCGCTTCTTTAAGCGATCTGATTGCAATCCAAGTAGCAATAAAGGATACGATCAGTGAGGCAGCAGCAACTAGTAATGAGATGTCGTTATATGTCGTCGAATGGAACATGGCCCGCGATTCTAGCATCGACGCCTAGCGCTTCCCTGCGAAGCAGGGCGATGGGCAGGCCCGGGGATACGGGCTTCACCTGTCGAGTGTGATACCCCTGCCTCTGTCAACCAGCCATCCTACGACAATAATGACCACGGCGAGTGCGTAAAGCTCCACTGGAAGTCGCCAGTCGAACCTGTGGTACAGGTTACTCGTGGCAAATCCGCAAACGAACGCCGCGAACAGTCGAAGCCCCCGGTTAATTTTGGTCCGGCTCACAAGCAAACCCCAGTTCCAACTTCTCTTTGGTCATGCTCGGCAATCATCATACACGACAGGGTTAGCGCCAATATCAAGCGAACGTTGAGTACAATAAAGCAACCCAATGTTGCCGCAGATTTCCCAACTCCTTTGACCACCCTGAAGGAGCCGATCGGTCATCCCAACTGGATCTACGAGCTGGAGCACAACCCCGTTTCGCGGGGTCCTGTATGTCGATCGAGCGCAGGCCCCGCTGGTGTCGCGCAAAGGGGAAGAAGTTCCGTCAGCTTGATCCGCTCCTCAAGGATCGTCGGGTTTGGTGTGTGAGAAGGGGTTCTGCCTCAGCCGGTAAGGCTACGTGCACCTCGGGAAGCGCGCGCCGCCTCTAGAGAAAGTCGGCTGTCACGAAGCAGACACATGATTCGCGTGCGCTGGTGCAGGAGCATGCCATTTCAGTGGGTCACGTATGATGAGGGCTATTGTGCGGAGCTGACTCGTCCCAGAACCTGAATCGAATGAGCCTCAACTCCAATGCCGCATTTTTTCGACACCGCGACCGTATTTGGAATGTAGGATGAGTAGGCTCATCGACCGAATCAGCAGTACCAAGACTTAAATTCCGGCCAGGAATACGCGGCCCCAAGAGAGCGAAGACTTCATGACCATCCTCGACCGCCTAGAGCATTGGAGCGAGCGAGGCGCGATATCGCTGGAGCAACACGCGTATTTGGCAGACCTCTGCCGTAGAGAACCTTTCTCTCTGTTTCTTGAGCTGAACGTTCTGCTCTATGCCGGTGTGCTGGCGTTTGTGGCTGGCCTTGGCTGGACATTCACCACCTGGTCGCGACAACTTGGTGACGTCCTTGTCCTGACTGTTCTCTCAGCGATCCTTGCCGCCTGTTTTTGGTACTGCTTTTCCCGCGCGCCCGCCTGGTCGCCGGCGGAAACGCCTGCCCCGACTGCGGTCTTCGACTACGTCCTTTACCTCGGCAGCCTCGTCTGGTCCGTAGAACTCGCTTATCTGGAGAGCCGGTTCCACGTGCTCTCGGGACAATGGGATTTCTATCTCCTAGCGACTGCCGCCTTCTTTTTCTTCCTGGCTTATCGTTTCGACAATCGCTTCGTGCTGTCGCTCGCTTTGTCGTCACTCGCCGGGTGGTTCGGGCTGACGATCTCGCGCTGGCCTGCCCAACAGGACGCGGTGTATCGCCAATGTGCCCTCCTCTACTGCCTGGCGGTCGGCCTGGGCGCGCTGCTTCTGCAAAGGCGCGGTCTCAAACCGCATTTCTTCGGCACGTATCTGAACATCGTTGCAAACGTTTTGTTTTGGGCAGTGCTCTCGGGCGTCTTCAATCGGCGCGGCTACGGGGTATGGTTCGTCGCGCTGGTGCTCGCATGTGGCGCATCTCTCGCCTGGGGCCTGACGCGCCGGCAGTTTGCTTTCGTTGCTTATTCCGCGGTCTACGGCTACGTCGGCATCAGCTCGATTCTGATCCGCGGCATCAGGGACGAAACCTTTATCCTGAGCTATTTCGTTATTACCGCAGTCGTAATGCTCGTGGTGCTGGTAGAGATCGCGCGCCGTTTCGGGAGACCGGCATGAGAATCTACGATGCATCGAGCGAAGAGGCTCTGCGCGCCCGCAAACTCCTGGGGGACTGGGCTGGCGAGGGCTTCCTCACCAAGGAGCAGTACCAGCGTCTGGTGCGGGACACCGTCTCGGAGCTCCGCACCACCAACATTTTTCTACGGTTGATCTTGTTTGTCTTCACCCTAATCAGCGTGGGCGCCACCGCCGCGCTGTTCGTCGTTGTTTTTCTTGCGCGGCCATCGAGCCAAACTATCGGCATTTTCCTTCTGATCGTCGCTGCCATCTGCTACGCGGCAGCGGAAGCGGCCGTGTCCCAAGCCCGTCTCTATCGCTATGGGATCGAGGAAGCGCTCGCGGTCTGCTCGGTTGTTCTTCTCTGCGTGGGAATGCAATTCGCTCTTTTCAGTGGCAGTCCTTATTCGCCGGAGTCACTTCATTGGCTCGTTCCCGCTGCCGGCGCCGTCTTTTCATTCTGGATTTGGCGTCGCTTCGGGCTCTGGTATGCATTTCTCGTCGCACTGCTCTTTACTGCGTCTCTGCCACGTTACTGGACTTCGTCGCATTCCGCGCAGCATGCGATCGTCGCGTTGCTCTATGCAATCGGGCTCCTATGGGTAACCGCAGTGCGCTCCCGCCACCGATTCGATTACCTCGACGGTGAATTTTCGCTCCTTGAAGCATTGCTCTGGCTCGGCATCTACCTGGTCATCAACCTCCAGCTTTCGTCGTTGGACCTGCGTGGACAGTGGTGGGGCGGCACTCGGGCTGCTTTTGAATTCGCGAGGCCGTTCTACTGGAGCGCGTGGGTGCTAATCTGGGCCCTGCCGCCCGTCATACTCGCGCGCGGGGTTCGCCAGAAGGACCGCTTCGTCATGGCAGTGGGCGCGATTGTCGCCATCCTGACATTCGTCTCGAATAAGCCTTATCTCGGCTGGCTGCGGCAACCCTGGGACCCGATGCTTCTCGGCATCTTGTTGGCCGGTACTGCATTGTTCATTCAACGCTGGCTTGCCCATGGCCCGGGCGGAATTCGCTATGGTTTTACCGCTGCGCGCCTATCGGGAAAAGGCAAATACTGGGTGAACGCTGTCTCCCCCGTATTGGGCCTTGTAACACCTCAGGCGATAACGCCAAGCCCGCAAACCAGCACTCCGGATTTTCGCTTCGGCGAGGGTGCTTCGGGAGGCGGAGGTGCCGGCGGCGATTTTTGAAGGCGAAACTCCGGTTAGGAACCGTCGATGCAATTTGCAGAACGCCTCCGCGAAGGAGTCGTACAAGGCCGTATAACGTGCACTGTCAGGATTTGGACGAGGCCTCACGTCGCCGTAGGACGGCGTTATCGGATGGGAGCCGGAGAAATTGAAATCGAGTCGATTGCACCCATCGGCTTTCCTGATATCACACCAGAATTAGCGCGAGAGTCCGGCTTTCTGGGCGTCCTTGATCTGCTCAAAGTCGCAAAGCACGGCAAAGGGAACAATATTTACCTGATTCGGTTTCGCTATATTCCGCCAAGGAAACACCGGTCAACAAAGCGAAGAACCAACATTCAGCCACCACTGTAACGACGCTTTCGCTTCCACCGGGCCATGTGGTAATAGCTCTTCCGCGATGTTTGCCAGATCGATGAACCACCCATCACTAGTCAGGTTCTCCTTCACGAGGATTCGACCTGTCATGGCAGTCAGCCAGACCGAAGCGACAGAGGTCCAACCCGTACTCATGCCGTAAAGCTCAGCACCATCTTTTCTAGAAATCAACTGCCAAAATGAAGTTCAGGTGCTATGTGCGCTGTCTGCTTTCCCGATTGCGGGTTGACTACGAACATACCTTCCGGAATATCTTTACTACAGTCGCCTCCTCGATCACCCTTGCCGCTGAACAACTCAAACTCCAAGAGCCGGCCGCCGTCGGCAGGAATTCCTTGGCCGTGCGACTCACACTCGGGAACTACATAGGGGTGGTTGACCTTGACTGGCGTCCCCAGCTCCGAACCATCTATTTTCACTCGCCACACCTTGCCGCTCGGCGCCTTACGATCACCATAGGCGTAAACCAACCCACGTACCATGGGTCGCAACTCTTGCGGCAACCGAGTACCTGACCAGCTTTCGCTCGTTCCAAAACATCGACTGCTGGAGACGGAAAGTTGGACGTCCCAAACAACAAAGGCGTGTCCGGCGAGAACTCAGCCCATACATTTCCAGGAGCAATCAAGCGGGAAATCGAAGGTTCGGCTGGAGAGTATGGACGTCAAAGATTTTGAGGTCCGCTGTTGCCTCGCTGTGTAACCACGTGCTGACCGTCAGAGGAGACAGTGATCCCCGAGACAGGCTCTTAGGAGCTTCGTCAGATTTCGGGTTAGAGATCGAGCGCATACAGGGCACAGCAGCCTGGAAGTCAGGAGGAAGTCCCTTGCGCAGAAGTACAATTTCTCTAGACGCGATGATCGCACGGTCGGCGAGTGGCAGCACACTTAATCAACCCCCACAGGCTGAAGGATATCTGCATCGAGCAGTTCTACACGTCGGACGCGATGCGCGGCGAGCAACGCCAGACGATCTTGAGGCTGTGCGACAACGAGGTGACAGGAGCAACAGGATCGCGGGCCAACGTCTGCTCATCGGACCTCGCACAGAGCGTGCAGAGACACCAGCATTGGCACGGTGCGAGCAGTGGCCTGTTGTAGCCCTCGCCCCCTTGCAGGCGATAAGCCATTTCGTAAGTGGTCCACTGTTGTCCGCAGCGGGCGCACTGGTTTTCGGGCTACCGGTTACTGACGGTCACGGTTGTACCATCGAACTTGGTGATGTTGATGCTGAACGGCTCAGCGTAGCTTTTGGCACGATCCTGTAGAACGCTGATACCCACCTGTTCGCCCAGCAAGATCGAATAGTAACTTGAGCTGCGAAAGTGGATGCCGGCGTGGATGCCGTGTCCGATGGTGATGTTCCATGCGAGCTTCGACAGTTCGCTGTTGATCGTGAGGCTGTCGCCATCGGCGCCGGCGTAAGGCGTGAGCTCCAGACCGTTGGAGCTGGGCACCATAACGTCGGAGCCGGCTGCGAGGAGGAGCGGCCGAATTCTCTGGCTACCATCGAAGAAGAACTTGATCGCCGTGATGCAGGCGCCGCCCACGGTTCCGTGTCCGGTGGGATAACACGGGTGGGTTGGGGCGCCTTCTGGGAAGGCCAGAGGCAACAGGTAGCTGCCGTAGGTGGAATGGATAAGTCGCAGCACGGCAGAGTTCAGCACATCATGGTGCAGAGCCAGCGCCGCATGCGGCATCGGGTTCTGGTTTGTGAGGTTGGCTTGCACCAGTGCAGCAACTTCCTCCGGGCGCTGACGCAGGTTGACAACCCATTTGTGAAACCACGCTGCTTTCAAAGCACGGGATGCCATTTCCGGGATGGTGCCCACGGCATCCACTGGACCACCTTGCGGGCTACCGAAAGTGCCGAAGCCGTGTTGGCTTGGCGAGCCGATATACGGGTCACCTGGGTTGGGCGGTGCCCCGATCTCCGCCAGGATCAGACAGGCGATAAGGTAAGCCTGATGAAGAGCGTCGACGTGCGTGAACGTCGCGACGTCCCGGCCCATGCGCATGTGGCGGAAAACTGGATCGAACTGCACGCTGAATGACGGCGGGAAACCGCTCTCAACATTCAAATACTCGACCGGATCGGTCAGGTAGTCCGCGCCCCCCTCACTAACCGACAAGAAGCGCCTCATCTGCTGGTTCATGGGCTGCGCGCCCATAAACGTCGGCTGCATCAAGAACTGCGAGAGGTACGGCCCCTGCACGCTTCCATCACCTGGAACAATTTGGCCGCGGAAGAGATTCTGCGGAGTGACCGGATAGGGAAATTCCACGTTCTTCCGGCTCCGGATATACGACATGCTGTTCAGGTCGGCGCAGGCTTGGGCGGCCAGGGAACTGCTCGAGTACTTCTCAAAGGCAACGTCACGCAGCAATGCTCCCCAATAGTGCTCCACCAGCTCGGCCGCTGTCTGCGCACTGCTTACGGACGGTGCGGGCGGGATCACGGTCGCGAAAGCATCCAATCCCTCTAAATCGAATGCCAGGCTGCCCATTGGACCGTTCAGGGTTCCGGTGAAACCGGGACCACCGGGATTCCCCACCTGGATGTTTTGAAAATCGGAGAAGCGGCCAGTCTGAAGGGCGTGGGACAGACTGAGCCAAGAAGCACGATTTACAATGCCCAGGGACGTATGCGGCAGGCACTTGCTCCAACTGCCGCTAAAGTCGGTGAAGCGCCCCGCATCACCATTATCCGACAATTCGCCATTGTCAATCTTCTCCTGGCGAGCAGTATCGCTGCGATAGTTATAGCTGGCCTGGGAGCGCCGGAGTGAGCGATAGTTCACGACCGATGCCTCGGCCTCGCCATCCTTTCCCACGATCAAGGGTTCCAATGAAACGCCGACAGCCAAGGCAGCGGCCGTGGCGCCACCGAGGCCGCCGACTTTTCCCAGAAACGAGCGCCGGCTCTCATCGTTAGGAAGATCCTTTCGATGCTGTTTCTTTTCAGGTTCGACTTCGCCCTGGGCAGCCATAATCTGCCCACACCCTTGCTGCGAATGGCTCATTAAGTTCCCCCTTCGACGGTCGTTAAGGAAAGCAGCAGGCACGGGAGACTCTAGCCGGGGTGCTGAGGAAGTCAGTCGCCTCACATTTCCTCACGCCGGCATTCCGGAAAACTCGGTGCTCTGCCAGATTACTGGTTTCACTAGTCAGCACTAGTGGAGCGAGACGAAGACAACCGAAAAAAAGATGCGCTATGGAAACGCGCCTTCGTGACAGTTGTGTGGAATCTTCACCGTTTCCGCGAGCCGCAATAATGCGGGCAAACCCAATAATAATCAAGGGCTTTCTTCTGCAGGGAGCGTCCGGCCAAACAAGTGAAGAACCAACTCTTAGCCGCTACTGTAATCAACACGCTAATTGTGGAAGGTAAGCTTTATGGAAGGCCTTGCTGATGTGTTCTCCCGTTTCGGGACCGCTTTCCGGCAGTTTCACGCTTGCCGCAGTACCCGAGCCAGGAGCTTTGATTATTTGGGATCCGGAATTCTAGCGTGTTGGCGTGGACTTCGCTGGCAAAGGAAGGTTTAGTCCTATTCTGGCAGCAGTGTCCCAGCCGGAGTATGATGCTCCGGCTTTTTTCGTTTTGTGCGTAGAAGCCTTGAACCGTAAATCCGGCAAACGCCGCTGAGCCAGTATCAACCCGCCCCCAACCGCCCACGCAAGACGCCCCGTCTTTACCTTACGGTCAAGTCGCTTCGGAAGTTTGTGGCATACGAAAAAGGCCCGCTCGCAAGCGGGGCGGAAGTCCCGCAACTAAGGCCTATAAATTCTTCTTCGTCCACTGCTTGATGCGATCGAGCGCGAGCTGAATGTTCTCCACCGAATTCGCCACGCTGAAGCGCAGGTAGCCTTCGCCAAACACACCAAACGCCGTGCCTGACAACGCAGCGACGCCGGCCTGCTCGAGCAGAGCCTCCGCCAGCTTCTTCGACGACCATCCCGTCTGCGCGATGTTCGGGAAAGCGTAGAACGCGCCCTTGGGCAGGCGGCACGAGAATCCTTTGATCTGGTTAATGCCGTTCACGAACACGTCGCGCCGCTTCTGGAACTCCAGCCGCATGCGCTCCACGTCGCTCTGGTCGCCGCGGATCGCTTCGATGCCCGCAATCTGCGTGAAGGTCGCTGTGCAGGAGTTCGAGTTGGTCATGAGCCGCGCGATATGCGTAGCCAGATCGGCGCGCATCACGCCGTATCCCATCCGCCATCCCGTCATCGCGTACGTTTTCGAGAAGCCGTCGAGGATAATCGTGCGGTCCTTCATGCCTTCGACCGACGAGATGCTGAACTGCTGGCCTTCGAAGATCAGGCGGCCGTAAATCTCGTCGCTCATGACCACGATGTTGCGGTCGCCGATGGCCGAGGCGATGTCATAGACGTCGTTCTTCGTCAACACGCCGCCGGTCGGGTTCTGCGGCGAATTGAGGATGATCAGGGTGGTGCGACCGGTGATCAGGCCGACTAGTTCGTCGACGTCGAGGCGGAATTCGCGCTCCTCGCGCAGGCGGATCGGCACCGCCTTCGCGCCGAGGAAGTGAATCATCGACTCGTAGATGGGGAAGCCGGGGTTGGGATAAATAACTTCATCGCCTTCCTCCACCAGCGCCAGCATGGTGAAAAAGATGATGGGCTTGCCGCCGGGTACAACCACTACTTCTTCCGGCGTGAACTTCACGCCGCGGGTCCGGCTGACTTCTTCCGCAATGGCTTCCCGCAGCTCCGGCAGACCGGCCGACGGTCCGTAGTGTGTATAGCCCATGTGGAGCGCATCGACCGCGGCTTCCACGATGTTGTTCGGAGTATCGAAATCGGGCTCGCCGATTTCCAGATGAACGATATGTTTGCCCTGCTTCTCAAGGGCGCGGGCGCGGACCAGAACCTCGAACGCAGTCTCGGTTCCCAAGCGCGACATGCGCCTGGCCAGATGTAATTCCCTTGGCGCGGACACAGTTAGCGAGCTCGTTTTGTTGTTCCTTTTCGCTGCCTGGCTCTTGGGCATAGTTCCGCAAGAATCCAGCTCACATTGCGTGGCCGGAAATAACAATACGCTGTGCTGGGTGGACTAAATGATTGTGACGCTCGGCACGCGATCGATCAGAGCGGATTGGATCAGCGTAAGACACAACTAACGCAGCGTTCTACTCAACGTACTCAATCTCGACCTCGATCTTGGCCCTCTTTTCCAGCATGGCCGAGACGGAACAATACTTTTCTTTCGACAGTCGTACGGCATCCTCAACCGCCTTGTGCGTTACCTGGCCGCGGACACGATATACCAGCTTGATGTGGGTGTAAACCTTGGGATGCTCCTCGGCGCGTTCGGCATGTGCTACAACTTCCAGACCGGTGAACGGCTCGCGCTTCTTGCGCAATATGCTGACAACGTCACTCGCGGTGCAGCCACACAGCGCGATCAGCACCAGCTCTATCGGAGTGCTGGCAGTTTTCGTTTCGCCGGCGTCCATCACCAGAGCGTGGCCGCTCGCGGCATCCGCCACAAAGCGGTCTTTGTCCGTCCAGATGGCTCTTGCCTCGACCATGAACTTCTTTCCGCGTTCCCTTGCTAAAGCTTAGTGGGGCTTGTTGTCAGCCGGCGGTGATTGGGGAGGTGCCTGCTGGGCGGACTCATTGTCGTAGATCGAGTATTGGTCGGTCGGCCGCTTCAAGCGAATTTCGATGTCCATCTCGGGCTTGTTAATGTCGTAATCGTCGCCGAACGTCTTCATCTCCGGCGCCAGAACCTGTACGCGCAGCAACCCGTACGGCAGGCCTTCATAGCTAACTTTGCCTTCGTTGTCTGTCTTGATCTGGAATCCGCCCTTGGATTGGCCACCCTTCTTGTCAACAGGATGAAGGATTACGCTGGCGTTGCGAACGGGCTTGTTGTTGTCGTCTTTTACGACCGTGAAATGAACGCTGGATACCTGCAGCGGAGCGTCTTTGTTTTTTTTGTCGCTTGCCGCAGACAGCGCGGTCAGCATCAATGCACAGCACACCATGTCCCAAAGCCAACGACTTCTCATGGTCGTATTTTAGGCACACGAACGTTCTATCGCAATGCGCCCTAACGTCAGAGAGGGCACTAATCGGGGTGGCTACTGGTTTTCTTCAGCGTCGGCGGCCCGTCGTCCTTCTGGTCCGGCTGCGTTGTTGAGTTACTCGGCGCGCCCGAATTCGTTGCAGGAGCATTCCCGCCGTCGCCACCTTGCGCATGCTTGCGCAGCACGGGACGGGTTACGCCGTCCTTCTCACTCAAACGAACGCCGCCTTGCAGCGCAATCAGGTGCGCCTTCACGGCTTCAAATTCGCTGGTGTCGACCACGTAACTGTCGCGATCGGGAAAGTATGTGCGGATCTCATTCTGCGCCGCCGTGATTCTGTCGGCCGTCATCGGATGCGTGGAGAACATCTTGGCGATTTTGCTGTGTTTCTCTTTCTCTTCGGCCTTCAACCGTTCGAAGAACTGAACGAATGCCTGCGGGTCATACCCGGCCGCGTAGTCGTATTGCAGCCCAAGCATGTCGGCCTCACGCTCGGCGTCGCGCGAGAACTTCAGGAAACTGAGAGGCACTGCGAGGCTGGCAACTTCGGCGATCGCGTAGGCAGCCGGCCCTCCGACGAACATCAGCGGAATCGACGCCAGGTTCCAGATCTGCTGTTTGGTCATGTTCTTGGTGGCATGGCGAGCGGCCACATGGGCGATCTCGTGCGCCATCACCGCAGCCAGTTCCGATTCGCTCTCCGCCGCCAGGATCAGTCCGCTGTCGACGTAGAAGAACCCGCCGGGTAGCGCGAACGCGTTTACTTCGCCCGTATCGAGCACCTTGATCGTGAATGGCACACGCGAGTCGGAGTTGCGAACGAGGT
>Ga0126381_100004246_pt1 | contig 15581 bp, 6 predicted proteins | sample PanSoiMetPlot_28_FD_96465 | JGI IMG/M metagenome (GOLD analysis project Ga0126381, IMG submission 96465) | Tropical forest soil microbial communities from Panama - MetaG Plot_28 | ecosystem: Environmental > Terrestrial > Soil > Tropical forest > Bulk soil | place: Panama | collected 2016-02-17 | reverse complement strand
TCGATCCGGTGACTCTCAAGCCAGGAACCAGGGTTGGAGACTACGAAGTCCACAAGCTGATCGGTTCCGGCGGGATGGGCGAGGTTTATCAGGCGCGAGACTTGCGTCTGGCACGAAACGTTGCCATCAAAGTATTACCTGCTTATCTAACGAATGACCCTGATCGTTTGCGGCGATTTGAACTGGAGGCGCAGGCTGCGGCCGCGCTCAATCATCCCAACATTCTCGCCGTGCACCAGATGGGCTTTTACGAAGACGCACCCTACCTGGTTGCAGAATTGCTCGAAGGCCATACATTGCGCAAGCTGATAAAAGAAGGGCCACTCCCGTGGCGCAATGCCATCGAATACGGAGTGCAGATCGTGCGTGGTCTGGGTGCCGCGCATAGCAAGGGCATCACGCATCGCGATCTGAAGCCCGAAAATTTGTTTGTGACAAAAGACGGGCATGTCAAGATTCTCGACTTCGGCTTAGCGAAACTCTCAGACCCTCGTAGCTCCGGCCATGCACGGACTGGAACTGAAGTGGGATTGGTGATGGGTACCGCCGGCTACACGGCGCCGGAGCAGGTGCGCGGGCAAGAAGTAGACTATCGCGCCGATTTTTTTGCTTTCGGCTCTATTCTCTACGAAATGCTGTGCGGCCAGCGCGCGTTCAAGAAGCCAACTGCGGCTGATACTATGAGCGCGATTCTCAGCGAAGTCCCACCTACCATCTCACAGCTTGTTCCGACCATCCCGCCGGGCTTGCAGCGGGTGGTACATCGCTGCCTGGAAAAAAACCGTGAGCAACGATTTCAATCCGCATCCGATTTGGCGTTTGCGCTCGAATCGCTTTCAGATTCAGCAATATACTCAGCCCCTGCCGGCTGGACTGAGTGGCGGCGTTGGCGGAATCCAGCCCGGCTAGCCCTGATGGTTGCTGTCATCACCTGCGTTGCTTTGGGGCTCGCATATCGGTTTCGGCCGACGATGCCATCACCCCGCGTTGACCGAATTGTGCAACTCACAAAGTCCGGCGGAGCCCGTCGTGGAGAGCCACTCTATACCGACGGTCCACGCGTTTACTACCAATCAGCTGGGCCACTGGGAAAAGACTGGCAGCTCAGGCAGGTGCTCCTGACAGGCGGTCAAGATACGCCGGCTGGCATTCCCGCCGGGCCTTTTCATATTCGCGGCCTTTCGCCCGATGACACCGAGTTCGTCGCAATTTTTGACGTCGGAGAACAGAACACCGTCTGGAGGATACCTGTTGCAGGAGGTTCACCCCGCCGCGTAGGCAATTTGACCGCTGACGATATTGCCTGGTCGCATGATGGCAACTTTTTTATTTACGTCCAAGGTAATAAACTTTTTCGGGCGAAGGCTGATGGAACCTCACCACGTCTGTTGATGGCGGCGCCAGATGCTACCGCGCGGGTTGATTTCGTGCACTGGTCACCGGACGACCGCCGCCTCAGTTTTACCCTTGTTACCTCGGGAGATTTGGGTTCCCTGGTTTCTCCGACGAGGCAATCGCTCTGGGAAATTAACGTGGATGGCCACGACCTCCACGAACTGCGCTTCAACTGGCCGGGTACTGAGATCGAATGCTGCGGTGAGTGGACGCCCGACGGTCACTACTTTGTGTTTGAGTCGGACCGCGAGGGATCTTCAAATCTTTGGGCATTGGAAGAGAAGTCGGACTGGTGGCGTCGGCCGAACCGCGATCCTGTGCAGCTAACGTCTGGCCCCGTGAACTTTTACCAACCCCTCCCCAGCCGCAACGGCAAGAACATTCTTGCCATCGGAGTCCAGCCATCTGGCGAACTTGTCCGTTACGACTCCGGCCGAAAAGATTTTGTACCTTTCCTGGGCGGCCGGTCCCTGGCCCATCTCGCATTTAGCCATGACGGTCGCTGGTTGGCTTATGTTGCCTATCCCGAGGGAACGTTATGGCGCGCTCACAGCGACGGCACGGAACCGCTTCAGCTGACATTTCCTCCCCTGCAGGTCGGATCCCCACGTTGGTCGGCAAGCGACAAGGAGATTGCCTTTCATGGCGTTCGGCCAGGGCAGTCATGGAAGAATTTCGTGATTTCCGCCGAGGGCGGCAACCCGGAACCTTTCCCGGATGAGCCGTTGTCCCAGTCAAGTCCAGACTGGGTACCGGGCCGCGATGCACTCATCTACAGTCGTGCCGATGAACTTGATAATCATGGGCTTTATCTCTTCGACCGGCAGTCCGGGCGCAGCGAAAAAATCCCGGGCACGGATGGCTTGTTCGGATCCTCCTGGTCGCCAGACGGCCGTTACCTGGCTACGATTGACGCTCACAACGATCACCTTCTACTCGTCGACCTGAAGTCGGGCAAGCGGACTCCGCTTGCCGGCCCGGTGTCGTGGCCAGCCTGGTCGCCCGATTCACAATTCATCTATTTTGTGAAATGGGGCATCAACTCAATTCTTCGCGTGCATGTTCCCGACGGACAGGAACAGAAGATTCTGGAAGTGCCGTTCCGGGTGACTGCGTGGCCTTTCACGGTAGCCCCAGACGGCTCCCTGATCCTGCTGCGCGAGCATGGCCGCTACGACGTTTACTCTCTTTCGCTGTCGGCTCAATGAAGACTAGGGCCGCTACCCCAGGCAAGGTAGTCCTCATTTGCAGGAGCTATCCGTTCACAAAGCAAAAAAAAACTCTGCCGCTGCGCAAATTCCATCTTTGTTCTTCGCCTACATAAGTGAGGCCCCAATTTCATGGAGCGTCTCATATGAAAGCACTATCAACAGTTTCGAAGGAGCACAATATGTCAGAAAATCAGAGAGCAAAAAGGCTTCGAAGCCTACTTGTCTCCGTGGTCGCGGTTATTGCAGGCTGGGGCGCGGCGGCTCAGGCCCAGAGCGTTAAAGGAAGCGGTACGGCTAGCACTTTTCCCGTTTGGAACAGCAGCTCGACGATTGGGAATTCCATCGTCTCGGAATCAGGCGGTAACATCAACGTGAGTGGGGGCGTAAAAGCAAGCGGGCCCGTGGCCGCCCCCAGCTTCAGCGGGTCGTTCTCCGGGAATGGCTTCGGGCTTAGCAACGTAAATGCCTCGCTGCTCGGAGGACTCGGTGCCGCCGGTTTCGCGCGCCTTCAAAGTGCGAATACCTTCGTTGCTGACCAGAGCATCGACGGTAATCTCAACCTGACCGGCTTCCTCAACAACGCGCTGACTTTACAAGGTAATCTGACAGATTCGAACGGAGAGCAAAGCGCCAACGTGATTGGCGGTTTTGCGGGAAATAGCAGCGTCCCTGGGAATAGCGTGGCGAGCGGCGTAGTGGGTGCGACAATTGCCGGAGGCGGGGGATCCCTCGTCGGCTCTCCTCGTCCCAACGCCGTTACTGCTGTTTGGGGCACAGTGGGCGGGGGAGCCGGGAACACCGCCGGCAAGTTTGGGACAGTAGGCGGCGGAATCGACAACGGCAGCGTCGACTTTGCGACGGTGAGTGGGGGCAAGCAGAACATCGCTGCTAGCATATTTGCAACGGTGTCCGGGGGGGTCGACAACATCGCCAGCGGGGAATACGCTGTCGTCCCGGGCGGGAATGGCAATACTGCAGCTGGGTTTGCGAGCTTCGCCGCTGGCCAAGGGGCGAAGGCCAACAGCGACGGCAGTTTCGTGTGGAGCGATTATTCCGGTGCGCCGATGACTGATTTTGGGAAAAACTCGTTCGTGGCCCGTGCCTCAGGCGGTTTCGCGTTCTATACAGCACCCGGGCCCGGTGTTTCGACCGGAGCCTATCTGCCGTCCGGCTCCGGTTCCTGGGCATCCCTCAGTGATCGCAACGCGAAGGCCAACCTGATGGCCGTGGATGGCCACGCCATTCTGGACCTTCTGGCGTCGTTGCCCATCGAAACCTGGAACTACAAAACCCAATCCGACTCTGTGCGGCATATTGGGCCGATGGCGCAGGACTTCCGCGCGGCATTCGGTTTGGGCGAAGACGAGACGCATATCTCCACGGTGGACTCGGAAGGTATAGCGTTGGCAGCGATCCAGGCGCTCTACCAGGAGAAGCAACAGGAGGTCACGCAGTTGAAGGACCGCCTGACTGTACTTGAAGAGCGTCTGGCAGAATTGGAGTCGTCGAAATAGTCCGTGCGATCTCCTGGTCATTACCTAATTGCCGGCCATGATGCCAAACCAATAACGCAGCAGTTCCCCCCCAGCAGCACACCGCCCGAGCCCGTCCGATTTTCCGGACGGGCTTGCTGTTGCTGCCCGGAAAGAAACGCCTCTCTGCAGGTATATTAGGGGCATCTGAAGCAACACTTAGCCACCTGCGCAAATTCCGCCTTGATTCTTTGCCTACACAAGTGAAGCCCATTCTGGTCTTCCCTAAGGGCAGAACGGGATCGCAAACCGCGTCACCGAAAGAAACGAGGGAAAAACAACGAACTTCAAGAAACGTCTCTTTGCAGTTGTAACCGTGGTAGCTTTGGCTGCAGCCGGAGTCTTAGCTAACCAACGTGGATGGGCCGTCTGCCCAGTAAGCAAGTGGTACTGTACGGTGTTGGGCCAGCGTGGTGCCCGAGCTTGTCGACGGGGAGCTTCCCTGATGGGTACCTCGGTGCCCCTAACTCGAGCGGGTGCTTCGACATGGCAAACCATTCCGGCGAGGTCTCTCACGGACTTCTCGTGGTTTGCCTCCACAAATCCAGGCGCTGCTTGCTTTTTTCAAGTTGGGAATTTCACATCGTCCGGGTTGGGAGCCTCCGATGGTTATGCCACGAAAAGCGAACACTTTACGACCGGCATTCCGTTGACGGTGAACCCGAACCGCTCTACGCCGATTTTTGCCGGTCAGTCACCGTGCAATTTCCTTGGCTCCACGATAACAGGGTACTTAACGCCGAACCAATGACTGCCTCAGGATCAGGTGCAGCTGGAATTCTCTCGGTGTCTCTAGATCGATGCGTTTCAGGAAGCGGATGAATTCTTGATGTCATTGTTGCGGCATGCAGTCGCCAATGACCTTGCCATCGAGAATGTTCAGAGCGGCGAACAAACGCTGCCTGCAGGTATGTTAGGTGCGTCTGTAGCAAAAAAAAAAAGACTTAGCCGGCTGCGCAAATTCCCCTTTCGTTTTTCGCCTATAGAAGTGAGGCCCCAATCTCGTTCCCGTTTGGTCCCCGTGGGCTAAACAAGTTCTCTCTTTGGAGCCTCATAAAGTTCAGTTCAAAGGAAGTTGAAATGCGCAACAGTAGCCTCAGCAGCAAGCTCGCCTCCGAGCAAATTAAGCAAGGTCCTGCAAAAGACGCGTGGTGGAGGGAAGAAGTTAGGTTTGAGATTGAACGTCTCAAGGCTATCCTCCGCAATCCCGCAGCCACGGAGGAAGAGAAAACCATAGCGCAGTCCCAATTGGCCACTTACCAGGAAATGTCGGCGATGGCGGCCTGGCCCGCTGACTGGCTCGGCCAAATGTATCTCCTGGCGAGTTAACAGAAAGGTGGTCATGCAACATGCGAATTCAATTTGAGGCTTTGTATTCAGAGCTTTCTGGACTCGTAGACACTGCATACGAGATTGAGATAAGGAGCGTTCCGCGCCTGCACATCGCTTCCCGAAAGTGCGGCGATGTAACCATCGTGGACCTTCGGGGAACATCAACCCTCAACGGTGGTGAAAGCGAGTTGCTGAGCAATCAGCTACAAAGATTGGTCGCAAGCGGCGTATACAAACTGCTGTTGAACCTTACAAACCTGACTTGGCTCGACAGTACTGGCGTTAGCATCGTCGTTAGGACGTACGCTCTCCTCAAAAAGAAGGGAGGCGACCAGCGATTGCTGCGACCGAGTGGCGCGGTGCTGGAGGTGTTCAAGGTGCTGCATTTGCTGGCAATTATCCCTAGCTTTGAGGATGAAACCCAAGCACTGGCCAGCTTTGAGTCTTCGGGTCACTTCGCAAAGCCCTAGGAAGATAACCTCGTCCGTTTCGACTCCATGGATTGAGCAGTTCTGTGCGCTGTCCACCCTCGGCCCACTCTTTAAACCTTTAAAACCCCGGCCCGACTAATTCCCAGTGCCGCGGATTCTTCGATAGCAGCAGGCAGTAATCCACGATGGCAGCGAAGGCTTGGTTCAATTTTGGCGATGTTCGCTGGTGCGGCGGCGGGCGCGATCCTTGTCAGACGCTCGGTCTTTGCGGCGCTTGCTCTCGGCGCTGCAACGATGTCGGTATGTAGCCCTATCGTGTTGGCAGTGAGAAAGTAGGGTTTGCCGAGCCGAACGGTCAAATCAGTTTAGGATCATTCACCGCCTCTCACTTCCTTGTTTTGCATGTCCCTTCGCTTTGTTTTTAGGTTGTGACTTCAAGAGTCGTACGGCGGAGCCTTTGTGAATGGCGATGTGCTCCGTTTTGTCACTTCTGGTGAAGTATTGAGGTTCGCCTTTCGTGGCGTGGTGAACATAGCCTTTGACTCGCACATCGATCCGGCCAGTGCGCTTGGTTGGGTCGACCGTCTCGTTTGAGACGATTGACGTTATCAGGGGGAATTGAGATTAGGCGTTTCACCTCCAGGCCTCAAAAAGGCGAAATGTTTCTAATGCATGGCGAGAATAGTGACAACTGTCAGTATGTACAGAGAACTGAGAGATGGTTCCACTGCCAGTTTGGCGCGTAAGCCATTAATCTCTGTTTATGGTACCGGACAAGGTGCCGCTTTCCAGATTTCGGAAGCGTATTGCGAGATCGTGCGATCACTCGAAAACTGTCCCGAACTTGCGATATTCAAAATGACCTTGTGAGCCCAGGCGTGGGGATCATCCCATAATCTGCAGAGCCGCGCGTCAGCGTCGAGATAAGATTGTAGGTCCGCGAGGTGCATGTAAAAGTCGCCGCGCGTGAGCAGCACGTCACGCAAAGGAGTGAAAACGCCAGGCTCATTGCGGCTAAAATAATCGGAAAAGATCAAGTCCAGTGCTGCGCGGGTCTCCGGTTCGTTCTGGTAATGCCAGTGAGGATCGTACCAGCTTCGGCTGTCGGCGACCTGTTTGGCGGTGAGGCCGAAAAGGAAGAACTTGTCTTCACCAGCGGCTTCTGCCATCTCGATGGTAGCGCCGTCGCGGGTGCCGATGGTGAGCGCGCCATTCATCATGAATTTCATGTTACTGGTACCACTCGCTTCGTAACCCGCCGTAGAAATCTGGTTGGAGACGTCGCTCGCGGGGATCAAGTGCTCCGCAAGGGTAACGCGATAATCCGGGAGAAACAAAACGCGCAAGCGGCCTTCGACCGCAGGATCGCCGTCGATGGTTCCAGCGAGATTGTTAATGAATTTAATGATGAGCTTCGCGAGTTGGTAGGCCGGCGCAGCTTTGCCCGCAAAGAAGAACGTGCGAGCTGGCGTCTTAAGATCGCGACCCTCTCGTAGCCGGTTGTAGAGCACAATGATGCGCATAGCATTTAGCAACTGACGCTTATATTCATGGATTCGCTTCACTTGGGAGTCAAACATCGTTTTGGGATCAACGACGATGCCTGAAGTAGCTTTGAGCCAAGCAGCGAACTGCGTTTTGCAGTCGTTTTGCGCTCTGAGAATGGCGGTACGAAAATTTGCATCGTCCGCAAGTGGTTTCAGCCTTGAAAGCTGGGTGAGGTCGGTAATCCATTCGTCGCCGATGGCTTCAGTAATCGCCTGCGCGAGAGGTGCGTTGCAAAGGCGAAGCCAACGGCGTGGGGTTACACCATTGGTCTTGTTGTTAAAACGCTCCGGAAAAATCTCCGCAAGCTCTTTGACCGTCGTGCTGCGAAGAAGCTCAGAATGAATTGCGGCAACGCCGTTGGTGCTGTGCGAACCAACAACAGCGAGATTCGCCATACGGACCTTGCGGACCTCACCTTCCTCAATCAGACTCACGCGGGCAGCAAGATTTTCCTCGCCAGTGAATTTTTCTCTCACCTGATCGAGAAAGCGCCGATTGATTTCGTAGATGATCTCCAGGAGGCGGGGCGCGACGGTAGCGAACCACTCGACAGGCCACTTCTCCAGCGCTTCCGGAAGAAGTGTGTGATTGGTGTACGCAAGGGTTCTTTGCGTAATATCCCAGGCCTCATCCCACCCAAGTCCCCCTTCGTCAAGCAAGATGCGCATCAACTCGGGAACCGCCATTGTGGGATGAGTATCGTTCAGTTGAATAGCCACTTTTTCAGGAAAGACGTGCCAATCTTGGTTGTCGTGGCGGAAGCGGCGAACCAGATCGGCCAGCGAACAAGCGACCAGGAAGTATTCTTGCACGAATCGCAGCGCCTGGCCCATCCCAGTGGAATCGTCCGGATACAAGACCCGTGTGATTGATTCCGCGGCGAGAGTTTCTGCTAGGGCGCCGACGAAATCGCCTCGGCTGAATTCCTGAAAGTCAAAATAATCCGGTGCCGCTGCGGCCCAAAGGCGGAGCGTATTAATGTTTTTCCCCCCGTAGCCAACGATGGGCCGATCAAACGGAATGCCATACAGGTTCGCGTCGCGGCCGGCGATTGCGCGTAGAGCCCCATCACGAAGTATGAATGAGCAGTTCAGTTTGATAGTCACGCGGGCGTACGGTCGAGGCACTTCCCACGGATCCGGATGGCGCAGCCAATTATCCGGGACCTCCTGCTGCCAGCCATCGTGAATCGTCTGCTTGAACATGCCATATTCATAGCGAAGGCCGTAACCCATAGCGGGCAACTGCAAGGTCGCCATAGAATCCAGGAAGCACGCAGCCAGTCGGCCGAGCCCACCATTGCCCAACCCCGCGTCGGGCTCTTTTTGTAGCAATGCCAGCCAGTCCGCATCCTTCTGATCGATGACCCCCTCAAGGAGAGGATCGAGCAAGAGATTTGTGACGTTGTTAGAGAGCGAGCGCCCGATGAGGAATTCCATCGATAGGTAATAAACACGCTTGGGGTTGGCGTGCCGGTAGGTCTTGTTTGTAAGCACCCAACGCTGAGAAAGGATGTCGCGGACCGATCGTGCGAAAGCTTCATAATGTTCACGGGCATTGGTTATGGCAGGGTCTACATCGTTGTCACAAAGGAGGTGACGGGCATAAAGTCCGTGCAGAGTCTCTGAAAAATGGGTTGGAGCGATTCCATACTGGGAAGCCCGGCTAGACGCTATTGGGGAGCCGTGGGGTTTTGGGACGACTGGTAGACTTTCGGTACTCATTAGAATTCCTCAATCCCGGCTGTATTCTAAACGGCTTGAGATTTGACAGAGCATTCTCGTTTAGTGACGGACCCTGAGGTCCGCATTTGGCCCTGTCCACATCTTGGAGATGGTCTCATAACATGATTGCGGGCTGGTTACAGTCGATCTCGAAGCCCGAACGTGGCTACCGGCCGTCTGCGATCCGATGTTATTCCGAGGCAGCATCAGAAGTCTCACCATGCTAACGTTGCGTTCATGTTTTTTTTATGTGAGACGAGAGGTGCACATGCTAATTTCCCGGCAACCAGGGTCATATTAATTGAGCGGGGGTGTAGGCGAGCATTTAGCATACGTTCTTCTCGGACTGAACAGAGTAAAATAAACACCTTAAGCACGCTTCCACGAGGTCATGAAGTCATCCGGACGGTACGAAGGAAATTACTGGTATGGAAACGCCCGGCACGAAGCCACCTTCCAGTCCTCAAACTCTCACGCTAGAGTCTCCCGAGCTATACATCAACCGCGAAGTCAGCTTGCTGGAATTTCAGAAGAGAGTTCTGCAGGAGGCGCAGGACCCGGAAAATCCTCTGCTCGAACGAGTAAAGTTCCTTTCTATCGTCAGCTCCAATCTGGATGAGTTCTTCATGGTGCGCGTCGCCGGTCTGCAAAAGCAGGCGGCGAGCGGTGCTCAAGAAGCGAGCGTCGATGGCCTCCCCGCGGCGATTCAATTGCAATTTATTCGTCAGGAGGTCCGAAGGCTGGTTGAAGAAATTCAGGATCTCTTACGCAACACACTCCTGCCGGCCCTTGAGCACGAAGGAATCCGAATCTTAGATATTTCCTCGCTATCGCAAGGGGAACGGTCGGCATTGGACTCGTATTTTCTTCAAGAAGTATTCCCAGTTCTCACGCCGTTGGCTTTCGACCCCGGTCGGCCATTCCCACATATTTCGAGCGGCAGTTTGAATCTGGCCGTGGTCGTGGGAGACAACCAGGGCACCGAGAACTTCGCTCGTATAAAAGTACCAGACTCCTTGCCACGTCTGGTTCCGGTAATCCCCAATCCGCGCCATGGAAAGGTTTCCAAATCGGCGAAGTCCGAGAGGTCCTTTGTGTGGTTAGAGCAGTTGATCGCTGCTAATCTTCGTTTGCTGTTTCCAGGAATGGAGATAGTGGAGGCCTGCCCGTTTCGAGTAACTCGAGATGCCGAAGTTGCCATTCAGGAGCTGGAGAGCGACGACCTCTTGGAGAGCGTCGAAGAGGCCATGAGGCAGCGTCGGTTTACCTCCGTGGTGCGTCTACAAGTAGATGCCAATGTGTCCGAAAGGATTCTGGAGATCCTGGCCAGCAATCTGCCGATCGACAAACAGGACGTATATCGAATCAATGGGTCAATCGGCCTCGGACGGCTGATAGAACTGTATGCACTGGATCGTCCTGACTTGAAGGATAAGCCCTTTGTTCCCTCGATTCCACCGAGTCTGGGGGCCGACGCCGAGGAGGACATCTTCTCTGTCATCCGCCGTGAAGATCTCTTGTTTCATCATCCCTACGAGTCTTTTCAGCCGGTGGTGGAATTCCTTCAAGAGGCAGCGCACGACCCAAACGTGTTGGCGATTAAGATGACTTTGTATCGTGTCGGCCGCGACTCACCGATTGTAGCCGCTCTTCTGGAGGCCATTGAGCAGGGAAAACAGGTATCCGTGCTGGTCGAACTCAAGGCCCGCTTCGACGAGGAGAGCAACATTGAGTGGGCGCGAACCTTGGAAGATGAAGGCGTACACGTTGTTTATGGATTGGTCGGTCTCAAGGTCCACTCTAAGATCGCTCTGGTGGTTCGCCACGAAGGTGACAGAATCCGCCGGTATGTGCATCTGGGGACGGGTAATTACAATCCAACGACCGCACGCATCTACACCGACTTCGGCTTTTTGACATGCGATGAGCAAATCGCAGACGACGGCACTTACTTTTTTAACGCACTGACGGGATATTCCCGCAAGAACGAGCCGCGCCGGCTCCTTGTGGCCCCAGTTAATTTAAGGCAGCGAATGAAGGAATTGGTCCTAAGAGAAATTGCACTTCAGGAGAAAGGAGAACACGGCCACCTGATCTTCAAAATGAACGCTCTGGAAGATCCGCAAATGATCAGGTTGCTGTATCGGGCCTCGCAAGCAGGTGTGAAGGTTGATCTGCTGGTACGTGGACTTTGTTGCTTGCGGCCCTTGATGGAAGGATTCAGTGACAATATCCGCGTCACGAGCATTGTGGGCCGGTTCTTGGAACATAGCCGTGTCTACTATTTTCGGAACGGGGGAGCAGAGGAAATTTATCTCGGCAGTGCCGACCTCATGCGGCGCAACTTGAGTCATCGCGTGGAGATACTCTTTCCGGTCGGCAATCCAAAGTTGGTTCGTCGCTTGAAGGACATTCTTGACCTTCAATTGGCTGACGAGAGGAAATCTCATCACCTGCGAAGCGACGGACATTATGCCCGAAGCAGCAAAAGCGCACAACCGGATGCAATCGATAGCCAACTTACGCTTCTTACCAGTGAACGGCCGCCCCTTAAAGTTGCCAAGGGCTTGACCGTTTTGTCTCGTAAGCGCCGAGTCGCCGATCGGCGAGCTAGCATGTGAGCAAAACGCGAAGCCTTTGCGTTTACCCGCGAAGCTTAGGAGCATGGCCTGCGACGGAGTCTTCTGGTTCGACCAGTCTGAGGGACTGGCTGGATTTGGCGACGCCAAGGCTTGTCTGCGCCTCCGGCGTTGCTCAATATGCCACTGGAGCCTATATGGAGTCAGAACGTCGGCCTGCTGCTACTTCCCTCGCAAAAACGCTGAAGAAAGTGGCCTGATTCGTGGAGTGTTGCTGTCCCAGTTGCTGATTTTACTTCGAGCCCAGCCGTGCACATTCGAGATAACGAAAGTGGCCGATGTTATGCGCCGGACGGTAGTAGCGCACGGTGCGCAGCGGCTCTTCGCCTCTTGAAGGAAGTCTTACGCCGCGCGAGCGCCAGCCATCTTGCATACGGCGTACTCAAGGATGATGCGGCGGAGGTGTAGGTATACGCGCTGCCGGAATGTTGACGCCTACTTGTCCAACAGCACTTTCTTTGGCCACTCCCACAAAGGGCTAGAGGATTCAGGCGAATGGAGGATGGTTCAAAAACCCGTGTTATGCAGCCTCTTTTCTTCCTCTGTCCAATGGGGATTGAGCCATGAGTCGCCAAAGGCATTCCACAGCAGTCAGTACGTTGCCGCAAAGCTGATTTGGAAAATTCGAGACGCGATCTCCGTTGGCGGTGAGTTCCTTTATGGAAGGCATGTTCAAAACAATCGAGCCGACGCGGAGGCCAAGAGGCTTCAGTTTTCTATCCAGTATGATCTGTTCCCCCCGCGCCGATGAGCATTCATCCCTCTAGGAGGTACCAACGCACGCAGGAGTCTATTTGCCATCGTGATGTGAGAGGATGATCCGTTTAGGCCGCATTGACGACCGCGACGAGCATTAGGATGCTTGTGGCTAAAAAGGAGAATTTGGATCAGTTCGATACAACAACGAATTTCAATCCCCCGAAATTCTAGTTGAAAACTGCAGATAACCACTCCTAGTGCAACGACCGCTTATGTCGGCAGGTGCATTTTCTTGAGAAGTGCGGTGTATCTTGGGTCGTGTCGGAGGATATTGAACAACGGATCGGTCTTGATCGAAGGCAGTCCCGGGTCTCGCTGTTTGTAGGCGCGCTCCAACCATTCAAACGACTTGTCGGACTCCCCACGAAAGGCATATGCCTCAGCGATCTGATAGGCCCAATCAGTATCATGTTTAGCGATAAGGTCAGACAGGGCAGCATTCGAGTCCTGTTGGCGGCCGAGTGCGTGATAAGCCATCACTTGGCCGGTGACTCTCCCTCCATCGAGTGCCTCTTTCTCAATCTCTGCGAGCGCCTGCTGCGGTTTTCCCTCTGCGATGAGAATCCTACCTAGATTGAGATGGACAAAGGCAGCCTGCGGATTCAGGTCCAGAGCTTTTTTCAGTTCAGTCTGGGCCTCATCGTACCGGCCCGCCACATACAGCATGTATCCCAAGCTCGCATGGGAGTCGGTACGGAGAGGGTCCAGCGCGACCGCTTGCTGCTTAAACTTGATTGCTTCGTCGAGATTGCCCAATACTCTGGACAAGTATGCATGGATACCGAAGACTTCGGAGTTGCCAGGTTCCAGGGCCGCTGCTTTGGTAACGGAAGCGTCGGCGGCCTCCCAGTCCCAGTCGCAGTCGATTTGCGCGCGCGCCAGTACAAGATAAGCTGTGGCCAAAGTGGGATCGAGCGCAATCGCCCGCTCCGCATCGTTGCGGGCTTTCCGAAAGCCTTCGGTAGTATCGGTCAGGTTGGAACGCGCCATCATGTCCTGCACCGATGCTCGCAAAGCCCAGGCTGGCGCATATTTGTCGTCGAGCTTGATCGCCATGTCGGTGTAGGCGAGGGCCTTGCCAAGGTCATCCTTGCTTGTCCCGCGCCCAACGAAGTAACTCGCCTGGAGGTAAGCCTGATAGGCCTCCGGATTGGCACTGTGCAAGGGCGAAACAGCCGCCTGGCCGTTGCCTCCCAGTAGCTTCAGTTGCAATGCCACAGTCGTGGCCCGGGCTATATCATCCTGCACCGAAATAATATCCTTGGCCTCTCGGTCGTAGGTCTGCGACCAAAGCTGAAAGCCATCTTCCGCCTTGATCAACTCCGCAGTGATGCGAACATGGTTGCCCTCGCGGCGCACGCTTCCCTCAAGCACATGGGCTACGCGGAGCTTCCGTCCCACTTCGCGCAGGTCCTCATTCTTGCCCTTGAACTGGAAGGAGGAGGATCGCCCAACGACTTTTAGACCCGACACTCTAGCCAGGTCGTGAATCAGTTGTTCGGCAAGTCCGTCTGAGAAATATTCCTGATCTTTTGCCGGGCTCAAGTCCGCAAAGGGCAAGACGGCAATCGACGCATCATTCGATAACGGAGTGATCCGCCCATTCCGGGCGGCACGAAACTCCCCACCTATCGCCACAGCAACAACCAGCACGAGGATCGGAATGATCGCAAGCCTCCGTGGACTACGTTCGCGAGGAGAGAGTTCCGGGCTCGAGCGGATCGTTTCCATTCCGACTCTCTCATCGATTGCCACGGCTGGATTTATAGGATTGCTTGCGTCCTCGTCCACCACGGATGCGATAAACCGATATCCCCTCTTGGTCACTGTTTCGATGAATTCCGGTTTATCCGGCCGGTCGCCCAAGATTTTCCGGATGTCCAGGATGTATTTTCGGATCAATTCAGGGTTAACATAGATTTCGGGCCAGAGCTTTTCCAGAAACTCGTCCTGTGTGATTAGCCGTCCTGGATTCTCTACGAGGTAGCACAACATGTCATACGGTTTCGGGGGTATAGCCACGCGCTCTTGCCCACGCCAAAGACATAGGTTCGCAGTATCAAGGCGGAACGCCTTAAAAGACTTCATTACATTGGCCTAATTCGCTAGATTGGCGGACGCGGTCTCGCCTCAAAAGGATTTAGAGTAGTTCCACACCCCCATCGGTACAAATATCTCGCCAAGGCTCCCATCGTTGCTAATAACTTGTTTTTTCAATCACATACGTCCAAGACAAAGAATCGACACAATCCCGACAGGAGCCTCACAGCTTCTTTTGCGGGGGCTTGTAACTTTGAAACAACACTGCCGAAATTTTGGGTCAGCCCTCGCTTACCCCGGGTTCCTGCGAGACCAAATTTTGACTCGGCAGTGACTAAGCCCGGTCCAGAAACCCATTTGTGGAGAGGATATGGCAGTGCTGAACGAAGAACATACGAAAACGGTAGTTGGAGCGCCAGGTGCGGGCTATCTGCAAGGGCTGGGCCGGGTACGAGTGGCCCGAGAACTATTTCGCGGTCGCTTTCGGCCGCGACAGTCAGTGCAGTTGCGCGAAATTGCTTCTGAATACCAACTCGACCACGAATCGGTCCTGAAGATCTTTGCAGATTTTCAGGCGCTTGGAATGGTCACGCTTTCCGGAAACCTGTCTGCAATCGTGCGATCTCCGGATCCGCAAGAGACGGAGGAAGCCTATCAGATACGGGCCGCCATCGAAGAAATGGCCGGACGAACCGCGGCGTCCGTGCTGAAAGGCTATACAGCCAAATTGCGGAATCTGCTATCGCTCATGAGCGTGGCGGTTGCTGATGGAGACCTCGACACTTTTGCAGAGCACGACGTGGAGTTCCATAGGAACATCGTCAGGGCCTCGCAAAACGACGTCTTGCTTCGCGTATGGGACGCTCTGGCAGTTGATCTCCGTGTTCGGGCGGTAATCGGAAAGCTCTCGAAATATCTGCCGGAGGTCGTCGAATCGCACCAACTAATTGTCAACGCTATCGAGACGGGC
>Ga0126381_100004245_pt1 | contig 15583 bp, 7 predicted proteins | sample PanSoiMetPlot_28_FD_96465 | JGI IMG/M metagenome (GOLD analysis project Ga0126381, IMG submission 96465) | Tropical forest soil microbial communities from Panama - MetaG Plot_28 | ecosystem: Environmental > Terrestrial > Soil > Tropical forest > Bulk soil | place: Panama | collected 2016-02-17 | reverse complement strand
TGGAGACCAGTCCGGCGGCTATCGTGACGGTGGACAGCCGCGGGTTAATCGAGCTGGCGAACCGGGCGGCGGTGGAGATGATCGTGCCGCGCGACGGCCGGCTGATCGGCAGCCCTATTGCGGCATACCTCCCGGAGTTGCACCACGCACTCCGTTGGGAGGAGGCGCCGCAATTCCGAGCGCATATGCAGTGCCAGGGTCACCGCGGAAGCGGTGAGTCATTTCCAGCCGACGTCTGGTTCTCTACGTACAAGGAAGGCGGCACGCCGAAGGTCGCTGCGATTATTGCGGATGTGACGGTGGAGAGCGCGGCGGAAGAGGAGGCGGCGGACGCCGGCGAGGACGAGGGCCCCGCCGCTCAGTTGACACCGCGCGAAACCGATGTGTTACGGCTGCTTGTGCAAGGGCTGGCGAACAAGGAGATCGCCGCGCGGATGGAGATTTCCGAGAGCGCCGTGAAAAACACGTTACAACAGCTCTTCGCAAAGACAGGAGTGCGGACGAGGAGCCAATTGGTGAGGGTGGCGCTCGAGCAGTACCGTAACGTGTTGTAAACGCCTGCCCAGCGGTTGGGCAATCAAAAGATTAACCATTTGATTGGGACATTTTAGAGGCCCCTGCGTGCCATGCGGTTGGCGCTGCTCGTCAGATGTTTTAAGCTGAAGATTACCGCTTCGATCCAGTCCGTGTCGCTCGATTCCAATGTATAGACACATAAGCGAGAGGTGTGCCGTTGCGGGGCTCGTAGCCATATTCGCGGTGCCTGCATTGGCTCAGACGGCCCTCTCCTGGCAGCAAGTGAAGGATAAGTTCGAGGCCTCTAACCCGACCTTGAAGGCCGCCCAACTCAACGTCGAGGAATCCCGGGCTCAGGAAATCACGGCATACCTCCGGCCTAATCCGGACGTCAGCCTTACGGTGGACGGTTTTCAGATAGCTCCGCACGAAGGGATCTGGCGACCGCTGAGCGGGGTAGTGGAGACTACCGGGATCAGCTATCTGCACGAGCGTCGGCATAAGCGGGAGCTGCGGCGCGATACGGCGAGGGAGTCGACGGCCATTGCGCAATCGACCTATCAGGACCAGGAGCGGAGTCTGGTTTTCAATTTACGCAACGCGTTCGTCCAGGTGTTGCAGGCCAAGGCAGTCCAGCAGAACGCGCGGGAGAACCTGGCGTATTGGGATCGCGAGCTGGGTGTGAATCGCACGCGATATCGGGCCGGCGATATGGCGCAGGTGGATCTGGACCGGCTGGAGTTGCAGCGGGTGCAGTTCGAATCGGATTTGGAGACCGCGACGGTGAATGTGCGGACGGCAAAAATTCAACTTCTGGAGCTGCTGAACGATCGCACTCCGGTCGACCGGTTTGACGTCGGCGGGCCGTTCGAATTCAGCGAAACGATGCGGACGCTGGCGGACTACCGGACAGCCGCACTGGAGGCGCGGCCCGACTTGAAAGCCGCGGTGCAGAATGTGGAACTGGCAAAGCTGAACCATCGGCTTGCGATCGCCAACGGATCGACGGATCCTACATTCAGCTTGTGGTACTCGCATAATCCGTCGTTCTCGAACCAGTTTGCGAATCAGACGATTGGCGGGAGCATCAGTATCCCTTTGCGGATCTTCGACAAGAACCAGGGGGAGAAGGCCCGGACGCAGATCGATATCGGGCGCAATGAGCGCCTGCGCGATGCCGCCGAGGCGCAGGTGCTCAGCGACGTCGATTCAGCGTACGTGACTATCGTGAGCACGCTCAACCTGCTGCGCCCGTATCGCGACAAATATCTGAAGCTAGCGGAAGACACGCGCAACCGGATTGCGTTTTCTTACCAGCACGGCGGCGCGTCGCTGTTGGATTACCTGGATGCGGAGAAGACGGTTCGGGATACGCGCCTGGCCTATTTGAACCTAACGGGGTCGTATCTCACGGCGGCGGCGCAGTTGAACATGGCGGTGGGGCGGGAGGTACTTCCATGAAGGAGACGGTGGGGCGGACCCCCTGGTCCGCGCAGGTCCCCCTGGACCTGTTCACGCGAGAACGGAACCGACAAGGCCGGCCGGGGGGCCGGCCGCAGACCAGGGGGTCTGCCCCACTGGTGCTTGCAATCGTGCTTTGTCTCTTGTTCTCCGGCTGCGGCAAGAGGGACTCCGTAGAAGCGGCTGCCGGCGGCACCGGGCCCGTTCCCAGCAAAGTTGTCCCGGATATGGACGCCAACCATTTCAAGGTGGAGCGGCCGGAGCGTTTCGCGCTGGTTACGGCCGGCGAGTACAGCGCGACGCCAGAGCTCAACGTGACCGGTGTGGTGGCGCCCGATGTATCGCGGCAGGTGCCGGTACCGTCGCTGGCTACGGGACGGGTGACCGAGGTCAACGCGCGTGTGGGTGACGAAGTGAAGAAGGGGCAACTGCTCTTCAAGGTACGCAGCAACGATATCGCCGGCGCGTTTTCCGATTACCGGAAGGCCGTGCGCAACGAGGAGCTGGCGAAAGCGCAGCTTGAACGCGCCAAGATTCTGCTCGAGAATGGCGCCATACCAAAGAGCCAGTTGGAAGTCGCGCAGACTACGGAGGATAACGCCCAGGTCGACGTGGAGACTGCGCGCGAGCATCTCCGCCTGCTCGGTTCGGACCCCGATCATCCCACAGGCGTAGTGGAGGTGTATGCGCCTGTGTCCGGAGTCATCACCGATCAGCAAATCACCTCCGCCTCCGGTGTGCAGGCGCTCACGGCGCCCAACCCGTTCACCATTTCCGATGTGTCGCACGTTTGGGTGATGTGCGACGTCTATGAAAACGATCTGGCACAGGTCCATGTTGGCGACTTCGCCGATATCCGCCTCAACGCGTACCCGAACCGCGTGCTCCGGGCGCGCGTCGGCAACATCGGCCAGATCATGGACCCCAATATCCACACAGCCAAGGTACGGCTGGAGGTGGAGAATCCGGGGATGATGCGGTTCGGCATGTTTGTGACGGCGACATTCCACGGTCCGAGCAAGGAGAAGGTTGCGACCGTTCCGGCCACCGCTATTCTGCACCTGCACGACCGCGAGTGGATCTACCTGCCGGCGGGCGAAGGCTGGTTTCGCAGGGCCGAGGTGATCACCGGCGCGATGCTGGACGGAAATCTCCAGGAGGTGAAGTCGGGAATCACTCCAGGGACGCAGGTAGTGAAAGACGCGCTGGTCTTGCAGAACACGGTGGAACAGTAGATGATCCGCCGCGCGGTCGATTTCGCTCTCAACAATCGCTTCCTGGTCCTGGCGATCGCTCTCGTGCTGTTCGTCTGGGGCGCGGTCTCGTTTCACCAGCTTCCGGTTGAAGCTTACCCCGATGTAGCCAACAATTACGTCGATATCATTACGCAGTGGCCCGGCATCTCGGCTGAGCAGATCGAGCAGCAGGTGACGATTCCGCTCGAAATCGGCATGAACGGCATTCCGGGCATCGTGCATCTGCGGTCATTCTCGCTGTTCGGGCTGTCGTATCTCGACATCGTTTTTGACGATGACACGGACAACGCCTGGAATCGCGAGCGCGTGCTCGAGCGCCTGTCGCAAGTGAGCCTGCCTGCCGGGGTTGCACCGCAGATGGGATCGGACTGGAGCCCGGTGGGCCAGATCTACTTCTTCACGCTGCGCAGCACCAACCCCGCGTATGACGTGATGGAGCTGAAATCGCTGGAAGACTGGGTTGTCGAGAAGAATCTGAAGTCTGTGCCGAACGTGGTGGACGTGGCGAGCTTCGGCGGACCCACACGCGAGTACCAGGTTCGGGTCGACCCGCAGAAGCTCATTGCGTACGGGCTGAGCTTGAGCCAGGTGGAGCAGCAGCTTACTAACAACAACGCGAATGCGGGCGGCAGCTTCATCGAAGCCGGATTGCAGCAGATCAACATTCGCGAAGTGGGGCTGGTGCGGAACGTGGACGATATCGCCAACACGGTGCTGCTTACGAAGAGCGGCACGCCGCTTCACGTCAGTGACATTGCGCAAGTCTCGCAGGGACCGAAGATCCGCCTCGGACAGTTCGGGCGCGTGTTCCGGCACACCGACGGAACTCTGGCGGATAACGACGATGTCGTTTCCGGCATCGTCCTGCTGCGCAAAGGTGCCGAGGCCGACTCCACACTGGAAGCGCTTCACGCCAAGGTTAACGAGATGAACACGCGCATTCTTCCGCCCGGCGTGAAGATCGTGCCATTTCTCGATCGCAGCGACCTGGTGCACTTCACCACCCACACCGTGCTGCACAACCTGATCGAGGGAATCATACTGATTGCCATCATTCTGTTCATGTTCCTCGGCAATCTGCGCGGCGCGCTCATCGTGGCACTAACCATCCCGTTCTCGCTTTTGTTCGCGTCGGCATGCTTGAAGCTGAAGGGAATACCGGCCAACCTGCTCTCGCTCGGCGCGCTGGATTTCGGGATGATCGTGGATGGCGCGGTGTTCATGGTGGAGAACATCGTGCGGCACCTCAGCCATCCCAACGACCATCGCACGCCGAAGCAACGAATCTTCGATGCTGCACATGAGGTACAGCGGCCGGTATTTTATGCCATTGCGATCATCATCACGGCGTATCTGCCGATCTTCACGCTGCAGCGCGTGGAAGGCCGCCTGTTCAAGCCGATGGCATGGACGGTGGCGTTCGCGCTGCTCGGCGCAATTCTGTTCTCGATGATGATAGCGCCGGCGCTCGCCAGCTTCTTCTTCCCCAAGGGCACGCGCGAGTGGCACAACCCAGTGATGAATTGGATGACGGCAGGCTATCGGTTGGCTCTGCGCGTAGCCGTCCGCATGCGGTACGTAACCGTCGCCGCAGCGCTGGCCATTCTAGTGTTTACCATGTGGTTGGGCAGCCATATCGGCTCGGAGTTTTTACCGCATCTCGATGAGGGCGCGATGTGGGTGCGCGGCACGTTAGCATCGAGCACGGGACCGACGGAGGGAATCCGCATCGCGAACCAGGCGCGGCTGCTGCTGTGCTCGTGGCCGGAAGTGCGGCAATGCACCAGCCAGACAGGACGGCCCGACGACGGCACCGACCACACCAGCTTCTTTAACACCGAATTCTTCGTCGATCTGAAGCCGAAAGAGGAGTGGCGTCCGGCGTTCCATAAGAATAAAGAAGACCTGATCGCCGCCATGGATGCCGAGCTGGAAAAGATCCCCGGCGCGCTCTGGGGCTTCTCGCAGCCTATCGAAGACAACATGGAAGAGGCCGTGAGCGGCGTTAAAGGCCAGCTCGCCACGAAGATTTTCGGCGACGATCTTCACGTACTGGAAGCGAAGGCGGACGAGGTCGCCGGCGTGCTGCGCAGCGTTCCGGGAGTTACCGATTTAGGTGTTCTGCGCGTGCTGGGCCAGCCCAACGAGAACTTCGTGGTGGACCGTAAAGCCGCGGCACGCTATCAGATCAACGTGGCTGACGTGCAGGATGCCATCCAGTCCGCGGTGGGCGGCAATGCCCTGAGTCAGGTACTGCAGGGCGAGCAGCGCTACGACCTGGTGCTACGGTATCTGCCGCAGTATCGGAGTACGAGGGAAGCCATCGGGAACATTCGCTTGCTCGCGCCTACCGGCGAGCGTGTTTCCCTTGCACAGCTCTGCAAAGTGGAAGAGCGAGACGAAGGCTCCGAAATCTATCGCGAAAAGAATCAGCGATACGTGGCCATCAAATTCGGGGTGCGCGGCCGCGACCTGGGCAGCACGGTGGATGAAGCCATTCGAAAAGTGAACGCAAGGGTGCAGGTTCCGCGCGGCTATTACATGGAGTGGGGCGGGGAGTTCGAAAGCGCCAAGCGCGCGTCGGCGCGGCTGATGATCATCGTGCCTCTCACCATCATGCTGATCATGATGATCCTGTACACGATGTTCCGCTCGTTTAAATGGGCACTGCTGATCATGGTGACTGTGCTGGTGGCGCCGGTGGGCGGCATCATCGCGCTGGTGCTCTCGCATACGAATTTCAGCGTGTCTACCGGGGTGGGATTCCTGGCGCTTTTTGGAGTTTCCGTACAGGTCGGTGTGATCATGCTGGAGTACATCAACCAGCGTCGCGCGCGCGGCAACACCATTGAGGAGGCCGCCATCGAAGGTGCGGTGCTTCGCCTCCGCCCCATTATGATGACCATGCTGGTGGCGACTCTCGGGCTTCTGCCGGCGGCGCTTTCGCACGGTATCGGGTCAGACTCGCAGCGGCCGTTCGCAATCGTTATCGTCGGCGGGTTGATGGCGGGGCTGGCCATCAGCATTTTCGTCCTGCCGACGCTCTACGTCTGGATGGCACGCGACAACGACGTTCTGCCGGAAGTGGATATGGAAGCGGAAGACTAACGCGCCAAACGATTGCCCGCTCTATTCGAACGGCCAATCGTTTGATTGGGACTCGATTCCAGCAATCCGGTGGATAATGAGCCTTCCCGCCGTATCATCTTCATGACGCTTGAACGACTGTGGGATGAGGCCAATCGCACACGCGTGCTGACGGTCAGCGCCGCGGTAATTGTGGTCATCGCGGTCGTCGACTGGTGGACGAAGCCGTACGTTTCGCTGGGATTCCTATACCTGTTTCCGATTATTTTTTCTGCCGCATATCTGCCACGCTGGGTCGTTGCTGTGATGGGAGCCGCATGCGCGTGGCTGGCCGAGTTGTTCAGCTCACTCGGGGAATCGCCCGTGCGTCTGGCATTCGAAACACTCGCACTGGCCGGGTGCGGCCTTTTTGTGGCCGAATTGGTGCGGAATCGCCGTATGGGCCTGGCATCGCAGGCGAAGCTGAAGGCGTTGGTGGAGACCAGTCCCGCCGCGATCGTCGTAGTGGATGAGCGGGGCTGCATTGAACTTGCGAACCGCGCCGCTACCGAACTGCTGGTGCCGCGCAAAAGCGAACTTATCGGCGACCCGATCGCCGCGTATCTTCCCGATTTGCATTTCGCGATTCGGTGGGAGGAAGCGCCGCAGTTCAGAAGTTCGCTCCAGTGTCACGGCCATAGGGGGAACGGTGAATCGTTCCTCGCAAACGTCTGGTTCTCCACGTATCAGGAGGGCCGTACACGAAATCTTGCGGCCATCATCGCTGACGTCACGGAGGAGGAGACCGCAAGTGCCGCCGCAGCTCCTTCCGATGAAGGTGGTGCAGCCGGTCTGAATACCAGGGAGGTTGCCGTGCTCCGTCTGGTCCTCCAGGGGCTCGGCAATAAAGAGATCGGCCAGCAAATGGAGATTTCGGAAGGGGCTGTTAAGAACACAATGCGGCAACTGTTTGCGAAAACCGGTGTGCGGACACGCGCGCAACTCGTACGCGCGGCGCTCGAACAACACAGGAACCTGCTGTAGCTCCATCCGAAAGACGGCACGGACGACTAATCCGAAGATCGCTGCGGTTGGCCGCAAGATTGGCGGACGGCGCCACACGCGCGCGGTAGCTTCGGAATAGCAGCTTCAATTCAAAACTGCTCCTTTCGTCTGTAATGATCCGCCGCGTAGTCGATTTCGCTCTCAACAACCGCTTCATGGTGCTGGCGATCGCCATCGTGCTGTTCGCCTGGGGCGCAATCTCATTTCATCAGCTTCCGGTCGAAGCGTACCCCGATGTAGCTAACAACTACGTCGATATCATTACGCAGTGGCCCGGCATCTCGGCCGAGCAGATCGAGCAGCAGGTCACGATCCCGCTCGAAATCGGAATGAACGGCATTCCGGGCATCGTGCATTTGCGCTCATTCTCGCTGTTCGGACTCTCCTATCTCGACATTGTCTTCGATGATGGCACCGACAATGCCTGGAACCGCGAACGCGTGCTGGAGCGGCTTTCGCAGGTAACTCTGCCCCAGGGTGTGAATCCGCAGATGGGGACGGACTGGAGCCCCGTGGGCCAGATCTACTTCTTCACGCTGCGCAGTACCAACCCGGCGTACGACGTGATGGAGCTGAAGTCGCTGGAAGACTGGGTGGTCGAGAAGAATCTGAAATCCGTGCCGAACGTCGTGGACGTTGCGAGCTTCGGCGGGCCCACGCGCGAATATCAGGTGCGGGTCGATCCGAACAAGCTCATAGCATATGGCCTGAGCCTGAGCCAGGTGGAGCAGCAGCTTACCAACAATAATGCAAATGCGGGCGGCAGCTTCATCGAAGCCGGATTGCAGCAGATCAACATCCGCGAAGTAGGACTGGTGCGCAACGTGAGCGACATCTCCCGCACCGTGCTTCTGGCGAAAAACGGCACTCCGCTGCACGTCAGAGACATCGCGGAAGTATCGCAAGGGCCGAAGATCCGGCTGGGGCAGTTCGGGCGCGTGTTCCGGCATGACGATGGAACTCTGGTGGATAACGACGACGTCGTCTCCGGCATTGTGCTGCTGCGCAAGGGCGCGGAGGCCGACAGTACGCTGGTTGGCGTTCACGCGAAAGTGGACGAGCTGAACACGCGCATTCTGCCGCCGGGCGTGAAGATCGTGCCGTTTCTCGATCGCAGCGACCTGGTGCACTTCACAACGCATACCGTGCTGCACAACCTGATCGAGGGCATCATTCTCGTCGTCATCATTCTGTTTCTGTTCCTGGGAAATGCACGCGGCGCGCTGATTGTGGCGCTTACCATTCCGTTCTCCCTGTTGTTCGCCTCGACGTGTCTGAAGCTGAAAGGAATTCCGGCAAACCTGCTCTCGCTGGGCGCACTGGACTTCGGCATGATCGTGGATGGCGCGGTTGTCATGGTCGAAAACATCGTGCGCCACCTCGGGAGTACAACAGACCAGAGGCCGCCCAGGCAGAAGATCTTCGACGCCGCGCACGAAGTGCAACGTCCAGTGTTCTTCGCCATCGCGATCATCATCACCGCGTATCTCCCGATCTTCACGCTGCAGCGCGTGGAAGGGCGGCTGTTTAAGCCGATGGCATGGACGGTGGCGTTCGCCCTATTGGGAGCGATCGTGTTCTCCATGACGATTGCGCCGGTGCTGGCCAGCCTGCTGTTTCCGCATGGCACGCGCGAGTGGCACAACCCGGCGATGAACTGGATCACGGCGCGCTATCGGCGTGCCGTGCGGTTCGCGATCGAGCACAGGTATCTGACGGTCGGTGCGTCGGCCGCGGCGTTGCTGTTCGCACTCTGGATTGGGAGCCACATAGGCTCCGAGTTCCTCCCCCATCTGGATGAAGGCGCGCTCTGGGTACGCGGCACGCTCGCGTCCAGCACCGGCCCGACAGAGGGGATGCGCATTGCCAATCACGGGCGGATTCTGTTGTGTTCGTGGCCCGAGGTTAAGCAGTGCACCAGCCAAACGGGCCGCCCCGATGACGGCACCGACCATACGAGCTTTTTCAATACCGAGTTCTTCGTCGATCTCAAGCCAAAGGAACAGTGGCGCCCGGCGTTTCATGAGAACAAGGAAGAGCTGATCGCGGCCATGCAGCGGGAATTGGATCAGATTCCGGGTGTGGTGTGGGGCTTCTCGCAACCCATTGAAGACAACATGGAAGAAGCGGTGAGCGGAGTAAAAGGCGAGCTCGCCACCAAAATTTACGGAGACGATCTGCACGTGCTCGAAGCGAAGGCAGACGAGATCGCCGGCGTCATGCGCCAGGTTCCGGGTGTCACCGATCTCGGGGTGCTGAGAGTGCTTGGCCAACCCAACGACAATTTTGTGGTGGATCGCGAGGCCGCGGCGCGTTACCAGATCAATGTGGCGGACGTACAGGACGCGATCCAGAGCGCCGTCGGCGGCAACGCGCTGTCGCAAGTATTGCAGGGCGAGCAGCGGTATGACCTGGTGCTGCGCTACCTGCCAAAGTATCGCGATACCAAGCAGGCCATCGAGAGCATTCGCTTGCTGGCACCCACGGGCGAGCGCGTTTCGTTGGCGCAGCTATGTAATGTGGAAGAGCGCGACGAAGGCTCGGAGATTTATCGCGAAAAGAACCAGCGCTACGTGGCCATCAAATTCGGCGTGCGAGGCCGCGATCTTGGCGGTACGGTCGAAGACGCCATTCGCAGAGTCAATGCTAAGATTCAGCTTCCGCGCGGGTATCATCTTGAATGGGAAGGCGAGTACGAGAGCGCCAAGCGCGCGCAGGCCCGCCTGATGGTGATAGTCCCGCTGACGGTTGGGTTGATCTTCATCATTCTCTATACGATGTTCCGCTCGTTCAAATGGGCACTGCTCCTGATGGTCGCGGTGGCGGTTGCGCCCATCGGCGGCATTGTGGCTCTGGCGATTTCTCATACTAACTTCAGCGTCTCGTCGGGCGTGGGATTCCTGGCGCTTTTCGGAGTTTCCGTACAGGTCGGCGTGATCATGCTGGAGTACATCAACCAGCGGCGCGCGCGCGGCGGCACCATTGAAGAGGCTGCCATCGAAGGCGCGGTGCTTCGCCTCCGTCCCATTATGATGACGATGCTGGTGGCAACCCTCGGGTTGCTTCCGGCGGCACTCTCGCACGGCATCGGGTCGGACTCGCAGCGGCCGTTTGCCATCGTGATTGTCGGCGGCTTGATGGCGGGGCTGGCGATCAGCATTTTCCTGTTGCCCACGCTCTACGTCTGGATGGCACGCGACAACGACGTGCTACCCGAAGTCGACATGGAAGAAGAGTAAGCACCGTCCGCCAATCATCCGATTGGTTCGAATCCATCCACTGTCCGAATCGGGACGCAAGCGAGGAAGACCTACCCTCAAGCGGCACCCGGAGCCTGACCTGAAAGATCGCGACTGCCGGATGGAAGACTACTGCGGACCGATCGAGCGCCGCGGGAGCCGGCAGGCCAATCCGAAGATGCCCGGCGATTGGACAGAAGAGTGGCTCGCGCCGCGTGCTAACCGGAGTACCGTCGGGATGCAGCCGAAAAAATCAGGCTCGCGTTCATTTCACGTTCATGCCCCACTCGTTTCGTACACACCCGTCTTTCGCTATCAGCCGCCGCCTCGCGACAGCGGCTTTCGTCGCCCTTGTGTCTTTTAGCGGTATGGCGCAGCAGACCCTGAGTTGGCAACAGATCGAAGAGAAGTTCTTAGCGGCCAATCCTACGCTTAAGGCAGCGCGGCTCAATGTCGATGAATCGCGCGCGGTGGAGATCACCGCATACCTGCGGCCCAATCCGGATGTGTCGTTGTCCGTCGACGGGTTTCAGGTTGTGCCGGGCAGCGACGGCATCTGGCGGCCCTTGAGCGGGGTGGTGCAAACGCCGGGCATTAGCTATCTGCACGAGCGGAGGCATAAGCGGGAGCTGCGCCGCGATACGGCGCGCAAGTCCACAGCGGTTGCCGAATCCAACTACCTCGACCAGGAGCGGAGCCTGATCTTCAACCTGCGCAACGCGTTCGTGCAGGTGTTACAGGCCAAGGTGGTGGTGCAGAACGCGCGGGAAAACCTGGACTATTGGGATCGCGAGTTGGCGGTTAATCGAACACGTTTTCGGTCCGGCGATCTGGCGCAGGTGGACCTCGCCCGGCTGGAGTTGCAGCGAGTGCAATTCGAATCCGACCTGGAAAACGCGACTGTGAATGTGCGTACGGCGAAGATCCAGTTGCTGCAGCTCCTAAACGATCGCACGCCAATCGAACGATTCGATGTCTCCGGTCCTTTTGAGTTCGGCGAGAGCACACGGCCCCTGGAGGAGTATCGCGCAGCGGCGCTCACGGCCCGCCCGGACCTGAAAGCGGCCGTGCAGAACGTGGAGCTCGCGAAGCTGAACTACCGTCTGACAGTGGCGAACGGCTCCTGGGACCCGACGTTCGGCCTGTGGTATTCGCACAACCCGTCGTTTGCAAATCCATTCGCGACGGAGACGATGGGCGGGAGCATCAGCATCCCGCTGCGCATCTTCGATCGTAATCAGGGAGAAAAGGCGCGTACCCGCATCGACATTGGCCGCAACGAACGTTTGCGCGATGCCACTGAGGCGCAGGTGCTTGGTGATGTGGATTCCGCCTATGTGACTCTGTCGAGCACCGTGGCGTTGCTGCGGCCGTATCGGGACAAGTACCTGAGACTAGCGGAAGACACCCGCAATCGGGTCTCGTTTTCATATCAGCATGGCGGAGCGTCGCTGCTGGACTACCTCGACGCGGAGAAGGCTTACCGCGATACGCACCTTGCCTATCTGAACCTGATCGGCTCGTATCTGACGGCGGCGGCACAACTGAACATGGCGGTGGGGAGGGAGGTGATTCTATGAGATCGAAATGGTGGGGGATTGTCCTGCTGCTTACAGCTTGTTTGTTCGCGGGCGGATGCAAGAAGGCAATCGTCCAGGCGGCGGACGGTGCGGGCGGTGTGCCGTCAACGGTGGCGCCCGACATGGACGCGAATCACTTCAAGGTCGAGCGCCCCGAGCGTTTCGTGCTGGTTACCGCCACTGAGTATGCTCTGACCGCCGAACTCAACGTAACCGGCACGGTGGCGCCCGATGTATCGCGCCAGGTGCCTGTGCCATCGCTAGCGTCCGGGCGGGTGATGGAGGTCGGCGCGCGTGTGGGGGACGACGTAAAGAAGGGCCAGGTCCTCTTCAAGGTTCGCAGCAGCGACATCGCGGGAGCCTTTTCTGACTATCGCAAGGCGGTGCGGAACGAGGAGTTGGCGAAGGCGCAGCTCGACCGCGCCAAGATCCTGTTCGAAAACGGCGCGATTCCCAAGAGCGCGCTGGAGGTGGCGCAAAACGCAGAGCAGAACGCGCAGGTCGATGTGGATACCTCGCTCGAGCACGTGCGGCTGCTTGGCTCGGATCCGGATCATCCGACCGGCATCGTAGAAGTGGACGCGCCGGTCTCGGGTGTAATCACAGACCAGCAGATCACCAACGCATCCGGTGTACAGGCGCTGACCGCGCCGAATCCGTTCACAATCTCCGACGTGTCGCACGTGTGGGTGATGTGCGATGTGTACGAGAACGATTTGGCCCAGGTGCACCTGGGCGCGTATGCCGACATCCACCTCAACGCGTATCCCAACCGCGTGCTGAGGGCACGTATTGCGAATATCGGTCAGATTATGGACCCGAACATCCACACGGCGAAGGTTCGGCTCGAGGTCAAGAACCCCGGCCTGATGCGTTTCGGAATGTTTGTCACGGCAACATTCCGTGGCCGCGCGAAGGAAAGGGTAGCCAGCGTTCCGGCCACTGCAATTCTTCATCTGCACGACCGCGACTGGGTGTACACGCCCGCGGGCGAGGGCTGGCTCCGGCGCGTGGAAGTGAGCGTCGGCCGCATGCTGCAGGGCAATCTTCAGGCAGTACGGTCGGGCATCGTCCCCGGCGTGCAGGTGGTGCGCGATGCACTCGTCCTGCAGAACACCGTGGAGCAATAGATGATCCGGCTGGCGGTCGATTTCGCTCTGAACAATCGGTTTCTGGTGCTGGCCTTGGCGCTGCTGCTGTTCGTCTGGGGCGCGATTTCGTTTCATCAGCTTCCGGTGGAAGCATATCCGGACGTAGCTAACAACTACGTCGAGATCATCACGCAATGGCCAGGCATCTCGGCTGAACAGATAGAGCAGCAGGTCACGATTCCACTCGAGACCGTAATGAACGGTATCCCGGGTGTCGCCCACCTGCGCTCATTCTCGATCTTCGAGCTTTCCGACTTGAAGCTTATTTTCGACGACGGCACCGACAATAGCTGGAACCGCGAACGTGTCCTGGAGCGGCTTACACAGGTCACTCTGCCGGCGGGTGTGACGCCGCAGATGGGAACGGACTGGAGCCCGGTCGGGCAGATCTATTTCTTTACCCTCCATAGCACCAACCCTCGGTACGACGTCATGGAGCTGAAGTCGCTCGAAGACTGGATCATCGAAAAAAATCTGAAATCCGTGCCAGACATCGTGGATGTAGCGACGTTCGGCGGCCCCACGCGGGAATACCAGGTGCGCGTCGATCCAAACAAGCTGGTGGCCTACGGACTGAGCCTGAGCCAGGTGAAGCAGCAACTCAGCAACAACAACGCCAATGCCGGCGGCAGCTTCCTGGAAGCAGGTTTGCAGCAGATCAACGTGCGCGAAGAAGGCCTGGTCCGCAACACAGAAGATATCGCCGACACGGTCCTCTACACCAAGAGCGGCACGCCGCTGCACGTTCGCGACATCGCGGAGGTAGAGCAGGGGCCCAAGATCCGCCTGGGGCAGTTTGCGCGCGCCGTCCGGCGCGAAGACGGCGTGATCGTGGATAACGACGACGTCGTGTCGGCCTGGGTTCCCATGCGCAAGGGCGCCGATGCCGAATCGGCACTCAAAGGCCTTCACGCTAAGGTCGCTGAACTGAACGACCACATTCTCCCGCCCGGCGTCAAGATCGTTCCTTTCATCGACCGGAGCGACCTGGTGCATCACACGACGAAGACCGTCCTGCACAACCTCACCGAAGGCATCATCCTGGTGGTGATCGTGCTGTTGATCTTCCTGGGTAATCTTCGCGGCGCGATCATCGTCGCGCTGACCATTCCGTTTTCGCTTCTCTTTGCCGCCACCTGCCTCAAGCTGAAGGGTATTCCGGCCAACTTGCTGTCCCTCGGCGCGCTGGACTTCGGCATGGTGGTGGATGGCGCCGTCGTGATGGTGGAAAACATCGTGCGCCACCTGAGCCGCACCGGAGATCACAGGACACCGCGGCAGAAGATTTTCGACTCGGCGCACGAAGTACAGCGGCCCGTCTTCTACGCTATCGCCATCATCATCACGGCGTACCTGCCGATCTTTACGCTGCAACGCGTGGAAGGCAGATTGTTCCGGCCCATGGCGTGGACAGTGGCGTTCGCGCTGCTGGGCGCACTGCTGTTCTCGATGCTGATCGCACCGGTGCTCGCCAGTTTCTTCTTCCCGCACGGCACGCGGGAATGGCACAACCCGTTGATGACGTGGCTGACGAACCGGTATCGAGGTGCGCTGCGGTTGGCCATTCGGCTGCGGTTCCTGACGGTTGCGGGCGGTGTGGCCAGCCTGGCACTCGCGGTTTACCTGACGGTGGGGGGCGTGATCGGCTCTGAGTTCCTGCCTCACCTGGACGAAGGCGCCCTGTGGGTGCGTGGCACGCTCGCGCCAAGCACCGGTCCGGCCGAAGGCATCCGGCTCGCCAATCGCGCGCGCATCATGCTCTGCTCGTTTCCCGAGGCGACGGAGTGCACGAGTCAGGTTGGCCGGCCCGACGATGGAACCGATACCACCGGCTTTTTCAATACCGAGTACTACGTTGGGCTGAAGCCCAAGGAACAATGGCGGCCGGGCTTCCATCAGAGCAAAGAGGAACTGATCGCCGCCATAAGTCGGGAACTGGCGACGCTTCCCGGCGTGATATGGAACTTCTCCCAGCCGATCGCAGACAACATGGAGGAGGCGGTGAGCGGAGTCAAAGGACAGCTTGCCACCAAACTGTATGGCGACGATTTCGCTGTGCTCGAAGAGAAGGCCGACCAGATCGTGAAGATCATGCGCGGGGTGCACGGAATCGAGGACCTGGGCGTATTTCGCGTGCTCGGTCAGCCGAATCTGAACGTCGCCGTGGACCGGAAGCAGGCCGCCCGCTACCAGATCAACGTGGCCGATGTGCAGGATGCCATCCAAACCGCCGTGGGCGGGAACGCGCT
>Ga0126381_100004244_pt1 | contig 15585 bp, 11 predicted proteins | sample PanSoiMetPlot_28_FD_96465 | JGI IMG/M metagenome (GOLD analysis project Ga0126381, IMG submission 96465) | Tropical forest soil microbial communities from Panama - MetaG Plot_28 | ecosystem: Environmental > Terrestrial > Soil > Tropical forest > Bulk soil | place: Panama | collected 2016-02-17 | reverse complement strand
GCTCGGTAAGTCCCGACCGCGTCGTAGGTCGTCCGGCGCACGAGGTTGAACGCACCCACGCCCATGTGATCTTTCGTCTTAGGATCCGCTACCCGCCAAGGACGGTGCCCAAAGGTAAACAGCGTCTGGAAGAACGCAATCATCATGCGCTCCCCCGGTCGCTTCATGATCATGTGCGGAAACACGACCACGTGATCGGCTTGCTCACTCTCGGCATAAGCCAGTGCCCGCCGCAAGACATCGGGCTTGAACAGAACATCGGCATCGGTGAAGAGAATCCATTCCCCGGTTGCCTGCTGGGCAGCCGTCCACATCGCGTGCACTTTGCCCATCCATCCGGCAGGCAGATCCGATACGTGAATCACCTTCAGGCAGCCGTGCGCCGCCGCGCTTGCCGCCACCTGCTCCAGAATCTCGCCGGTACGGTCCGTCGAGCGGTCATTCACCGCGAGAACTTCGTAGTTGTCGTAATCGAGCTGCAGCAGGCGGAGGAGGGCACCCTCGATCTCGCTCTCTTCATTGCGAGCGGGGACAACGATGCTTACGCGGGGATGGAACGCCAGCTGGCGATCCCACTCACTCCGAGAGACATCGGCGATCTTGTGCATGCCGAGCGCCGCTTCCAAGATCCGCGAGAACCAGGCCAGGGCAAGGATCGTTCCAGCAATCCAGTGGAGATACACCATCCCTAGTGGGCTCCCACGGGGGCGGAGGAAACGGCATTGCTGACTGGAGGTGCGAATTTCATCCCGTAAAACAGTATGGCAGATGAGAGGGCGACCGTAATCACTGGCGCCACGAAAGCCAACTGCAACGAATAACGATCAGAAAGAAATCCGATCAGCGCCGACGAAGGCACATCGCCGAACATGTGGAAGATGAAAATGTTCACGGAGAGAGCCAAGGCACGAACATGCGGTCCCACCGAGTTGATCACCGCAGCATTCAACGGACCGGTATTCAGCAGGAGAAGGAATTCCGCCAGAAAGATTCCCGCGATCATCAACTTCCCGCTCGCAAACAACGCAACGCACATCGCAGGAATTCCAAGACCCAGGCTGACCGCCGATACCAGGTAATGTGCCGACTTCGTCCGCTGCAAGAGACGATCAGAAATCCATCCCCCCAGCACCGACGCGACCAAACCGTTGATGATCGTGCTGATGCCGAACAGGACGCCTGCTTGCCCAAGCGTGTAGCCGTGCACGCGATGCAGGAAGCTCGGCATCCATACTTGGAGCCCGCCCAGCGCAAAGGTCATCATCGCCATGCCTGCGGTGGCGGTCAGGAACGCTGGATTTCGAAACAATCCCTTTAATGTATCGCGCTCAGGGGTTTTGCGATCCGCACTGTCATAGCGGCCGAGTTCTGGCTCCGGAATCAGTAGTAGGAGCAAGGCCAGCAAAATCCCTGGCCCGGCTCCCACATAGAAAGGCGCTCGCCACCCGTACTTCGGCTCCATAAGCGAGCCGATCATGTAACCCAGCCCCGTGCCCACAGGAATCGCGAGATAGAAAATGCCCATGACGCGTCCGCGCATCCGGTCCGGAAACATGTCGGCGATGAAGGTGGGTGACAGCACAACGAAGCTTGCCTCTCCGACGCCGACAACGGTGTGCCGGAACAGCAGTTCGTCGAAATTTTTGGTGATGGCCGTAAGCAGCGTGGCAACGCTCCATATCAGCGCGCCCGCGATGATCACGTATTTGCGCGTAAACCGCAGTGATAGCGGCCCCATGAACGGCGCCGCAATCATGTAGAAAATGAAGAATACTGTCGTCAACAACCCGATCTGTAAATCGGTCCGATCGAACTCCGCCTTGATCGACTCTTGCACCGCAAAAAGCACGGAGCGGTCGATGTAGTTGAGCAGATTCAGTGCAGTAAGGAGCGCGAGCGCCGTTCTTGGATAGAGTTTCTTGTCTGGCACGGGTGTGGCGAGACTAACATGGGCCGAGCCTTCGTACTACTGACGGTGAAGGCAACCGGCGGGGACAACAGGCTATTGAGACGGATTTTTGCTTGGCTCCAACGTGATGGTGGCAGGTGCACTGTCCGATGGATCGCTAACAGACCTGGCCGAGACAGTCAGTTCACAATGTTCTGAAACCACCGAAGGCGCAGTGTACAGGCCGTTGGGTGAAACAGTCCCGCAAAGTTGCTGAGTACAGCCTGGACCAGTCAAATTCCAAGACAGTGCATTTCCGCCGACGCTGCTATTTGCAGAAAACTGTTGCGTTTCACCTGCATGAAGCTGGATTGCCGTGGGAGACAGCGTGAAGTGGAGGACATCGTTGTCATAAAAAATAAACCGAAGGGCAACATACCTACCGGGAAAAGCGGCGGGCAGGGGCGGAAACCGAGCCGTCATGGTAACGGCGGTCCGCACCGCACGCTCAAGTTTTTCGCCGCCCGAACTAGGGCCGAGGCGCATTCCCGTCACCTTTCCATCTTTTTCTAAACTGACTCGACGACCACTCTTCCTTTCTTACGCGTCGGTGGTAACGCTTCTTTAGGGATAACCTTGTACCAATTCCGTGTTACCGCTGGCACCACACTTTGATTCAGATATGGATAAAAGTCGAAGCCCAACGTGTCACTCAATATCTGCACACCTGATTCCGCCGGCGGCGTGTTGGCGAGGGCGCCTGGAGCCATACCGATTCTCTTATCCAACACTTTGAGAATCACGAAGCCCTGTTTCGTCGGCACCACGGCAGACACATCTCCCACCTTCATGCCGAATACGATCCGCTCTAGGGACGGAGCTGATTTGCCATGTGAAAAAAATCTGAGGTCGCCTCCAAGCTTGGCCGTCGGTCCGTCCGAATTAGATTTAGCAATATCCGCGAAATCTTCGCCGTTCCGAATCCGCTTCAGCAGGTCCTCAGCTTTCTTCTTTGCCTGCTCCCTCTGGGCGCGATCAGTCCATGAGGGTGCGGCAACCAAGATTTCACTCGGGCGGACTTCCTCGTTACCGGTTGGCGTTGTCGCAGCAGCTCCTTCACCGGTCGCTTGCGCCAGACTGCTGGCAACTCACAAGATGTTTAACCGTTCCTACAAGAACAGCTGCCCGCAATTGTTGAACTATCATGCTTGAATGGAGATCTGAGAATCTGCAGCTTGTTCTGATTTCTCGTCCCTCGTGCCTCTGTGGTGAGATTTTGGAAGTTAACTCTTAGGCTTTCCGTTCCGCGGCCATCTCGCCACCACCACCGTCGAAATCCCGCCCCTAGGCCGAAAATCCCCTTTCACTTCAGCCCTCACCGGTTTCGCCCAGTGCACCACGTCCTCCAGCACCTGGTTCACAATGTTCTCCTGAAAAATACCGAGGTTCCGGTAGCTTTGCAGGTACTCCTTCAGCGACTTCAATTCGAGGCACAATTTGTTGGGCGTGTACCGGATCGTAATCACACCAAAATCCGGCAGTCCGGTCTTGGGACACACCGACGTGAACTCGGGATCATCGATCACAATCTCATATCCCGGAAACTGGTTGGGCCAGGTTTCGATCTCGGGAAACGTCGCATCCAGACCGGCTTTGGCGTGGTCCTCGGTGTAGCGTGGCGTCTTGGGCATGGGAATATTGTAACGGCTGACATTTCGTGGACATCAAAACCATAAAGACCCCTGGATTTCCCCGCCGGAAAGGATTGCATCCAAGCAATCGCGGTGATTGTTTCGTGTTTTCCGGCAGACCATGCCAGGTGGTAAATTGTTGCTTGTAAAACCAGCCCCATGGCATTGATGGACAAGGACAAAACTGGCTTTGCAGGCCGGCACCGCTGGCTGCTCATAACTTTGGGAGCGGTGCTCGCCGTGATCCTGCTGGCCTCGTTCGGATCGATGCGCGAGGAAGTTATCCCTGTGCGCGCGGCGACAGTCGAGCGTAGTTCCATCCGAACAGTCATCTCCACCAACGGAAAAATCGAGCCCGCGCAAAACTTTGAGTCCCATGCCCCGGTTAATACCACTGTGCGCCGCGTCCTCGTCCATGAAGGCGACCACGTGAAAAAAGGCCAACTGCTTTTACAGCTCGATGACGCCGACGCCCGAAGCCTTGCTGCCCGCGCCGCTGCCCAGGTCAAGGGCGCGCAGGCGGATGTGCAGGCCATCGAGAAGGGTGGTTCGCAGGAAGAGCTGTTGACCCTGCAGTCCCAGCTCGTGAAGGCCAAGACCGATCGCGACGCAGCCCAACGCAGTCTCGACGCGTTACGCCGCTTGCAGCAGAAAGGCGCTGCGTCGGTTGGAGAAGTAAAAGAGGCCGAGAACAATCTGCAGCGCTCGCAAGCCGATCTCGACCTGCTCGAGCAAAAGCAGAAAGAGCGTTACTCGAAACCCGAAGTGGATAAAGTCGACGCGCAGAAATCGCAAGCGCAGGCCGCCTACGACGCGGCAGAAGACACGTTGCACAAATCCAACGTGGTCGCTCCGTTTGATGGCGTCGTCTACCTGCTCCCCGTAAAGCAGGGCGCGTATGTGCAACCGGGCGATCTTCTGCTACAGGAAGCCGATCTCTCCCATTTGATCGTCCGCGCCTACGTGGACGAGCCCGATATTGGGCGCCTCGTCAAAGGACAGAAAACGGAAATCACCTGGGATGCCGTTCCCGGCCGCATTTGGACGGGCACCGTGGCTACTCTTCCCGCGACGGTGAAGTTGCGCGGCACGCGCAATGTGGGCGAGGCCACCATCGACCTCGACAACGAAGATTACAAGCTTCTGCCCAATACGAATGTGAGTGTGGGCATCATCGTTGCCCAGCACGACAATGTGCTGACCATCCCCCGCGAGGCTTTGCGTCAGGACGAATCCGGCCCGTTTGTGTACCAGATTACGAACAACAAGCTGCGACGCCACTCCGTTGGCGTTGCTGCATCTAATTTAACCAAGGTGGAAGTGAGTAGCGGTCTTTCGGATAAAGACCTCGTCGCGCTGAACTCAACGTCGAACTTGAAATCGTTGCGCGACGGATCTCCGGTGAAGGTGGTGCAGTAATTCATGAATTCGTTTTGGAAGTTCGCACTCTTATTTTTCCTGCTGCTGCCGTCATTCGCCTTCTCCGCCGATGCGGCACTCGACCTCATCGCCGCCGGACGCGTCGACGATGCGATCACCAAACTGAGCGGGCAGATCAATGTCTCGCCGAACGACGCTGCTTCTTACAATCTTCTTTGCCGCGCATACTTTTCCGTGAACAACTGGGACCGCGCTATTTCCGCATGTGAGAAAGCGGTTTCGCTCGATCCGAACCATAGCGAGTATCACCTCTGGCTCGGACGAGCTTACGGCGAAAAAGCAGATTCGGTGAGCTTCCTCTCGGCTGCCGGATACGCAAAAAAAGTTAAAAACGAGTTCGAAAAGGCCGTCGCCCTGAATCCCAATGACGCCATTGCGCGTACTGACCTCGCCGAGTTCTATCTCGAAGCGCCAGGAATCGTCGGCGGCGGACAGGACAAGGCTCGCGCCCAGTCGGAAGCCCTCGCTACTTTGAATCCTGCGAAGGCCCATTGGGTGAACGCCCGGCTTGCCGAGAAAAACAAAGACAACGACACCGCGGAAAAAGAATACCGTGCCGCGATTGAATCGAGCCATGGCGGAGCCAACGCATGGCTCAACCTCGCGGGCTTTTACCGAAAGACGGGCCGCTTCGACGAGATGCAGGATGCGCTGAAACACGCGGCCGCCGCGCCGATGGATCAGCCTGAAGTCCTGGTCGACGCTGCTTCCACTTTGCTGCGCGCCAATCGCGACCTGCCATACGCATCGCAATTGCTCCGCCGCTATCTTGCATCGAACACCGTCGAGCAGGCGCCGCCCTTCAAGGTTCACTACATGCTCGGCAACATTCTCGAGAAGCAGGGAGACCGTCGCGGCGCCGCGCAGGAATATCAGATCGCACTTGCGATGGCTAAAGACTTCGGACGCGCTCGCGAAGCGCTAGATCGAGTAAACCGATAACTAGACGCCGCGGGGCGCTGGGACCGCAGCTGTTTGTGCCACATCGTCATCCTGAGCGAAGGATCTATGCACTTGATGCCTGCCTGTGCGCTCACTCAATTTTGACTCCCTTAGGCAATCTCGCTTTGGCTATCCTTGATCCGGCATGAGCGCCGGACATTCCTCCACTCCAAGTTCCTCTTCAAAAGGTGCCCCATGAGCAATCGTCTTCGTGTTGGCGTGTACGCCGTCGCAGCGCTGAGCTTCCTCTCGATCGCTTCCCTCTCCGCATCTGCTGAGCCGCTCACGTTGAAGCATGCTGTCGAGCTTGCGCTCGCGCACAGCACAGCAACGGGAATCTCGACCGCCGAAGTACAGCGCGCCGGCGCCTCCTACCGTGAAACACGCGACAACTACATTCCACAGTTAGTCTTTGGGTCGGGACTCGGAAAATCCTGGGGCTTCCCGCTCAGCCTCGAGGGCTCGGCGCCCTCGATCTTCAACATCAACGCGCAGTCGGCCATCTGGAATCCGGCCTTGCAGCAATTCGTCCGCGCCACGCGCACCGAATGGCAGGCGACGACTCTCCAAGACAAAGACCAGCGCGCCCAGGTCATTCAGGACACCGTTCTCAGCTACGCCGAACTGAACAAGTGGGAGCAGCGCATGAACCGGCTGCAGGACGAAGAGGCCGCCGCCAACAAATTCGAAGAAGCCATGGCCGAGCGCGTGAAGGAAGGCATCGACAGTCCGGTAGAACGCAGCAAGGCGCGTCTTACTGCAGCCCGCGCACATCTGAGAACGGTACAGGCACAAGGATCAGCCGACGTCCTCCGCGAACACCTCGCCAAGCTCACGGGGCTCAAAGCGTCCGAAATTCAAATCGCGTCAGAGTCCATTCCGCAGATGCCGCCTATCTCCGAGGATGATGAGCAAGTCTCGTCAGCCACCAAAAACAATCCCGCCGCGCAGGCTGCGGAACAGAGAGCGCGCGCTTCGTATCTTCGCGCCCAGGGTGAGCACAAATCGTTGTACCCCCACGTAGACTTTGCCGCGCAGTATGCCCTGCTCGCCAAGTACAACAATTACGATGTCTTCTACGCTCATTACCAGGCGAACAACGCGACAATCGGTGTCTCCATCCAGTTTCCCTTCTTCAGCTCGGTACAACACCAAAAGGCTGCCGAAGCTGATGCCGACGCGGTCAAAGCGAAACGCGCCGCCGAAGCCACGCACAACCAGATTTCCGAAGAAACCTTGCGTCAACAGCACGCTGTCCGCGAGATGGCCGCCACGCAACAGGTCGCGCAGCTCGAATACGAAATCGCTCAGGCGAGTCTGGACGCCACCCAGACGCGCGCCGACTCCGGCAACGCGACGATCAGAGATTTGGGCGATGCCCGCTCGCAAGCCGCCGAGAACTTCCTGACCCTGCAGGACGCCACCTTCGAACTGCAGCGCGCGCGGATCGCACTTCTCCGCTCGACGGGCGAACTGGAAAAGTGGGTGAACACCGGGAACTAAGGAAGATCCTACAATGCAATGACTCTCATACTTGTACTCCCGCAAGAAGACGCCGAACTTACCTGAGGCTTTTATCGTTCTCGCGTCTTGAGCAACCCCGCGTGGTTGACTCTCAATCTGATCACCGCTCGTCTGGGGGCGAGCCCGGAGAGTCTCATCCATCATGCTCCACCAAAGATCGATCGCCCTCGGAGTGCTGGCAGCTGCCAGCCTCTTCCTTCTCCAATGTGGCAGTTCCAACAGTCGCTCGGGCACAACCACAACCGGTACTGGCGGAACGGGAACGGGAACCAGCAATCCAGGCGGGACAGGAGGAGGCTCAGGCGGGGGCTCCACGGTGCCCGGTTACGGTGAGGGCACCGGGGCCGCTGGACAAACAGCCGCAGCTCGACTCCTCTACGCTATCGTCGCGCCGTCAGGAGCTCCCGACGGCTTGATGTTGCAATCCGATGGAACTCTCACTGGCCAAACCGGAGCCACGATGAGCAGCGGCGGCGGACAGACGATGGCTATTGATCCCTCCGGAACGTTGCTCTATGAAACGGCCGTTACGGCTCCGGTAACGAGCGGGCCCGCCATTCCGGGTGGCGTGTGGGCGTTCGTGATCGATCCAACCACCGGCTCTCTCACGACCGGCTCGGGATCGCCCTACCATCCCGACCTCAATTTCTACTCCGACGTGGTCGATCAGTAGGGGAAGATTTTATACGCACAATCTGATTCCGGAATTTTTGCATTCACGATTCAATCCGGCACGGGCGTGTTGACGGAAATTTCCGGCTCACCATTCCCAGCGAGCGGGCCTTTCGTGATTTCTGCGCTGCAGCCCGCCAATCGAATGGTGATCGATCAGATGAATCACTTTCTCTACGTTTCGACCACCGCGGGAATTGCTGCTTTCAGCATCGACCAGAACAGCGGCGCCCTGACCGCAATCGCCGGATCACCTTTCGCCCGCGAATCTAACGCACCCCGCTGCCATTGTGATTACGCCCGACAACTGCTACCTCTACGAAGCACGCACGGAGGAGGGTTCCAATTTTGCGAATGATGGAAATCTCTACGGATACAGCCTGGATCAGTCGACCGGCACGCTCACTGCGCTGACTGGCTCTCCTTTTCCCGTCGGATGTCCCAGCCCGGGCGTCAATGTTCCCGGACATGGTGGGGTTCCCAACAACATGACAATCTCGAGCGCAGGCAAGTTTCTCTACTTTGCAAACTGCGGCACATACTCCATCGATGCCAGTACAGGTACTCTCACCGAAACATCAAACGTGTCACCCGGAGACTGGCCGGTAATCGATCCCACCGGAGACTTTCTTTGGGCCATCGTTGAAGAAACCAATTGCCAAAGCTGCACCGTCGGCGTGGGCGCGTTTCAGGTGGACCCAAATACTAGCAGCCTTACTGCCGTACCAAACTCAGTCGTGACACTCGCGAACCAACAGTTTCAAAATGTAGAATCGCTGGCGATTACGAAATAGTGTTTGGCCGCGTCAATTGCCAGTTAGCTCTGCCGAGGCCATCCTAGCGTCGCGCTCTTGGCGTAGGGTGGGATATTCCACCGGTGCGTGGACTTTGAGTCGCTTGTCCACGAACGCCCTTAATGCACAGTTTGTACCAGCCAGGCTGAGCTTGCCGCGACATTCGAGTTACCACTATAGGTAGCGGTAATCGGTGCCGAACCGACGGGCAACGTAGACGTCGAGAAAGTTGCCTTATGCGTCGATGATACGATTGGAGCCGATCCTAACACCTGTTTTCCGGCAGAAAAGGTGACGGGACCTGTTGGCGTGACCGTAGGAGACGTGACTGTCGCCGTGAAATTGACGACCTGACCTAGACTTGATGGATTCGTGGATGAAGTGACCGACATCGCACTCGTGGCTTGTGCTACGAACTGAGTTAGCGTTTCGGAAGTGCTACCTACATGAACGGCATCACCAAAATATACAGGCGTAACTGGGTATGAATAACCGGCGTTAAGAAGTGACTTGGTCAGCGTAGCTACGCCACTCGAGTTGAGCGTGCTGGTGCCGAGCGTCAAGGCTGAGCCAAGTTGCGAACTCTTGAAGACAACTTTTTCGGTCGGAGTTTGTGAGGTGGTAGAACTGACCGTCGCCGAGAACGTAACCCTCTGTCCATAGGTCGAAGGGTCGAGATCAGATGCCAGCATAGTCGAGCTGCTATTTGTGAGCTCGAAGATCAACCCACCGGCCGGGCCAAGCAGATTTCCCGCACCATCGCTATCCTGCGGATACACTGCAGTGGCTAACATCAGAACGGTGGCTACAAGCTCTAGCCAAACCAATCGCTTCGCTGGAGAGAACGCGGAATCAGACACGACGGACGATTCATAGGATCACCTCAAGAGGAACTTCCTGAACATCTCGGATGGAACAATCGGGCCGAAAAACAGTTTTCACGCGTCCCTATGGTTGTCAACAGCTTTTTCTAGGCAGCAAATTGCGGGTAGCCGATGAAAGCAATTCGATTCGCCGCTGCTGCCCTTCTGTCCTCGCCTTCAGCATCGTTTTTGAAGCCCGGGAAAACAAAATCCCTGACGCAAAAACTCAATATCCTCACATGGCTCCGATCGAGCAGTATCTGATGACGGATCGGAACGCCGAGACAACCCTCGCGCGCAGTGCCGCTCCCGAGTCCATCTCGCACGATGCCACGGTGCTGGTCTTGGGAAAGCAAGGCTACGAGACGGCCGTTGAAGGCAAGAATGGTTTTGTATGCGTGGTAGAGAGAGCGTGGATGTCCCCGTTCGACTCCAAGGAGTTTTGGAATCTCAAGCTTCGCGGTCCGATCTGCTTCAATCCGCCGACGGCGCGATCTGTCTTGCCGATCACATACAAGAGAACGGAGATGGTGTTAGCCGGAGGTACGAAGGATCAGATCCTGGAAGACAGCAAGGCTGCGTTCGAAAAAGGAGAACTCAAACCGCTCGAAGCGGGCGCTATGAGTTCCATAATGTCGAACAGCGCCTACCTCACCGATCATGACGACCACAACCTGGCCCATTTGATGTTTTACACGCCGCAGCTCGACAGTACGGTTTGGGGTGCAGATCTCCCCAACTCACCCGTAATGGCGAATCCGCAATTCAAGGGCGCACAACCAATCAACGTGTTTGTTGTTCCGGTAGGCAAATGGTCGGACGACACCGCTGCACCGGTCATGTAATCACCCGTTGATTGCGTTTGAGTGCAGGCACCTTTCTTGTGGCGCGCTCAGCTGAGTTCTTGGGCCAGTCCGATGAGAAGCCCTTCGGGCCCGCGGATGTAGCAGAGCCGATACGCGTCTTTATACCGGACGACTTCGCCTACGAGTTGGGCGCCGCGCCTGCGAAGCCTTGCAAGCGTCTCGTCGATATCGTCCACGGCGAACATGACGCGAAGGTAGCCTAGAGCGTTCACCGGAGCTTTGCGGTGATCCGCGACAGTAGGGGGCGTGAGGAAGCGAGAGAGCTCAAGCCGGCCGTGGCCGTCCGGCGTGCGCATCATGGCAATCTCGACGCGCTGATCGCCCAGTCCAGTGACACGTCCCGCCCATTCTCCTTCGATGGTGGCCCGCCCTTCGAGGTCGAGGCCGAGCTCGCGAAAAAAATCAATCGTCTCTCCGAGATCATCGACGACGATTCCGACGTTGTCCATCCGTTTGAGCGTCATGTGCCCAATCTACCAAGGTGTCGCCTCTTCTAACAACGGACCCTTTTTCGCAACGGTGAAGCACGCGCGCGACTTGAATCGGCTGTTCAAAGACGATGAAGAACGGCGTAAGAAGCAGCTGACCGCGAGGTATACATTTTCGTTGGACAAGCCACGGCACGAGAATGCCGGGCAGATCGCGATGAGTTTCGAGCAGATCGGTGCGGCGACGATTCTTGAGGCTTTCGACTTGCGTTCAAAAATTTTAATTTGCTTCTGCAATCGCCCATGCGTGACTAAAAAATAGACCTATGCATTTCTTTGCTTGACTGCCATTCGCGACCGTGTATTCTGCGAGCACTCAGCCGAGCTTACCGTTTACCTCTGGGCAGAATCCAAAAATCCGACTGAGTCGGCCCAGCATTTTGGATTTCCTTTTAGTTTAAGAACATTCGCAAGCAAGAAGGAGAGTTCACCCCCATGGGCTCTTACCTCGTCGGCTTGCAGTCTGCATTTGTGCCATCTGCATTTCTGACTTCGCGCCTTTCGCGGCCTTCGCGAAAGCCTAGTGTTGCCGCATTCGTGGCGCTTTCGAAACCAAGACAACCCAATCGTTCGACGAGCCCCTTCGGACTCGTTGGTTCGCGTTTTGCATTCCGCTCGCACAATACGCCAATCAACGTAACAACCGGAATCGACGCCCCGGTTAGACACGAGGAGAGGCTGACGAGAGAGTGAGCTGTAGTTAGTTGCCGGCCCTTTTGTACGACAGAACCTTGTACAGAAACAGTGATGTATCAAGGGAGGGGTCATGCGCTTTCAGTTTTCTCTTTTTGGCGCCAGTCTGCTAGCTTGTGGCGTTTTGTTTACGGCCTACGCGGATCACGGCAGCGGGGGCAGAAACCAGGACGTGCGACCCGATGGCCGTGGCGACCGAATCCGGGGACTTCCCCCGAAGGCCTCAACGGGAGCCGTGACCACCGGTAACGGCATCAACTATCACGGCGGGCCGGTGCTGCACTCAATCAATGTTTATTACATCTGGTACGGCGATTGGAACGGGCTCGACCCAACCGGCCCTCCGATCCTCACCGACTTCGTCAGCAACGAGGGCGGTTCTCGCTACTTTGCCATCAACACTACTTACGGCGACACCACCGGCGGTGTTCCCAATGCCGTGACATTTGCAGGACAGACCACACTAGCCGGAAACAGTACTTCCCTGACGGACAACGATATCGCCAATATCGTAGACGCCGCGTTGGTCCAGTTCGGCGGTAGCCCGGATACCAATGGCGTCTACTTTGTGCTGACTGCCCCGGGGATCAACGAGACTTCCGGGTTTCTAACCAGATATTGCGGATGGCACACGCACGGCAGCTTCACGAATGGAGGCACAACCTCGGACATCAAATACGCGTTCGTGGGAAATGCATCTGGTCCATCTCTCGCGAGTTGCGCCTCGCCAAACAACATTAACAGCAGCCCGAACGGGGATCCCGGGGCCGATGCAATGGTTTCCGTCATCGCGCACGAGCTGGAAGAGACGGCGACGGATCCGGATCTAAACGCGTGGTACGACAGCAGTGGCGAGGAAAACGCCGACAAGTGTGCGTGGACGTTCGGGACCACTTATACAGCGAGCAACGGCTCTCTAGCCAACATGAACCTCGGCACGCGAGATTACCTGGTTCAGCAGAATTGGCTGAATGCGCAAGGCGGGATGTGCACACTCTCATACGTCAACCCTTCCGGGGACTTCACTGTGTCTGCGTCGCCATCTTCACAAAGCGTGGTTCAGGGCGACACGGCCAGTTACACCGTGACAGTGACCCCGTTGGAAGGCTTTTCCGCTGATGTCAGTTTGAGCGCCGGCGGACTTCCCCCGGATGCGAGCGCCACGTTCAGTCCGGCAGTGATTTCGGGTGGATCCGGGAGTAGCACGCTGAACATCACGACAAGTTCGAGCTCGCAGTTCGGCAATTATCCGATCTCGATCACCGCAACCAGCCTCAGCCCGAATCTTACACTTTCTACAACGGTAACCCTGGTTGTGAGCCCACAAGGTTTCGGGCTCTCCGTAATACCCACTTCGCAGAACGTTACGCAGGGCAATGCCACGAACTATATGGTGACGTCTACGCCCGCAGCTGGTTTCACCGACGATGTCACTTTGAGCGTGAGCGGCTCGCCCGCCGATGCCACTGCCTCGTTCAGTCAGGATTCCATTACCGGTGGTGCGGGCAGCAGTACGCTGAATGTTTCGACAAGCCCCAGTACGCCCACGGGAACATATCTCCTCACGATTAGCGGAACTGGCGGGCTGCTCACACACACATTGGCGATCACTTTGGCGGTGTACCCGCAGGTTGTATACCCGCCATATCTGGATCAGGGCGGATTCACCAACACAGGGAGTACGGTTAGCAATCCCCCCGGTACCCTGAGCATCAGCGGCTCCACTCTCACGTTTCTATCTACGGACAGCAGTATGGCGATCAACGCCACCTTTGCGAGCAGCTCCCTGGTGGAAACGTGTGCCGGTAGCGGCACTCACGTAACCTGTGTGTACACGTTCCAGGGCTCGTTTAGCGGCACTCTGACCCTGAATGGCGCCCCGCAAGCCATTAACGGCAAAACCTACCAGGTTTCTCCAACACCCACCCAGCTCGGCAACGGGACCACCGCATTTAACTCGGCGTACACGCCGCTGTATTTTGTGAATACCGGCCAACTAGTACGTTCCGACGATTTGAACGGCACGAACCTGACGACGTACGGCACACAAGGCAGCGGAGTGGGCCAGTTCTTCTACCCTCTTGGTATGGCGTTAGATTCTTCCGGCCGTATTTATGTGGCTGATACCTCCAACGGCCGTATCGTTCGCATCGACGATATGAACGGCACCAACTGGACCACGTTTGGCACGTACGGAAGCAGTGACGGACAATTCAAAAATCCCAATGCCATCAGTATCGATCCCACGGGCAAGATCTATGTGATGGATAGCGGCAACTCCCGCCTGGTGCGGATCGACGATATGAACGGCACCAACTGGACCGTGGCTACGACAGGCTCCGGATCCGGCGTGGGTCAGTTCGCGCAGTATTCGACGGCGGTAGCCTTCGACAGCTTCGGCTCGATTTACGTTGCCGATACCGGCAACCAGCGCATCGTTCGCATGGACGATCTTGCGGGAAACGGTTGGACCACGTTGATGCAGTGGTTCCAGAGTCCCGTCGGGGTTGCCGTGGATACCGCTGGCCGGATTTACATTGCCGACTCCAGCAGCCCTACCGCCTCTGTGATTCGCGTCGACGACATTTCAGGCGCGAATAGGACTCAGATTTCTTTGGGTAGTGGCGCAACTCCTCACAGCATCACAATCGATCCGGGCGGCATGGTGCTGGTTGGAGGCGGAGGCGCGCAAATCGTCGACAGTATGATGCAGGTTGTCACTTCGGGAAGTGGGCTGACGAACTTCTTCGGGGGGTTCGGCGCCTATTCCGTCTTCGGCGCGACCCTCGCTCCGGTGCCCTCGCCGCGTCCGTCAGCGATCAGTTTCAGCTCGCCATCGCTGACTTTTTCGCAGAATGTCAACACTACCAGCCCCCCACAAACGATTACCGTCACGAACTTCGGTGGTAGCCAGATCAACGGCCTGAGTATTGCCACATCCGGCGTATTCTCTCAGACCAATAATTGCCCTTCGGTCCTTGTCGCCGCGACCAGTTGCACCGTTACGGTGTGGTTTGCGCCATCTGCCGCCGGTTCAGTGACTGGATCGCTGAATATACGCGACGATTCCTATAACTTAGGTTCCTCGCAAGTAATAACTCTCAAGGGCACCGGCACTGCGCCGGGCGCTTCGATTACGCCGACGTCGCTTTCTTTTTCGACGCAAGTCGCTGGGACAACCAGCAGCGCGCGAACCATCACAGTGCTTAGCAACGGAACGGGGCCGCTGCAAGTTTCAAATGTGGTCGCCACAGCGCCATTTAGCCAGAGCAACAATTGCAGCGCCCCGATGGCACCCGCAACGTCATGCACTATTCAGGTATCGTTCACGCCGACGGTGGTGGGGACCGCTTCCGGGAGCGTCACGATTACGGACAATGCTGGAACGCAGAAGGCAACGCTTTCCGGGACCGGCAGTGCGCCGGTCACGTTTTCGCCGACCAGCTTGAGCTTCGGCAATGTTGTCCAAGCGACGAGTTCCACACTCACGATTACGCTAACGAATCGCCTGAACACCACGCTGACCGTGAATAATGTTGCTGTGAGCGGAGCGAGCGGACCATTCGCCGTGACAAGCAACACTTGCGGCGCGGTCGCGGCAGGCGCGAGTTGCACCGTGGGCGTGACGTTCTCGCCGACGGCCGTTGGCTCGGCTACGGGAACGTTGACGTTCAGCGATAGCGCCAGTACCAGTCCTCAAACGGTGAGTCTGTCGGGAACCGGC
>Ga0126381_100004243_pt1 | contig 15588 bp, 24 predicted proteins | sample PanSoiMetPlot_28_FD_96465 | JGI IMG/M metagenome (GOLD analysis project Ga0126381, IMG submission 96465) | Tropical forest soil microbial communities from Panama - MetaG Plot_28 | ecosystem: Environmental > Terrestrial > Soil > Tropical forest > Bulk soil | place: Panama | collected 2016-02-17 | reverse complement strand
TTCGCGAATTATGAAAGTACGACCATCAGTAAAAAGACTTTGTGCGAGTTGCAGGATTGTGAAGCGCAAGAACGTCGTGCGCGTGATCTGCAAAAACCCGCGGCACAAGCAACGCCAGGGATGATCACTGGAGCATTTAAGTATTGATTTATGCCTAGATTACTCGGAGTTGAAATTCCCGCAGACAAACGCGTCGAGGTATCTCTGACGTACATCTACGGGATCGGTTTTAGCACTGCGAGGCGCATTCTCGAGCAGACGAATATCGATCCAAACATCCGGGCCAAAGATCTTACGCCGCAGCAGTTGAATGAGATCATTCACGCGATCACGAACAACAAGATCAAAATCGAGGGCGATCTGCGCCGCGATGTACAAGGCAATTTGAAACGTCTACAGGCGATTAATTGTTATCGCGGAATCCGTCACCGGAAAGGTTTGCCAGTGCGCGGTCAGCGCACTTCAACAAATGCGCGCACACGTAAAGGACCTCGCAAGACGGTTGGCGTAATTCGCAATCCGGACGCCAAAGCCGGCAAAGTTTAACCTTTATTGACATGGCTGAAGAAAAGAATCCCGCGAATCCGGAACAAACAAAAGCGCAAGGCGAAGCCGGTGAAAAGCAACCGGTCACCAAGGAGGCCGCTCCAAAGGCCGAAGCTTCCAAAGAGGCAGCTCCAAAAGCCGAACCAGCCAAAGAGGCTGGTCCAAAAGCTGAAGCAGCGCCTAAACGTGCTGCGGCAAAAAAGACGGCCAAGCCGAAGAAGGAACAGCCGGCGCCTGCCGCAGGAGCTCCTGAAAATCTTTCCCTGTCAGGCGAAGAGGCGGACAAGCCAAAGATTGTCAAAGCCAAAGGGAGCAAAAACGTTCATTCAGGCGTTGCGCATGTTCTTGCCACTTTTAACAACACGATCGTCACGATCACGGATTTGAAAGGGAACGTGATCGGATGGTCGAGCGCTGGCAAGGTTGGCTTCAAAGGTTCGCGCAAAAGCACTGCTTATGCGGCCCAAATGGTAGCCCAGGATGCCTCTCGCCAGGCAATGGGCCATGGACTTAAAGAAGTGGAAGTGTTGGTCAAAGGTCCTGGAGCAGGACGCGAATCCGCTGTGCGCGCTTTGCAGGCGATCGGGCTTGATCTGACGGTCATTCGCGACGTTACGCCGGTGCCGCATAACGGTTGTCGTCCGCCGAAACAACGCAGGGTTTAACACAAAACTTCCAACGTCCAACATCGAACTCGAATTTAGAAATGGCTAGATACACAGGACCAAAAACGAAGGTAAGCCGGCGTTATGGCGTGCCGATCTTCGGTTCGTCGAAAGCATTGGAGCGGAAGAATTATCCGCCCGGCATCCATGGCCCGAGGGGTTCCCGGCGCAAGCAATCCGATTACGCGATTGCCCTGGGCGAAAAACAGAAGCTGCGCTATCAATACGGACTGCTTGAACGACAGTTTCGGCGCATTTTCCAGCGTGCGCTACGCAAACGTGGTGTGACGGGTGAAACGCTTCTCCAGTTACTGGAAACGCGACTTGATAATGTTATTTACCGGCTTGGGTTCGCTAACACGCGCAGTGCAGCCCGCCAACTCGTGTCGCATGGGCATGTCCTCGTGAACGGGCGTCGCGTCAACGTCGCGTCGTACAATGTAAAGGCGGGCGACGCAATTACGATCAAGGACAAGCCGAAATCGCGTCAACTCGTGCTGCGCAATCTTGATCTCACGCAGATTGTTCCCGTTCCCGACTGGCTCACAGTCGATCGCGACGGACTCAGCGGCAAAGTTGCGAGGATTCCGTCTCGGGAAGAGATGCAGCCGATCGTTAACGAGCAGCTCGTGGTTGAACTGTATTCGCGCTAACTGTATCGGCGCGCTCTGAGCGCCAAGCTGGGTCTACGCAAGTGATCCGGCAGTCAGAGACCGGCGCTGCAGTCGTTTTCCAGATACTCTAGCGCTTTATCGAAGCTTTTCCGATCGAGATAATGTTTTAATCGGGGATCGGTTGACAGCGGAAGCGACTGTTGTAGCCGATCGATTTTGTCTGAGACGGCGCGTAATCGATCGATGTGTTTTGAATGATCGCGACGGCTTTCCTCGTCTCGAATCACGGCGAGCCGTTCTCGCAGCGCATCCGCCAGATCGACCAAGGCACCGTCCATTTTGTTTGCTACGGCTTTCTCTCGAATTTAGCGCCGAGCTTCAGCTACTAACTGGCGCTTCGCTTCGAGCCAATCGGAATCGGCGTCGCCAGGCAAAGCAAATCTGCGACGGCGTTCGGAAATGAAATAGGCCCGGAGACGAACGGCGTCGTCTGAAAGTTCCACGGACACGAACGCTACGTCTTTCGCTGGAGATGCTGAAATGCGTGCAGTTCGGTCAGCCATATCTCTTGTCTCGCTCGGCTTGCGCAGCTTCTTCGCTGTAGTTGCACGTCGTGGCGTCTGACGCTTGGCGGTTTTTTTTGTTGTGATCGGCGCGCCTGATTCTGGCGACGCCTGATTTGTAGTTTCGGCAGTTTTCGTTTTCTTCGGCACAGTTGTTAAGTGGTTAAATGACTTCAATTCGTTTATCGTTCATCGGCTCGTTCGCAAGTGCTTTCTCGTTCCCAGTATGAGATTGCGTAAATTGATTGAGACATGATCAGCATAAAACAATTCGTGTTCCGCTGGGCGGTAACAACGGTTGCGGTAATGGTCGCCTCGTCGGTTATTCGTGGAATCCGTTACGACACTGTCGCGGCACTCATTGGGGCGTCGCTTCTGCTGGGCATTCTCAACGCTTTTGTGCGCCCATTTCTGTTGATCCTTAGCGCACCGGTCATTCTCATTACGCTGGGCTTATTCATTTTCGTCTTAAATGGACTCTTGTTGCTTCTGGTACCCAAGGTTGTTGTCGGATTTCATGTAGGCAGTTTCGGGAGCGCATTCTGGGGTGCGATTGTAATCAGTTTTGTCAGCTGGGTTTTAAGCGCATTCTTCCGCGGTAGCGATGGACGCGTGCACGTGTTGACCCATCATAACGAGACGCGCCGCGTTCGAGGTCGAGTGCTTGAGGACGAGGAGCGCAGGTGAGGCTCGATTTGACTGACTAGTCGAGGTATTTGCTGAGCCGGGAACGGAGTTCCGTGCGTGCGCGAAAAAGGACGCTTTTGACAGCCGGCACGGAGAGATCAAGAACCGCCGCGATTTGCTCGTAACTAAGCTGTTGATACCTGCGCAGCACGAGGGCCATCCGCTGAGTTTCCGGGAGTCGCTGAATGGCTTCCTCGATTGCCATTTGCAGTTCGGATTCCAGAAGAGATGCGTCCGGCGCGAGGTTCGTCTCATCCTTCAAAGGTGGATCTTCCAGGCCTGGCTCGGATTGCAGTGGAACATGAGGGCGACGTTTGGTGCGGCGCATCTCGTTAAACACCAGATTGCGTGTAATTTTCAACAGCCAGGTCGTAAACTTGGCGCGCGGAACATATCGCCGTGCGCTTTTCCAAACCCGGATAAAGACCTGCTGCGCTATGTCTTCCACATCGGACGTGCTGCCGAGCATGCGTGCGACCGTGCCCGCCACCAACGTTTGATGCTTCTCAATGAGCTGCTCAAATGCCTGAGTGTCTCCGCGGCCAACCAACTGCATAAGCCGCACATCGTCGGCATCTTCGTCCGATCTGCCCTGGTTTCCTCGATCGTTCTGAGACATCGTGACTTAGACGGTGGCACACGGCAAAACTTGCCGGAAAAATGAGGCCGGTCCTGCATCACCCTCGTAGTCATCGTTTTTGTTGCAACCCGCAAGCGCCCTGTGCATGCTTCACGCGCGATTAAACAGAGTCGGGCGATGAACTACCACCTCATTCCAAAAGAACTCAGGCCGATCGCGGAGAAGGTCGAGGCGCAGCAGCGGATTTCTGAGGCAGATGCTCTGACCCTTTACAGTGCAAATGATCTTAACGCCCTTGGAATCATCGCCAACGTGACGCGCGAGCGAAAGAACGGGAACTACGCAACATATATCCACAATCGCTACATCAATTACTCCAACATCTGCATCTTATCGTGCCAGTTCTGCGCTTTTGCTGCCAAGAAACGCGACGCTCACGCATTCGAATATGCAATTGACGAAATTGTTCAGGCGGTGAGTGATGCGCTTCCCCTCGGAGTCACCGAGGTGCACATGGTCGGCGGACTGCATCCCAGTTTGAAAAAAGAGTGGTACCTCGATCTTTTGAGAAAATTAAGGGCGCTCGATCCCAAGCTGCATATAAAGGCATTCACCGCGATCGAAGCTCGCCATTTGGCCCAGCGAGTCTTTAAGATGCCTATCCGCGATACGCTGGAAACTTTGCGTGAAGCGGGTCTTGGCTCGATCACTGGGGGTGGCGCCGAAATTTTCGATCCGATGGTGCGTGACCAAATTTGCCACGGCAAGGAAACCGCCGGCGAATGGCTCGACGTGCATCGCACCTGGCACTCGATGGATGGGCGCAGCACATGCACGATGCTTTACGGGCACATCGAGACGCTCGCTCATCGGGTTGATCATTTGCGCCAACTGCGGCAACTGCAGGATGAGACCGACGGCTTCACTGGCTTTGTTCCTTTTGCGTTCGAGCCGACGCAATCACATGGAATCCTTGCTCACATCAGGCGGGCTTCCGCAGTCGAACAACTGCGCAATCTCGCCGTGAGCCGTATTTACCTCGACAATATCGATCACCTGACGGCGTATTGGGTTAGCCTCGGATTGCCTCTGGCGCAGGTCTCGTTGAGTTACGGTGTGGACGATCTCCATGGGACAATCTTGGAGGAAAAAATTTTCCATATGGCTGGTGCCACAACGCCGCAACAGCAAACCATTGCCGCGCTTGAGCACGCTATCCGCGAAGCTGGCCGCGAGCCTGTCCAGCGTGACAGTCATTATCGATATATTTCGCACCGCACGGCTGGGACAAGTGCTGCGCCAGCAACTACCGAGCTTGCCTGCGCGTAACAGTTTCCTGTCATTCCGAGCGAAGTCGAGGAATCCCGTTGCAAAACTCACAACTAGTTTCGCGCGATCCTACGACTTCGCTGCGCTCCGCCCTCAGGATGGCTGCATTCTTGATCACGTCGCAAATTGAAATCCGTTCGCGTCGGCTGCGTTAAGTACTTAAACGCTCGTCCGCTGATCCGCGGCTGGCCGGGCAGCGTGGAGTTCGACCATCCTTCCGCACTGTGTCAACGACTCGCGAAAGGCCAACTCGACGTAGCGCTTGTTTCCAGTTTCGAATTTCTGCGCAACCCGATCTATCGGATTGTTGATGACGTTTCTATTTCATCCGATGGCCCGGTTTACAGTGTAGTAGTTGCGCACCGTGGCGAATTCTCGGACATCGGTGAAATTGAACTTGATCCTGCGTCTGAAACTGCGGTCAACCTCTTGCGTTGTCTTCTCGCGGAGCTTGAATTAACCGCTCCGTTGACCAGCAGCGGTTCGGACAGTGCAGGATTGCGTCAGGCATGCCTCGTCATCGGCGACCAAGCAATTAGGTTTCGGCAAAGCCACGCCGATGCATATCAATTCTGGGACCTTGGTGAGCAATGGAAGAAACTTACCGGGCTTCCATTTGTTTACGCGCTCTGGCTGATCCGGCCTGAGGTCCCAGATGCAAAGTCCATCGCTCAACGTCTACGCGGATTACGAGATGATAATCTTGCTGACATTTCGGGTATTGTGGCAGACGCCGTTGATAACGAAGAGGCGAGTACTCGGGAATTTCTTAATCGTTATTACCGCGAATATCTTCGCTTTGGCTTTGGAACTCGAGAGGCGCAAGGGTTGCAGAGTTTCGCAGATCTTTGCGCGAAACACCGAGTGCTTCCAAAGCAAGACCGCGAGTTTAGCCTGGTGTGAAAAGTTCGATCGGAACCACGACGTGTTCTACGATCCTCGTCGAAGTCAATGCTTCTCGTCGGTTAGTCCAAGGTCGATATCGTAAAGCTGCCAACCTGAGGTTGTGAAATGGAACCTGAGTTTGATTCCATCACGCTCGACTAGAAAAGTGCGAGGCCCAGTAAAGAACGCGTATTTCACTTTCGACAAGCTTACGTTTTTGCCGAGCTCTAAGTGGAACTCGCGCGGTGCTTTCAGGTTCTGCAGTGCTTCGGGATTTGACAGCAGCGCCGCGATCCCCTCAGGCGTGACGTAGGTATCGATAATGGCATCGATGAGCGTGGGTCCGAGATTACCCCAGCGCTTGTGACTGTCTGTGTGCTTGGCGAAACGCGCCACCAATTGCCGTTTCAGGGAAGCTCGGACCGCAGGGAAATCGACGCGTGCACTGATTGCTGCGGCATCCCGCAATTGCACGGCGGCTCTGAATCGCCAAAACGAAAAGTAAGGCGATGCGCCGTAAACGAGCAGAACAACGACGCAGACGATTACGACCCAGCGGATGAGTTTCATTTTGCAGCACGATTAATTGTAAAGTCGACCCGTTGTTGAACCTGTTGCACCATCGCTACAGCAGCGATCAGAACAATTGCCGCAATGACCTGGTGCGGGTGAAGACTGGCGTGAAAGAAACCCCAAGTGATGCAGACTGCTGCGAGCGTTTGCATCATTTCGAAGTAACCGGCTGTTGATGCGCGAGTGAGGTGCAGTCCTTGAAAATAAATCAGGAGAGGAATTCCTCCCGAGATTGATGCGAGCAAAAACAGCAAGACAATGGCTTTTATTGGATGCGCTTGCGCGGCCGCCGGCCAGAGCGCCGCGCCGTTCAGTTTACCGTAGGTCGAGAGAATCAGCGTCATGCAAACAAGTCCGACCACGATGCGCATACTGGAGGCAAGTCGCAGTGACATGCCGACCATTACCCCGCGTCCGGCGACGGCGGCGAGACCCCAAAATAACGCGCAGATCAACGCGTAGCCAGTGCCTACGTTCAAACCCGCGCGTTCAAATGAAACTCCGATCTGAGTCGGATACGTAACTGATACAAACACTCCTGCAACGATTGCGATCCCAGCATAAACGAAGAACCGGCGCGCAAGGCGATCACCGAAAAGCAAAAATGCGCCGAGCGTTGAAATAACGGGCTGAATATTCAGGACTACGTTCACTACCGTCGGATTACCCTTCTTCAACGCTAGCGTGAAAAAGATCGTGCCCACCGCGGAACCGGCAAACCCTGAAAAAATCAAAAACGCCCATGTGCGTGCGCGCACTGTCGGAATTTCGTGGAACCGCGCGATCAAAATTGGCAGAAACATCATCAGGATGAAAATGTGTTCCCAGAAAACGATTACTTCTGCGTCGAACAATTCGTTTAGCGGAATACGCCAGGCACTTTCTGTTCCCCACAGCGCAGCGCCCAGGCCAACTAACCATGGGCCGTAGGTTGCGGTGCGTGTTTTGGGAGTTTGCATCGACTGCGCTTAAGTTGATGGCGCTACCGCTATACCATTGGCATCGAACATCCAACTTCGAAATAAACGCGCATTTGTACGAAGTAACTTTTGTCATGAAATCGACACGAAAGCATTGACGCCACAATTTATGGTGTGGTAATTAGCGTCAAACACTATGCGTTGCCCCAAATGCGGGTCGCGTGACGATAAGGTCATCGATTCCCGTCAATCGCGCGATGGTTCGAGCATCCGTCGACGCCGGCAGTGCCTAAAGTGCAAATACCGTTACACGACGTACGAAGAAATTGAGCGTTCGGACCTGCGCGTAATAAAAACCAACAGAACACATGAGCCGTTCGATCGTCGCAAATTGGCTGCCAGCATCGCCAAAGCTTTTGAAAAGCGTTCCGCCAGTTTGCTTACGTTGGAGGACATGGTGGACGGCATCGTACATGAACTCGAGACCGGCGGACGCGAAGTTCCCTCGTCAGTGATCGGCGCAAAAGTGCTCGAAAAACTGCGCGAAATTGATGAGGTCGCTTACCTGCGTTACGCGTCGATTTACCAGCGCTTCCAGGACGTCGACCAATTCGTGGATGCCATCCACACTTTGGGACGCCGAATAAAACCAAATGCGCAGCAACGAGAATTATTTCCTCCTGAAACAACGAAAGAGAATCCGAGCGGCAATGTCCCGCGTCGTTCACGCGAGCGCGCAATGAAAAATCATGGTCGCGTTTAAGGAAGAATTTCCATATCTCCGGACAACCTCTGGACAGCTGTTCGAGTTCAACCGTGACTGGCTTTACGCGGCGATTACGCGGGCCGCTAACAAGGCGGGTTACCCCGGCTGGTGGCTCACCGAGCATGTGACCGAGAGCATTGCTTTTTATCTGCACCTGCGAAATGACGAAAGCGTGGTGGCTTTCAGCCAGCTGTCGCAAACGGTTCGTGACGTATTGGAAGCGATTGGCTACAAGGAGATTTGCCGCCACTTTACGCCAGCACCGCCGCCCATTTCTATTTCGTTGGTGGATATCGCTTACTGTGCCGGAGCCGGCTACGAGCTTGCGTTTTTCGGTCTGTTGGAAAAGCGAATCGACGCCTTGATCGAAGCCGGCGCAGACAACCTTCGCCTCTCATCGCTGCAGGTTTGTGTCAAGCATCTCCGCGGGACGAAAACATGGACCCGCACCTGCGACGCGTTACGCGAGGAAATTGTCTGCTTCGTTCGGGAAAAACTGGCGTTCGCTACCGATCGGGCGCGGCTTGATTGTTCACTTCGCTAGTGAAACGCTAGGGCTCATGACGATTTTCGAAAAAATTATCGCCCGCCAGATTCCGGCCAAAATTATTTGGGAAGATAACGAGGCGATTGCGTTTCACGACGTCGATCCCCAAGCACCGGTGCATGTTCTGATCGTGCCGAAAAAAACCATTCCGCGTCTCTCGGACGTGACCGATGAGGACGCCGCATTACTCGGCAAACTCCTTCTGGTTGCGCGTGACGTGGCGAAGGAGTTAGCGTTGTCCAGCGGCTATCGAGTGGTGATCAATTGTGGACCTGACGCGGGCGAAAGCGTGCCGCACTTGCATGTTCATTTACTCGGCAAGCGCGCGCTGGCTTGGCCGCCGGGATAAAGATGTCTTAGAACGCGCTATTCACGCACGAGTATCCAATCTATTCCAATGATGCGCTTTTCAGCGTAGCGCTTTAGCGATTTTGGAAAAATTAGATAGCGCGCTTCCCTGCTTTCCTTAAAGCCGACTATCCCGAAGTCTGTTCCACTTTCGCTTTTCAGGACTGTCATTACACGGTTGTTCTTAATTTGCGCCTGGAGATGGCGGTCGGCGGACGGCTTCTGCCACAGTGTGTAGACCTCGGGCTTACCGCAGTGTTCGATTACCTGGGAAAAACGTGCCGTTTTGATCTTGAGAAGTTTCATTGCGAATTGCTCGATCGGCCGGGCTGAGCGGTGCCGTCTAGCAAAAAGAAGCCCGCCAGAGAACTACGGCAAGGAGGATCAGACTACCGTTGCTGCATTCCTTCCCAGGCGGGGTTTGTAAGTCCTCCATCCAGAGCCCCTTGCGGAAGAGAAATTTCCTCGTACCAGTGGCGGTGCGCAACTAAAAACGCAGCGCAGGAGATTAGCATTGTGAGGACGTCTGGGGGTAAACACATGAGTACATTGACAGTGCGTTATGCTTCTGTTTGCATCGAGCGCGTGAAATGTCTCGCGTTGTTCCTGCTTATTTCCGTTTTGGTTGCGGCGACATCCTGTACAACGCTCGTTAATCGGCGTGATCTTTACAGCCCGGAGCCTGCGCCTGATTCATTGGAAGCGGCCCGGCAATGGTACGGCGTCACGACCACAACCACAACCATCCGAACACAAAGAGCAGGGGGAGTGATTGCGCCCACGCCGGACTTTCGTTACTAGGTATCGACGCCGCGTTGCGAGCGCAGGGCGCTGTCCCTGCCGTTTTAGCCGAAAGGAAGATTCGCCTTTATTCTCGCAACATCTGTCTTATCGACGCACGCTGCTTTGGCCAGCCGGCGTTTACGCTTCGCATTTTTCGTCGACATCAGATGGCGTCGCGACGAACGCGTCCTCAAGACTTTGCCACGGGCGGTGATCTTGAAGCGTTTCGCCACTGATTTGCGCGTTTTGCTGCGTGCAATAGGCTTCGGCATAGGGCGAGAAAGTTAATTCGCGCAGGCGCAATGACAAACGCTTTGTTGTACGCTTTCTATGCCAGACACCGGAACCCCGTCGCTGGCGCAGTGCATCAAACATCGTATTTTTTCGGATGGGAAAGGCACCCAAAGATAGGCCGCGGGTCATTATTATTGGTGCAGGCTTTGGCGGCCTTGAGGCAGCGAAGAAGCTTGCCTGTAAAGATGTGCGTCTGACGGTAATCGACCGCACGAATTACCATCTGTTTCAGCCTCTGCTTTATCAGGTAGCAACGGCAGCTCTCTCACCCGCGGACATTGCCGCCCCGATTCGCGCAATTCTGAGCAAATGCAAAAACGTCGAAGTCATCCTTGCCGAGGTGGAATCGGTGGATGTCGACGCCAGAAAAGTAAAAACGAAAGATCGTGTATTCGATTATGACTATCTGATCATAGCCACCGGCGCACGGCATTCCTACTTCGGGCATGGCGAATGGGAAAAACTCGCACCGGGATTGAAGAGTCTCGAAGATGCGGTTGAGCTACGCCGGCGCATCCTTCTCGCGTTCGAATTTGCGGAAAAAACAACAGATGAAGCAGAGCGCAAGGCAGCAATGACGTTCGTTGTGATCGGCGGTGGACCAACTGGCGTTGAAATGGCCGGTGCGATCGCTGAAATATCTCGATACACACTGGCAAAGGACTTTCGGCATATCGACCCGTCTGAAGCACGTGTGATTTTGATCGAAGGTACTTCGCGCCTACTTGCCGCGTATCCACCGGATTTATCCGAGAGCGCCCGAAAGCAATTAGTCGAGCTGGGGGTAGACGTGCGTACGAACGCACGAGTAACGAACGTTACAGAATCGGGCGTGCAATTCGACGGCGAATTCATCCACTGTCGCGTCAAGATTTGGGCCGCTGGCAATAATGCGTCGTTCGTCGGGAAGACGCTTATTGCGCCCATTGACCGTTGTGGCCGGGTTATTGTGAATGATGACCTGACGATCCCCGGACATCCGGAAGTGCAGGTGATTGGCGACCTCGCAAATTTCTCACATCAAACTGGAGAGCCATTGCCGGGAGTTTCCCCCGTGGCGATGCAACAGGGTCGGCAGGCAGCTCGGAACGTTTCGCGAATGATCCGCGGGGAAAAGCCACGGCCGTTTCGTTATTTCGACAAGGGAAGTATGGCTACGATCGGCCGCAACAAAGCCGTGGCGGATCTAAAATTTTTTCATCTCAGCGGTCTTTTCGCATGGTTGGCCTGGCTGTTTGTGCACATCATCTTCCTGGTCGGATTCCGCAATCGCTTGCTCGTGCTCATTCAATGGGCGTGGGCCTATCTGACCTTCGACAAGGGTGCACGCTTGATCACGCGCAATTTTCAGTCGGAACACAGACCGCCAGCGTGAAAGCAATCTATCATGTCGAGGCGGAGTCGAGACATCTCAGTATTGTCTTTCCCGGGTAGGCGATCAGCAATAATCTGAGATTCTTCGCTCGGCCCAGAATGACAGGTCCACAAATCTCGGTGCGCAACCTTCAGCGAAAACTCAGAGTCAACGTCGCCGAGCTGGAAGAGTTCGCAGGTAACGCTTTAAAGCGTTGTCTGCAATTGCAAAAAGGCAAACGTACTAACCTGCGCAAGCTGAATGCTATTGTGGTCTGGCTTATTTCCGATCGCCGCATCTCCCGATTGCATCGCCAGTTCTTCGGCGAAGACAGTCCTACCGACGTCATAACTTTTCGCGCCGGCGAAATTTTTATCAGTGTCGAAACCGCACGGGGATACGCTCGCGAATTTGGTAATTCGCTGATGAGCGAGATCAAACTCGACATCGTGCACGGTCTTTTACATCTGCACGGATTCGATGACCGGAGCCCAACTGATCTGCGGAGAATGAAAAACACACAGGGAAAAATCCTTGGCAGCATGGGTATTCAAATTGGAGTCGTTCCAAAGGTTTGAACTGAAAGCCGCGTATGTTAGCATTTTTTTATGAGCGCGGAGCCGCTTGCGATAGAAGTGGCGGTCCCTCCAACTCCCGGAAGCATGCATCCAATGAGTGCGGCACCGTCCACTATTGGCTCGCCGACGATTGAACAAGAAACACGTGCAGAAGAGGCGCTCGATCTTCCGTGGCACGTAGTGGTCCACAATGATCCGGTAAATTTGATGAGCTATGTAACGATGGTTTTCCAGCGCGTTTTCGGATATCCACGCGACAAAGCAGAGAAACACATGTTGGAAGTGCATCACAAAGGACGTTCGATTTTGTGGAGCGGCATGCGGGAGCCAGCCGAACTTTATGTGCAGCAACTACACGGTTATCTTCTGCTCGCCACAATTGAGAAGGTTTCTTAACCATGGAGATTCGCCGCCGCAAGAACCAGATCGAGATCTCCGAGATTGACCCGTTTCTTGCCGAACTGCTTCGGCAAATTCCCGCAAGCACCAGCACCGACGGCGCACCCGCTGCCGAGCAACGTGTCTTCAGTCCGCCGGTAAACGGTACAGAGGCGGAGCTTTGCGCCGAATGGAAAATGTATGTCGAACCCGAATTGCGCCGTCTCTTTCAAACTGCGACCCAGACAGTGGGCGCTGATCTGGAGCAACTCAATGGGAATGAAAAAAGTCTCGCCAACCGCACTCTGCGCATTCCGACCAAGCATGCCGACGCCTGGTTGAGCGCGCTGAATCAAGCGCGGCTGGTCATCGCCACAAAGAATAATTTCACCGAGGTGGAACTGAACGACCACCTTCGCTCGCCAATAGGATCGCGACGCGATCTGAGCTTATTCCAGGTGAACTTCTACGGTTTTCTGCAGGAGTATATCTTGCGCGAGTTGGATTGTTGAGAAAAGCCGGCAGCAATCAGGATTGCTTCTTGGCCTTTACCATGGCCATGAGCCGTTCCTTGATTGCATCGGAAGACTTTGCCGGACGCAGGCTCAAAGCAAAGGCTTCGTGCAGCGCGTAGCATTTGCTGATGAAGTCGTCGGCCTTTTTTCCGAATTTCTTCCGCGCTTTCTCGAACTCGTCAATTTCCTCCGGCTCCAGCGCGCCGATGACATAAAGTCGGGACTGATTTTGAAACTGCTCAAAGTTCATCTTTCAGGTCCTTGAGGCCGTCATATATTTTTTTCAATCCCAATTCAAGTCTCGTTTTGACCGTGCCTAACGGTGTATTCGTTTTCGCTGCGATTTCGCGCTGGCTCATGCCTCTAAAAAATGCGAGGTCGATTGCCTGTTGCTGGGCTGGCGGCAGGCTCATTATTACCTTACGAATCAGCACACGCGTATCGCTCAACACAATCTCTTCTTCGGTGGCGTTGTGCACCCATGCGTCTGGCTGCTGTTCTGTTTCGTTTTGGAGGCGTTCCTCCGCTCGCGCATAAGCCTGCTTCTTGCGCAGGCCATCGATGGCCCGTCGTCGGGCGAGTGTCACCATCCACCCGAGCGGTTTGCCCTTTTCCTCGGAGAAGTTTTTCGCCTGGTTCCAGATCTCCATGAAAATCTCCTGTAAGAGATCGTCGGCTTCAGCCTCGTTGTGAATGACTCGCAGAATCAGCGCTTTCAGGATGCCGTTGTACCGATCGTAGAGCTGAGACAGCGCATCGGCGTCGCCGGCCTGAATGCCCTTCATTAAATCGAAGTCACTCGGCGCGCCGGGTTCCAGCGGCGGGGCGATGGTGTGCGATCCCACGCGCGACTGCGCGATTCGGGCGCGTTTCTTTGGTCTGCCTCTCGTGGAAGAAGTTAGTTTCGAGTGTCGCATGCTTGAAAACTGCGTGCTGATACGGTAATCGCGTATGTTAAGCTGAACGGACGCATTAGTTTCGAAAGATGCGAAATCGATCAATTGCGCTGCACGTTTCGTGCGTCAAGAGTTAATCCATGGGACAGGGAGATACCAATACATCGGTCGATCCGCTTTGGTACAAGGACGCCATCATCTACGAGCTGCACGTTAAAACATTTTGTGACAGCGATGGCGACGGCATGGGCGATTTTCGCGGGCTCATGCAGAAGTTGGATTATCTGCAGGAACTCGGCGTCACAGCGATCTGGCTGCTGCCTTTCTATCCGTCTCCTATGCGCGACGACGGTTACGACATTGCGGATTATTTTGACGTAAATCCGAATTTCGGCACGCTCAACGATTTCCGCGCGTTTCTCGACGCCGCGCACGAACGCAATCTGCGCGTGATCACCGAACTTGTGATCAACCACACCTCTGACCAAAATCCGTGGTTCCAAAAATCGCGGCGCGCCGTTGCACGCTATGGCGTTCTAGCCGCCGCGGACGCTGACCGTGGCGGCGCAAGAGCGGCCGAGGTTACCAAGCCCAGCTACGGCAACGACGACCTCGCGTATAAGGACTTTTATGTCTGGAGCGAAACGCCGGAAAAATACAAGGACGCTCGAATAATTTTCAAAGATTTTGAGACTTCCAACTGGGCGTGGGACCCGATGGCGAAGGCTTACTACTGGCATCGCTTTTATTCACATCAGCCGGACCTCAATTTCGACAATCCAGCCGTGCACGACGCAGTGAAGAAGGTCTGCGATTTCTGGCTGTCGATGGGGGTGGACGGTCTTCGACTCGATGCCATCCCGTATCTTTACGAACGGGAAGACACGAATTGCGAGAATCTTCCCGAGACGCACAAATATCTCAACGAACTTCGCGCTCACGTAGACGCGAAGTTCCCGAATCGCATGCTGCTTTCAGAGGCCAATCAGTGGCCGGAGGACGCAGCTGCGTATTTTGGGAACGCCGACCAAGCGCACATGAGTTTTCATTTTCCGCTGATGCCGCGCATGTTCATGGCGCTCCAAATGGAGGACCGGTTTCCTATTATCGACATCATGGAGCAGACGCCGGCCATCCCGGAAAGTTGTCAGTGGGCAATGTTTCTGCGCAACCACGACGAGCTCACGCTGGAAATGGTCACCGATGAGGAGCGCGACTACATGTATCGAGTTTACGCGACCGATCCGCACGCGCGCATCAATCTCGGAATCCGCCGTCGGCTTGCCCCGCTGCTGGCGGATAACCGCCGAAAAATCGAGCTACTTAACACGCTGCTGTTTTCCATGCCAGGCACGCCCATCATCTACTACGGCGATGAGATCGGTATGGGCGACAATTTTTATTTCGGCGATCGCAATGGCTGTCGCACGCCGATGCAATGGAGCCCGGACCGTAACGCCGGGTTCTCAAGAGCAAATCCGCAACAGCTTTATCTACCGGTCACGATCGATCCCGAATATCACTATGAAGCGGTTAATGTGGAGAACCAGCAGAAAAATCTCTCATCGCTGTTGTGGTGGACGCGTCGCGTTATCGCAATGCGAAAAAATTTCAAGGCGTTCTCGCGCGGCTCTCTGGAATTTCTGAATCCGGACAGTCCGAAAGTGCTGGCGTTCCTGCGCCGCTGGGAACACGAGACGATCATGGTGATAGTGAATCTCTCGCGCTTCTCACAGTCGGCGGAGTTGGATCTTTCGCGCTTTGCCA
>Ga0126381_100004242_pt1 | contig 15590 bp, 9 predicted proteins | sample PanSoiMetPlot_28_FD_96465 | JGI IMG/M metagenome (GOLD analysis project Ga0126381, IMG submission 96465) | Tropical forest soil microbial communities from Panama - MetaG Plot_28 | ecosystem: Environmental > Terrestrial > Soil > Tropical forest > Bulk soil | place: Panama | collected 2016-02-17 | reverse complement strand
TCAACCGTAGCCATTGGATTCCTCGCCCTCTTGACCGTGCCCATCAGCGAAATCCGTTCCATCGGCGTTGCGGGAGCACTGGTGGCTGGCATGAGTGTTTTGCTCACGAATACTCTCGTTCCAGCGGTGCTGGGGTGGCTCGGTCCGCGGATTGATTGTGGCAAATTACCCTTTACGCCAACGTTGGATGAGCGGCGAGCCGCCCTTACAGGAGTTCGCTGGCGGCGATGGGGGAGGCTGATTGTCGCACATCCCTGGCTGGCGCTCATTTTGGCCGGCGTCCCTCTGCTTCTGCTCGCATGGCAGGTCAGACGGCTCGATACCAGCGTCCCTCGTGTCAATTGGCTTCCGCAGGCGGCAGAATCGGTCGATGCGCTGAACACGCTCGAACGAATGGATCGCTCCGGTGTTGTTGAATCCTTGCGCATCGTCGTCGAACTCCCCGAGGATTCTGTCGCGCTGACCGAAGCAGGATGGAACGCGGTCGATCATCTCAGCAAGCAACTTGCAAACGATCCGCGCTGCGCGCGTGTCATTTCGATCACCACAATTGCGGATAGCGACCGGTCGTCGCTCGGTAGTCTCCCGCGCGAGACACGTCGAACTTTTCTGAGCAGTGACGGACGAGCTGCGCTGATTGAATTGGTGCCAGCGACCTCTGTCTCCTTGAGCGAGCAGGTCAACTGGGTTCGGGAACTTAGAACGATCGGTGCGCCCGCACTCACCGGAGTACCAGGCGCAACGCTTCTCATCGGTGGCATCCCGGCACTCAACGCCGACTATGAGACGATCGTCGTCAAGCGCTTTCCGTCGGTGACAGCACTGGTGGTGGGAGGCACCCTGCTGGCGCTGCTGCTTGGGTTCCGATCGGTCTTCGCTGCGGTCAAGGCCATCGCCTTGAACCTGCTGTCGGTGGCAGCCTCGATTGGAGCATTGGTTCTTGTCTTCCAGGAAGGGCACGGAAGCAGATTCCTGGGAGTTCCCGGAGGAACGGGTAGCGTGTTCCCACTTGTTCCGATCGTCGCCTTTGCTATTGTCTTTGGACTAAGCATGGATTACGAAGTATTTCTCGTCGCACGCGTGCTCGAAGCAAGGAAGAGCGGGCTGAGCGAGATGGATGCGATTCCAGAGGGTTTGGCCAGGACCGCAGGCCTGATCACAAGTGCCGCCGCAGTTATGATCGTGGTATTCGCAGCTTTCACCTTCGGCGATTTCCTGGTGGTTAAGATGATCGGCTTTACGCTGGCGGTCGCCGTGTTGATTGACGCGACCATCGTCCGTATTGTGATCGGGCCCGCTCTCCTTCGCATTGCAGGTGATTGGAATTGGTGGCCAGGGGGTCTTGGTGATGCCCGCAAGGCACCCGTGATGGCAAACCGCGGATGATCGCCCTTCCTTGATCAAATCGCCGCCGGCTTGGTCTCCCGACCCGACGAGAAGCGGGATTGGATTGGGTAGTGTCTGGTTCGTCGGCTAACCGGGACCTATGTTCAATTTCCTGCAAACCGACGAATCGGGAGCGATCTGGTTGCGCTAAGCATGTGGATTACTGCCCGTTCTTGTTCCTCGAGGGCTGATTCCTCTCACGTTCTACCGTGGATAGCCAGTTAGGATCGAAGCGTAAACGCGACGGACGGGCCAGCTGTTGGATCGGCCTCACCCTCGAGGTCCATGGCTGCGATAAGACCGCTGTTCACAGTGAATACGTGGACAACTTCGCTGTCCGATAAAACATCTCCATGGAGGCCCCTGACGAGTTGGCGAACCCTGACGCGGACCTTGCCTCCGCCTCCCTCGGTGATTGCTAGCGGTTCGACACGAATAGATAATCGGAGATGGTCTCCGGTTGCAGAAATATTGTTGGCAAACCGGAACTTTGACGAATTTTCGCCCCGATTTGGTTCTTGCCGTCATGCGGACCAGCAAGCTCTTTTCCGGTTCTCGTTAGAATCGAGCAAATGAGGAGGCGGCACTTGAACCGCGGATTTGCGTGGATGAGCCACCTTGGCGAGGATGTGCGTTTCGGCGCCAGGCAGGTGCGGCGAGCACCGGGATATGCGGCATTCACAGTGCTGGTGCTCGGGCTGGGCATCGGGACCGTGACAGCGATGTTCACGATAACGTATGCGGTGCTGCTGAAGCCTCTGCCGTTTGAGGCGGACCGCAGGCTCTACCAACCGGTAGTGAAGACGGTCGCCGGCAGCGAGGACGAGAGTGTGCCGTATGACGAGATCAGGGAGTGGCAGAGGGCCACACAGGGAACGGCGGATATTGCATTCAAAGGCGGCGGTCTGAACATTGCCGATGGTCCGGCTGGAGCAGTACTCATTACCGGGGTGGAGGCGAGCCAGAACCTGTTTTCGCTGTTGGGTGCGAAGCCGATGATGGGGCGCGTATTTTCGCCGGAAGAACAGGAGGCAGGCCGTGCAGACGTTGTGGTGTTGAGTTTCGCGCTGTGGCGACAGGATTTCGGCGGCGACAGAAATGTCTTGGGGAAGACGCTGCATATTGGCGGCCTGCCGCGCACAGTGATCGGCGTAATGCCGCCGGAGTTCATGTACCCAATGTGGGAGAACCGGCCTGAGGCGTGGGTTCCAGCGGAGCGCAACGAACTGACGCCAGGGAATCGTGACTCTTATTTGTATCTCGCACCGCTGGTGCGGGTGAAGACGGGCGTGCCAATGAAAGTCGTGGAGACTCAACTGGCGCGGGCGCACGCGCAGTTTGCCAAGCCGGGCGAGGGTGAGATTCGGCTAATTGGAGTGCATGACCTGCTGGTGGAGGATGTGCGTCCGGCGCTGCTGGCACTGGAGGTCGCTGTCGGCGTGGTGTGGCTGATCGCGTGCAGCAACGTGGCAGGGCTGCTGCTGGCGCGAGTGGTGTCCCGGCGGGCGGAGATTGCGGTGCGCGTGGCGCTCGGGGCTGGAAGGCGGCGCATTCTGATGCAGTTCTTGACGGAGAGCCTGGTGCTGAGTTGCGCAGAAGCTGTATGCGGACTTGGGCTTGCTGCAGCTATGTTGCGGATGTTCCGGCACATGCTCAGCGAGAAGCTGCCGCTTGCTGCAAACATTCATTTGAACTGGGCTGTGTGGGCGGGACTGGTAGTGCTGACGGTGATGACGGCACTGGCATTTGGTGCAGTTCCAGCGCTGGTGGCTGCCAGGACGGAGCTGGATGCGGGGCTGAAAGGAGGCGGGCGGAGGCAGGCTGGGGACCGCGGTCAGAACCGGATGCGTGCGCTGCTGCTGGTGGGCGAGGTGGCGCTGTCGGTCACTCTTCTTATTGGTGCGGGGCTGATGATGCGCACGATCTATGCGCTGCGGCATGTGCCGCTCGGTTTCAGGACGGACGGTCTGGTGCTGACGAGTCTGACCATTCCAAATGATATGTACGGAGACCGCAACGTGGCGACGGCGGTTTGGCAGCCACTGCTCGACGAAATTCGACGGATGCCGGGAGTGCGCGCAGCAGCGCTGTCGACGGTGCTGCCGATCCAGCATCCAGTGGAACTCGTGACGGCGGTATATGCGACGGAGTGGATGCACGGGGACGCGAATGCCATAGTGCGGGCCGCGACTCCGGGACTGATGGACGCGCTGGGCGTACGGATGCAGAACGGAAGGTTCTTCACAGACGAGGACACGGCCACGAGCCGGCCCGTGATGGTCGTGAATCAGACGTTTGTGAATCGCTACCTGGGTGGCGGAAATGCTCTGGGAGAGGTGATTCGATTTGGGCATGTCCCGCGGGCGGCGACAATCGTTGGCGTGATAGAGGACATGCATCAGGAGGGTGTGGCGCGGGAGAGCCAACCGGAGTTCTATCTCTGCATGTCGCAGTTGGGGCCGGATCAGCAGATTTATCGCGCGTTGTTGGGGCGGCTTATGCAGGTGGCGGCGCGCACGGAGTTTGCGCCGGGTGTGCTGATTCCAGAGCTGCGGCGGCGGATTCACTTGGAGAATCCGCATCTGGCGATTGGCGAGTGCACAACGATGGCCGAATCAGTGGAGGATTCGATTGGCCCACAGAGACTGGCTGCACAGGTGATTGGCGTGTTCGGAGGACTAGTGCTCCTGATTACCGTGGTGGGACTGTATGGACTGCTGAGCTATGTGGTGGCGCAGAGGACACGAGAGATCGGGATTCGGATGGCGCTTGGTGCGGATCGCGGGCGCGTGGTGGGGATGATGATGCAGCAAACGCTGATCTGGCTCGGAGCTGGGACTGTCATCGGGATTGGGTTAGCGACGGCCAGTGGGAGATTGCTGGAGGGGCTCCTGTTTGGTGTGAGCCCAATGGATCCGTTGACGACGGGATTGACACCCGTGCTTCTGATTGTCAGCGGAGTGTTGGCGGCAATAGTACCCGCACGGAGAGCGGCTTCTGTGAACCCGGTAGACGCTTTAAGAGCTGACTGACTGCTAGCAAAGTTCGCGAGCCGGAAGTTACGCTGGACGGACATCCGGTAATTCGGTTCTGACGGGTGGCTCCCCGGCCGGCTCAGCGGTTGAACGGATACTCCTGCACCCAATGGAAGCCGCGACTCGAGAGCAGGAACTTCTTTTCATCTTCTCGCTTGAGCTGCATCTGGATGGTACGACCAGCCATCGTCCCATTGAGCTTTAGTTGGTCAGATGCGGATCGCTCGTATGTGAACACCGCCTTTCGGGTCTTGTCGTCCGCCTTGATGAGTTCGACTGAATGCTTCTGCTCATCAACCGTAGTGTCGAGCCGCTCGAATTCATCGTTGAGATATTCCGCAGTCGAGGTGTTCGGAAAATCGAAGATCAACCGCCACCAGCGATCCCTGTCCGTGAGCACAGGGGGGCGCACCTGCCCGTCTATCGTCATCTGTTCGATATCCCAGATGCCGTAGAGTGGAGACTTCTGCCGGCCCGGACCGTAGTCGTGCCAATCAATCCATTTCTGGTATGAGTAGACGCTGCAAATCCAGACCCACAGCACGAACTGTGCGACGGTTGCGATGCGATTGGCTCTGGGCGTCTTGAATAGAGACTCGATCCGCTCCGGCTCAACGCACCGGTTACGGACGAAGAAGTCAATTAGCCGGCCGGCTTGCGGCGCCAGCAGAAATGCCGAAAGCAACAACAAATGAAACGAATATTGCTTCACCGGCACATCATAGGTCATGTTCAGCATGAATACCTGGGTCATGTCCGCCAGTGAAATCAGCGCGCCCACTGTGACGGTTTTTGGAAACATGAGTAGCGCAGCAGCCAACATTTCCGCGAGGCCGACAAAGGTCTCGTAATGAGGTGCCGCACCGATCGAAGTCCACAGCACGCCCATTGGCGAAAAAGTTCCAAATGGCTGCACATGTCTCAGCAGGTAGGGATAGGGCATCTGCAGCGGAATGAATTTGTCCAATCCATAGATCAGTAGGGTCGCGGCGAGGCAGAAACGGATGTACAGGCGGAACCACTTGAAAAGCACCACGTATTCCGCACGACGGCGATCGAGAGCGGTCCAGACCACGGTTGCGATCAACGCCACGACGAGAACGCAGAACACCTCAGTCCAATCGAACGTTTTGTCTCCACTGCCGCTGCCGGAGTAGACGAGTGGAAGTTTGGCGCCGAACAGGTGCGCTGCGACCCAGAAGATGATCTGGCGAAAGGGCCAGAGCGTCCCTGGATCTGGCAGTTCGATCTTCGGGACTACTAGAACGGCCTGGATCAGCCCGATAGTACAGTAGAGGCCGAAGTAGACAAAGCAAAACCGGAACGCGATCCGTTTGCCCGCGCTCCAGCGTTGTTGAATCGATTGTGCCGGCTCATTCTCCACCGCTGTGAGAACGTCCATGCTCTTCCTCCATTTGCTTCTGCTTGCCTTGGGGAACTAGAGACACGGAATTTTAGCATCGGATTTTGCCGTCGCCCAGAACCGCGATATCGTTGCGGGTGAGATCTCCAAACCCGGCACGGCGGCTGCTCATACCAGCACAAAACGACGTCTAGATGCAATCGGAAAGCAGGCACGGAATGAAGCGGCCTTTGCCTCCGATGGACTTTGAAGCCTTGGGAGGAGAGCCTCGGCGCTCAGAGGGCTTCAGGAGACATACCTTGGACCCGGACGAAGACCTGCTGTGGCCGCAGCCCGACCAACGTGGTTTGATAGAACCGCCTTCCTTGAGTTACTTCATTACGCCGAGGCTGAAGCAGAAAGGTCACTCGCCCGGAACAAATCAAAGCGAGGATCTCTGACGGCCGTCTATGGAGCAACGGCCATCCAGCTGCACTGACGGGCATTTGACGGAGCCGTAGGAGCAGAATACACAACAATCTCCCGCCTTGGGCCTCATCAAGGTGCGACACCGAACGCACTCATGGAAGAACAGGCAGGAGTCTGTGGGCATCTCTTCCAACGTCGAATAACCGCACTCCGGGCAGGTCACCACTGAGTGGAGAATGACAGTCGGTGTTGTTGTCTTTGTGCTCCGCCGTGCACCGTTCGAGGTATAGTCAGTCATCCAGGACAACTCCCTCAATCCAGACTAAGCTCTGTACGTGACCACACGATCAAGTGCCTCGTCCGGCCTCTGAATAGCCGTTATTCTTTGCGCTACACGCTGGCGGTTAACGTCGTCGCTACACCGGAGAAAGCTTCGTTAATTCCAGTTGCGAGAAATTTCATGCCGGCAATAGCGCCAAAAGCGATCAGCGCAACGACCAGAGCATATTCAACGAGGTCCTGGCCATCGTCGCCTACAAGAATTTGGCGAAGGTACGAAAAAACCGTCAGGGAGATGGACGTCATAAATCCTCCTTGAAAGGTATAGGGTACGCTTATTCTGCTGGTTCTTGGCCTGACCGCGAAATCCCACCGTGGTGGGCAGATCCCTCAGACTTCGGTGCTGAGGACGGTTACCTTCGAGGGAGATAGTGCGAACGTGGGTTCGGTCCCCGAGTAGGGTAACTGTCGCTGTCGCTGTTGCAACAGGCCGCTAACCACGGTCTGCCCCCACCCGACGCGTTCACAATGGAAAGTAACCCCGACCTCAAATCGCTGCACGGCGATCCGCGCTTCACCGCTATGGTCGCCGATGTCAAAAACGCGCGACCGCAAACCCAGGATCAGGTGTATTAAGAACTGCAAAGACACGAGAGCAGCTGGTGGGCAAGATCAGGGAGAGAAATCGCATTGAGCGGGTTGTGAATCGACTTTGATCACCTGACAGCTCAGAAAGGTTCGGGGCAAAACCGGTAAGTCTTGGTTTGCCAACAATTCGCTCGCCAATCTTCATGGCAATCTGAGCTTCTAACTAGACCTTGACACCCTTAAAGTGGATGAAGAGAGAGAGAATGAAGCAGGAAATAATAAGTTTGACCAGCGGGAAAGCTGCGCCCTTACTCATGTCGATAGTTAGATCATTGTCGAATGTGACGCGAAAGACGGGGGGATCCTCTGGGCTATACACGAACGCCGCCGCAGTTGGCATGGCATCGCATAAATTGATTGTTCCTTGCCCATGATTGCTCATTGTGACCTCCATTATGGAGCACTGGTTGTTCAGATACTTCCTATATGCCTACACGGATTGCCTATCTTGTTCACTCTGTTGCTGGCGTATTGTTAGTGAGCCCGTCCGCAGCGGTTGCTCTATTTGTTGCACCAACTGACCAACCGGTTCCTGCCAGTCGTTTGGCCCTTGCTCATACTGACGTTCTGTTGATTCTGCTAGGTTGCCCGGCTGCCTGTTCGGTAAAGGCTGATGCTGCGCAGAAGATCAGGCGTTAGTCGTTGGCGACTACTACAGAGCGGGTTCTTCTTGTGCGACGCGGAGTGCGCATGGGTTGCGGGCGGAAGACAGTGTCCTTGGGAAGAGTGCCGTTGAGCGCGTCGGTGTAGGCACGGATCGCTTCTACGGCAGGGACGATGACAGCGAGGTAGTCGGGGGCCTTCGGAGTGCGGAAGTGGCGGGCCTGGCCTTCAAGGCGGTCGGCTATTCCTTCCCACATTTCGACTTCGTTCTGCAGGGTGTGTCGGAAGAGCTGGTCGACAGTTTCGGTCCATTGGGCAATGGAAACGTCGACGAGAAGAGCGAGGCGAAGGCAGCGAACGATGTCGACGATCGGGAGCAGGTGTTCGAAGAGCAGACGCTCCTTGGGGCGGCGCGAGCGCAGGTGGGACCACTCGACGAGGCCACCGACAAAGGGTGTGTGACACACGGCCTTGGCGAGCCAGCGTGCCCATGCGCGGCGGCCTGAGGGATCTGGAGCGACGTTGAGGACGCGCTCGATTTCGTGGCGCCACGCAGCGCGGAGCTCATAGAGCTCGTTCCGGAAACTGTCGAGTGAATGGCTGGGCGTGCCGTAAGGAAGCGTGCGCAGGAGTTCCCCGCTCTTTACATAAATGCACTCAAGTTTGGCGATGCGGTCGTTGCGGCGGCCGGTGAGGAGGCCTTCGATGCTGGTTTCAATGCTGCGGAGACGGCGGAGCGTGTCACGCGAGACGACCATGTAGGCAACGGAGACGACGAGGGCGCCGACGTTGGCGAGTGTGCCGAGGACCTCGCCGCTGCCGGAGGCAATTTCAACAAAGCGGCCGGGACGACCCTGCAGCTCGGGTAGCCATTGGCCGGCCGCGCTGTGGATCGGGATGGTGACTTCGCCCTCTTGCGCGAACTGGAGTCCTCGGCCTCCGAAACGGAGGACGATGTCCATGCCGCCGATGCGCTTGCCCGCTTCAATGGAGCGGATGGCGAAGTTGGCGCCCTGGCCGAGAAGACCGAGATTAAGGGTCTCGCGGCCGAATTCGAGAACAGCTTCGTTAAGGCCGTCGCCTTCGAGGGCCTGCTTGAAACGGATAAGGGTGAGAGGCGAGGGCGGGGCGTTTTGTGCGACCGGAGACGGGACGAGCCCAGGCTGGACCGCCGGAGTTTCTCGGGTGAGCCGACCGGCGGACGCATGACGGCGGTGGATAAGAAAGAAGACAAACCCGGCGAGGAAAAAAATGAGGCCCGCGCCGAAGGTGATCAGAGAAAGGAGGAACAGGTGTCCGTCGGACGTCAAGGTGCGCTCCCCCACTATCTGAAATTGAAAGAAGGGCTCTTCCGCGAATCTAGTGGGAAAACGTGATAAGCGGCAAGGTTACTTTTCTGCTTCTAGCGTTGTACTTCGGGGGTGTCGAAGCGAAGATTCGTCAAAACACTCAACTTGCGGAACAGATGTCCAATGAGCGACGAGGTTTGCGTCCCCGCGGAGACATCTCTGCCTGAACATCGCTTCACGCGGGACGGCACTAATCGCAATTACAGATTGCAGCCCGGTCTGATCACCTCTGTTATTTCAGCTTTTCGCGAACAAGACAGAGCTCTGCCAGATCGGAATCCGCACGGCTCCAGAGCCTCTCGGCCTCCAGAAACATCTGGCGTGCGCCCTCACTCTCTCCGGCGTGCTCGGCGACCAGTCCAATTGCAAAGTGGCCGCCTCCAAAATAAGGATCGTGCCGGAGCATCTGCTCCGCGGTGTACTGCGCCAGCGGCCAATCGCCAACTTCTCGCGCATCGCGTGCAATTGAATCAAGCACGAAGATTGCCGCAACCCATCCGTCGGGCCCAGGCATCGCCATCACCGACTGCTCGACTTTCACGTAGATGCCCTCACCCTCCTGGGTCCGATTCTGACGCAGAAGGATCGCGGCCTGCAGCGTCGAGGGGTAAGGGAGACCGGCTGCTATGCGCTCGGGGATACTCCTGCCTTCCTGCTCTGCGAGAGCAAGTTCCCGCTGGGCCTTGTCCAGGTTCTTTAGACCCAGCTCGGCTTCTCCGGCAAGCGTGCGAGCCGCCATGCGCGCGAGGGGCCATTCACTGTTCTGCATTTCACGGCATGCATTCAACGCATCTTCATAGCGGCCACGGTCGATTAGAAACTCCGGCCATGCTCTTCGATTGTAGGCGAGGAACTCTGTGTAAGCGGGAAGGGAAAACGCCTCGCGCAGCAACCTTTCGGCGGTCTTCATCTGGCCCAGCAGTTCAAAATTCATTGCCATCAACTGCAGATTGTGAGCATGGTGCCAGTCATACTCAGGCGGAATCTTCTCTGTCTGGTAATAGTTTTCCTCTAGTTCATTCGTCTTCTCGAATTCCTGGATGGCTTCCTGGGTCCTTCCCATGCGCATCAATGCGTGCCCATGCATGTGATGGGCGTGGGGAATGCTATAGGCCAGACGCGCATAGGTGGCGCTTTCTGCCAGCGCCTCCTTGATATTCCCAAGGTTCTCATTGGCGTGGATTGCGTAGTGAAAGGCGGCGAGATTATTGGGGTCGAGGGAAAGAGCCCTCTTGTAGAACCCAAGTGACTCCGCCCCACTGGCCTGGCCGTGCGTGAATGGTGACGCCTCCACTGCCAGGCCGCGCTGGACCCAGAGCCACGGGTCCCTCGGGTTTGCCTCGCTGGCATCATCGACAGTCTTACGATAGGCGCGGTACCTCTCCGGGTCTGAGGGCTCTTCAAGGTATTCGACTTCGCGTTTGCGAATCTCAAGCCAGGTGCGCTCAGCGCCGTTCATGTATTGCTTGAGTGACTCAGCGTTTTCAAGCGCTGCGCGCGCGGATGGGACGTTCTGCAATCCAATGTAAGCATCGGCTAACCCTAGATATGCCATACCAAGATGGGGATCCACGCGAAGAGATTGATGAAATGAGCGGGCCGCTTCAATCCAAACGAAGGAATGCAGGTAGGCCAACCCCTGATCGTAGAAAGCCTGTGCACGCAGGGACGAGGTTGTCACCTTCTGACGTGCGCTTCCTGTGCCTGCACGCAGGCCAATTGCCCGCTCAAGAATCTCAGGAGGAACCGGAGCACCGCTGTGCGAGTCGTGGCCGGCCGCTTTTACGCCGAGCGGCAGTACTGTCGCAACCAAGCACATTACCAACTGATAAAAAAGCCGGACACGCCGAACCAATCTCATCCTCTCTTGGTGTTTGGTTGACAAGCCGTTGAGCTTCAAATTGCGCTCAGAGCTTTCTCTCGAGCATCGGGGGCCGGACCTATACTTCACTAATTTCGACGGAGCGAACATACATTCCCAAATCAAGCTTTCTCGTCCGTACAGCTGGATCAGCGATCGCCAGACGAATTGAGTAGTTTCCGGGAGCCTTTGGAGACCATTCGTGTGTCCAAAGAGTCCAAGGGTCAGTTCTGATCTGACGAAAGCCCGATACCGGAACAAAATCTTCTTCAGCATTAAACTGAATCCGCAGATCTTTCACCGGCACTGAGCCTCCCCAGACGATGCCTACAACGCGATAGCTGACCTTGCCGCTCGAGATCCACTTTTCCACCCGAACCGGCATGGCGGCGTGGTCGATTGTAGCCGGTGCGAAGTCTCTTGCCAGCGTGGGAACTCCTTGCTGTAGGGTTCGGATGGCATACTCCCGCATCTGAGAGGTTGCTTCGACGTCGTCGTCGACGAGCGTGATGCGATTGACCCACTTGATGCAGGCACAACCGTACCATCCTGGCACAACGAGCCTTAGAGGCGCGCCGTGATCGGGCGTCAGGGACTGACCATTCATTCCGGTTGCAAGGAATGCACCGGACGCTTTCAGTGTCTCCAATGAGAAGATCCAGCTCGCTCCAGGCACTGACGTTGCAGATTTGCCTGCATATTCATCAAAGCCGGAGATATCCACCCACGAGGTTTCCGATTTCACCCTCGCTCTATCCAGTACTTCGTCAATGGGAACACCGGTCCAATCTGCGACGCTGATCAGGCCGAATCGAGTCAGCCGCACGTTGCCGGCACATTCCATCAGGTGCGTCCCCATCTCTCTTGACGCCGCTCGAAGGCTGGAGATCTCCAGACGGCCAGACTGTCCTACCCGAAGCTGCCATTGGCCACCATAGGACAAAAGACGGGAGACCCTGGTACGAACGAAGAATTCCGACACGGGCGTTATGATCCGGCGAGTCGAAACGCGAGAGAGATCGGTATATAGGCGGCCATCCAACTCTGCCCCGATAGGCGTCCCCACAGGTGCGATCTTTTCGTCCTGGAATTCCACCAGCCCCAGAAGCCGTCCGTTGGGTTCTGCCCCTGCGATGCCGACACCGAGTTCCGATTCGGTAAGCAGCCCGGCCGCAGAAAGCGCCACGATGCGGAGGAATTGCCGCCGATTCTGCGATTGATCTGCACGCGAAGTTCTTGTCAAAAGAAAACGCTCCGGTTGAGACGGATCGACGTTCAAATCATTTTTGGCTTCATGCACTGATCCCAAAGGTACTACGGTGCTTCTACCGGACGCTTTCTAAAAACGGATTAAGTGAAATGTGACCAATAGTTCAAATCGAGGGACAGATTGTTGATTTCGTCGTACAGAACGCCTTTTTTTGTTGACAGCACATGGACTCCGCATTAAATTAGCTTAAACCTGCCACCACCCCCCCTAGGTTATTCATTCTGCTGGTCTAGCTGCGTTTTAGCGGGTTCCCCTTTTAGATTAGCGGGTTCCCCTTTAGGCCTTGGCTGAATTTGTGTAGCGCTTCTAGGCGTTCTTTTCGCCGAAATGGAAACAAGAAGCTGACACGCTCGAGAAGTCTCGTCCCATTTTCCCCAAGTAGTAAAGGCTCTTCTTTGTAGGCATCTTCCGTTCTTTCATGGAGGTCACCGTGATGCTGAGGAATCGATGTTTGCTTCCGTTGATTGCCTGCCTGTTTGCCATCGGCAGTGCAGGAGTTCACGCTCAAACCGTTCAAGGGGTTATCTCAGGCACCATAACCGATCCAAGTGGTGCGGTCGTTGGAAATGCAACTGTGACAATCATGAACATGGGCACGGGAATCTCCCAGTCCGTAGTCACAGGGGGGGGCGGCGAGTATCGTTTCCCGCTTGTACCGCCGGGGACCTACGACATTGAAATCAAGGCCGCAGGTTTTGGCACAGCGAAAGCTAGTGGCATAGTGGTTCAGGCGAATCAAACTGTTCCCTTCAGTATCAAGCTGAAGGTCGCCTCGGCACAGCAAGTGATCGAGGTCAGTGAACAGGCGCCCCTGGTGCAGACGGAGACCTCTGACCTGACGCTTCAGGTGGACCGCACCACCATCGAGAACATGGCGCTCGTGGATCGAGACGTCTTCAATACGCTGCCGTTCATGGCTCCGCAGGCCATGCCCGGATTGGATAACACGGTGACTGCCGGCGGAGCCAGAGAGTCCGGAACCTCGTACATGCTCAATGGAGGCGAGGATAACGACAACTTCGGCGAAGGCGTGGCTAACGTGCATCCGCCGCTCGAATCGGTCGACAACTTCTCCATCCTCACAAACAACATGAGCGCGGAATACGGCCGAGGCATGGGAGCCGTGATCAGCGCCAGTCAGAAATCTGGCACCAATCACTTCCACGGCGCAGTCTATGAATTCAATCGCAATGCCTCGTTGAACGCGAATGACTGGTTCTACAACAGGCAGTACGACGCGCAACAGAGCCTGCCTGCAGGCCAGCGCACACTCTCGAAGAGGCCGAAATACATCCGCAATCAGTTCGGCGGCGAGGTTGACGGACCCATCCTGAAAGACAAGACTTTTTTTGCCGGTGCATACGACCGCACGAAGATCGCCTCTGGGACAACCGCGGCCAACAACTACGTGCCCACGAGTGCGGCTGTTGCGTACCTCAAGGCGAACGGCGGCGCGCTGGCCCAGTCGATTCTCGGTGCTGCCTCTCCGACCACCTCCGATATTCCCTGCCCCGGTTCCAATGGTCCTATCGCGGGGACCGGTGCGGGAACCTCGAACGGGCTTCCCAACTTCGTCGGTTGTCTATCGTTCTTTGATCCCGTTACCGACACAGTCGATACCTACTTCGGTCGAGTCGATCAGAACTTCAGTTCGAAGGATCGTTTGGGTTTCACAGTTAATCTTTCACGGGAGCTGAACCTGGATCAGTATGGCGGAGGCCCGCTCACGACCAAGGGCGCAATTCCTGCCGCGACAACAAATCACTTTCACAACCTGACGCTCAATGAGGTGCACACCTTCGGGACAGCGATTGTGAATGAAGCAACTGTGGCGCACAATCGGCACTACAACGTATTTCAGGAGGGAAACGGAATCAAGGACGCCATCCCGGAAATCATCATCGACAACGCAGCTGAAGGCAGCCGAAGTTACGATCTCGGAGGTGACTACGAGGGCGGCCAGGTGGAGAACTTCACGCAGGATCGCTGGTCATTCCTGGACAACATGACCTGGACCAGAGGCCGCCACTCCATGAAGTTCGGCGTTGGCAACCAGTACGGCATCCTCTACAGGAACTGGGACCTCGGGCTGCCGGGCTACTACGAGTTCAGCAACCTGATCGCTGTGAACGGGACGAACCAAATCTACACCCCATCTAATGACGGAACGATTCAATCCGATGGTACGATCGCTGGCATCTCCAGCTCCCAGTCGCCGCATTCCAATTTCGCCGGTGATTATCCGTACTACCAGGAGACCTCAATCGACCCGTCGACTGGCGCACACGCTAACGCCTATCGTCACTTCACCTACCACGACTGGTACTGGTTTGCGCAGGACGATTGGAAGCTGACATCGCGACTCACCCTGAATCTGGGCGTCCGCTGGGATCGTTACGGCGCTCCGACTGAAGCCCACAACATCCTCTCGCAATTCACCAACTTCTTCAGTTGTGATTACCTTCAGGCGAGCTGCCTCTCCACTTTGCGGGTCGGTCCCGTAAGCAAAATGTGGCCCACCCAGAACCATGACTACGCGCCGCGCATTGGTTTTGCCTTTGACCCGATGGGCGACCACAAAATGTCTATTCGTGGCGGCTACGGAATCTCCTACGACCGCATCTTCGACAACATCTGGTCGAATGGGTCGTGGAACCCACCGTTCTATGCCCTGATCGACTTTGACGCCACAAGCACGGATGAGATCTACTACGCCAGTCCGGCGTCGATTGGCGTTGCCTACAACCCGAATGGTCCCTGCGGACAGATTCCACACGCTGCAAGCCCCGGATGCCCCGGAAAACGTTCCAGTCTTCGCACCATGGATCAACATATGCGCGACTCTTCCGGCCAGAACTTCTACCTCGGGGTTGAGCGAGAATTCCCGGGCTCGATCCTGTTGCGGGCGAACTACCAGGGCGCTCTTGGGCGCCATCTGCCGATGTTGGAAAACCTGAACCGCGTCGATGGCGACGCTGCCAACAGCTCGTTATCAGCGGTTCTTCCGAATGCGCTGTACAACGGCTTCAACTATCGCTCGAACAGCGTTTCCTCGAGTTACCACGCACTTGTTGTACAAGCCCAGAAACGCATGAAGAATGGTTTGCAGTTTGATACGAGTTACACGTACTCAAAGCTTCTGGACGTGAATTCTGAGCTGTTCGCTGGATGCTCCACTATCGGGGGACAGAGCGCTCCATACTACTACACCAACAATTCCCAGCGTCGCAGAGAGTTTGGACGTGCTTCGTTTGACCATCGTGGCTCTTTTAAGCTCAGTTCGGTCTACCAGACACCCTTCTTCAAGAATCAGAAGGGCTTTATGGGTCACGCTCTGGGCGGGTGGAACCTCGGAGGGCTGTTCCAGTTTTACTCTGGTCATCCGGTC
>Ga0126381_100004240_pt1 | contig 15595 bp, 12 predicted proteins | sample PanSoiMetPlot_28_FD_96465 | JGI IMG/M metagenome (GOLD analysis project Ga0126381, IMG submission 96465) | Tropical forest soil microbial communities from Panama - MetaG Plot_28 | ecosystem: Environmental > Terrestrial > Soil > Tropical forest > Bulk soil | place: Panama | collected 2016-02-17 | reverse complement strand
TGCGGTCCTCGTCGAGACTTTCGACCTTCTGCAATTCATTTTCGATGCGAGAGAGCATCGCATTTTGCCTGTCATCGCGAGCGTCCGCGCGTGGGTCGAAGCGGGCGTGAAATAGTTCAACAACGCTGGACGCGATGCTGGCGTGCTTCACCAAGGTCGTCCACATGTAGTCTTGCGAATATGGCACGCGGACCTGGCGCAGAAATCGTGAAAGCGTCCGGATCAACGCCACGTCACGCCAAGCGATCCCGCCGTGCAGCGTGAGCGCGTTATAGCCATCATTCTCGGCCAGCCCGCGCATCACCATCAAAAAGGCCGTCTCCAACCTTCCCTTGCCGCTATCGAGGTCGATTGGGCTGCCGTCAGCACGTTCCAGCAGCATGTCGTGAAACCAGACCCCGGCGCTGCCTTGTGGTTCGATATGATAAGTGCGCTCGTCCACAACGCGGAAGCCCATGTTTTCGAGCACCGGCACGCGTTCGGAAAGCGGCAGCGGGCGCGCAAAACTCCAAACTTTCAGACCTACCGAGCGCTGCTCTTCCTCGAGCCGATGATGAAAATCGACCGCAAGCGGGCGTTGCTCGGAGAGGCCCTCGATCACGCGAATATCGCCGGCGGCGACCGACGGCGCATAGGCCTCATGGAATCCTTCCGAGAACGCGCCGCGGTAGCGATCGAATAGCTCACGCGTTTTGTCAGGTGCGCTGACCAATGCTAGCGCCTGGGTCAGACCGTCGGTCCAGGTGCGGATGATGGTTGCGACCTCACGTTCAAGGGTCGCAGCGTCGACAGAGGGCGTCGCGCCGCCGGAGCGGCCAATAATGAAATGCACGCGAACCAGCGGTCCTTCGTCCGGGAAGAATGGATAGAATGCCGAGACGCGTCCGATGAACACATTCGCCAGGTACCCACCGATCTTGGCGCGGATACCGCTGTCGTATCGCTCGCGCGGCACAAACACGAACACAGATACAAAGCGGTCAAAGCGGTCATGCCTTGCCAAGACGCGCACGCGCGGTCGCTCGTCAAGTTGCAAAATAGCCATCGCAAATCGATAGAGCGTGTCTTCGTCGATCTGGAACAACTCGTCGCGTGGATAGTGCTCAAGCACATTCGCCAACGCCTTGCCCGAATGGCTGCTGGAGCTCAAGCCGGCGCGCTGCTCCACCGCGGCGATCTTGCGGCGGAGATACGGAATGCTATGAGCCGAGCGCGTGTAGGCGGTGGAGGTAAACAGCCCGATGATACGATGCTCGCCGATAAGAGTGCCGGACGGATCGAAGCGCTTCACTCCGATGTAATCGAGATAGACCCGCCTGTGGACTCGGGCGTGGATATTGGCTTTGGCAATGATGAGCGGCCGCGGTTCCTTCAGAAAGGCCATGATTTCCGGAGTAATTTCCAGCAGCTCAGTTCCGCGCTTGAGCACGCGCAGTTCGCGGGAGCGCATGATTCCGAGCGCACTGTCAAAATCCGGTTCCAGCGCTTGCCCGTCAAGACGATAGTTGCGCACACCGAGGAAAGTGAAATTGTCCGCGAGCAGCCACTGCAGGAACTGAATTGCTTCTGCAATCTCGTCGACCGGCAACGGTGGCGGGTTGGTCTTCAACTCCGTCGCCATCGCGGCGACGCGTTCGAGCATCGGACGCCAGTCATGCACAGCAAGCCGCACCTCGCCGAGCACAATCTTCAATGCGCGCACGAGCTCGTCGCACTGTACGTCATCAGTAATCGGGGCAAGATGAATATGGATAAAGCTCTCGCGCTTTCCCTCCCCGATGTCGGGATTACCGAGCGCGGCCAACTTGCCTTCGCTCCGCCGAGCGCCGAACAGCGGATGTGCGACCAGCCGAACCTCAAGCCGGCGATCTGCAATTTCGCCCATCACCGAGTCGACAAGGAACGGCATATCGTCGTTGACGATCTCGATGACGGAGACCATCTTGCGATCCCCGGAGACGGTGAGCGGCACGGTCGCGCAACGGATTTTGGGCGTATCTGGTTCGCGCTCGAGAATGAAATCATAGGCCCGCTCTGCCAAAGCCGCGATATCGCCCGCGCCGTAGCGCAGCACATCCTCCGGCACAGATCGGCCATAGAGCTGCGCAACGAACGACGGGGGGATATTAGGGCGGCGCTTGGCCAGCGCTGCGCTCGCCTGCTCGAGCACCACGCGAGCCGCGCGTTCCTCGTCATTGGAGGAAAGGTCAATGGCCATGGAACCTCGTGCTTCTGGCGGGAACGAGTCGAGGCGCATTGGAAATGCTTTCACATTCTGCGTGGGCGCGTCGAGAGCAACACATCATTTGGTGACGTGTCAGTGACAACCGTGCAAAACCTTAAGGGCTAAGCTCATAACTCTCTGATACGATGGATGAAAAACCGGCCGGCGGATCGTATCGCCGGTTTCCAGAACATTGTACTCTGGCGGGACTTGGAACTTGAATTAAGGGACAGGGAATGCCCAAGGCCAATAAATCAGCCAAAGCCGCCGGCAAGGCGGCTATTGCCAAACCGAGTGAAGACCAACCTGTGTTGCGCGCCATCAAGGGCGGCAAGGCCGCACCCAAGCCGGCAAAGCCAACTCCGCTCAAGGCGACTTCGGCGGCTGCCGATGATGTCCCTGTCATCGGGCTCAATCTCGAACCGGCAAAACTGTCGCCGGCGATGGCTGCTTATTTCAAGAAGTGCGAGGACAAGCTCGGTTTTGTGCCAAACGTCCTCATCGCCTACGCCTTCGACATGGGGAAGCTGGAAACATTCGTCGCCATGTACAACGATTTGATGTTGGGCGAGTCCGGACTTTCCAAGCTCGAACGCGAGATGATTGCCGTCGTGGTGTCCTCGCAAAACCGTTGCTACTACTGCCTGACGGCGCATGGCGCCGCAGTGCGCCAATATTCCGGCAATCCCCTGCTTGGCGAGCATCTTGTGATGAACTATCGCGTCGCGCGACTGAACAAGCGTCATCGCGCCATGCTCGACTTCGCCGCCAAACTCACTGCCTCGCCCTGGAGCGTTGAGGAAAGCGATCGGGAACGGCTAAGGCGCGTCGGCTTCACCGACCGGGACACCTGGGATATCTCGGCAGTCGCCGGTTTTTTCAACATGTCGAACCGCGTGGCATCCGCGACCGATATGCGGCCGAACCCGATTTATCACCGCCAGGCGCGGTAACCTTCGCGCCGCGCAAACGCTTGTCAGCCCGTTCATCCCCGCGAAAGCGGAAGTCCAGCTAAAATCATGCGATCCGTTGCCAGGTGCGAAAAACTGATGGTTCGAGCATTTTTTGGTTTAGTCGCCTTCGTCTTCACCGTTGGTGCGTCGGCTCAAGTAGCGCCGGTTGCCCAGCCGCCCGCTATCCAACCAGCGCAGACAGTTATCGCCCACAATGCCCTGGTCGTTGCGCAGGAAGAGCGCGCAGCGCGCATCGGCACCGAGATTCTCGATCGCGGCGGCAACGCGGTCGACGCGGCGGTCGCAGTCGGTTTCGCCCTCGCCGTGACTTATCCGCGCGCGGGCAACATCGGCGGCGGGGGATTCATGGTTATCCATCTCGCCAAGGACATGCGCGATCTCGCAATCGACTATCGCGAGACCGCACCAGCGGCGGCCAGTGAGACTATGTTTCTCGATTCGCAGGGCAATGCCGATCCGGAAAAATCACGCGACAGCGCGCTTTCGATCGGTGTGCCAGGGACCGTCGCCGGTCTTGCGCTCGCCCACGAAAAATATGGATCGGGAAAGTTCACACTTGCCGACCTGATCGCCCCGGCGATCGATCTCGCTGAAAAAGGCTTTCAGGTCGAGGACGATCTCGCCGACTCCCTGCCGCAGGTAGCCGAAAGGCTCAAACGCTGGCCGGCAACAACCACGATCTTTTTTAATGGCGACCGGCCGATGCAGGAGGGCGACCGGCTAATACAGCTTGATCTCGCCGATACTCTTCGCGCAATTGCGAAAGACGGGCCAAACGCATTCTACCGCGGCCGTACCGCCACGCAGATCGCTGAGGCTGTCGTCAAGGCTGGCGGTATTATGAGCAAGGATGACTTTGCAAATTATCGTCCGATCGAGCGGGAGGTCGTGCGTGGCAGTTATCGTGGCTACGACATAATTTCTGCGCCGCCGCCATCATCGGGCGGCGTGCACCTGATCGAGATGCTGAACATCCTCGAAGGTTACGATCTTGCCAGGCTTAGCCGCGAGGAGTCGTTGCATAACATGATCGAGGCGATGAAGCGCGCCTATGCGGATCGCGCCGTTTTTATGGGTGACCCTGATGCAGTGAAGATTCCTATCGATGGTTTGACTTCAAAGACTTACGCAAAATCGTTGCGTGCGAGCATCAGCGAGCGAGCAACGCCATCGGCCGAAATCCGCCCGGGTAATCCGGCTGAATTCGAAGGACGCAATACCACGCATTTTTCGGTGATCGATCGCGACGGCAACGCGGTGTCAAACACCTACACCTTGAACTTCTCGTACGGCGTTGGCCTCGTTGCCGAGGGGACTGGCGTCCTTCTCAACAATGAACTCGACGATTTCACTTCCAAACCCGGCACAGCGAATGCTTATGGACTTATTGGGTATAACGCCAATCTTCCTGGACCCAACAAGCGCCCGTTGTCCTCAATGACGCCAACCATTCTTCTGAAGGATGGTCGGCCGTTCCTCATCACGGGCTCACCGGGTGGCAGCCGCATCATCAGCGCTGTGTTGCAGGTGATCGTGAACGTGATCGATTTTCAAATGCCGATCGGGCAAGCGGTCAGCGCCCCGAGGCTCCATCATCAATGGCAACCGGAAGACGTCTACGTCGAACCGGGATTTGCGCCCGACGTGCTCGATGCCCTGGAAAAGCGCGGCCACAAAATCGTACCGACGAAACCGCACACTTCGACGAATTCCATTGAAGTTACAGCGGACAGTTACGTCGGCGCCGCCGACCGGCGCACGCGCGGTTCACTGGCCGCGGGTTTTTGAGCACCCAAGTCGGAGCACCCGAAGTCAGTTATTGACTACCAGCCCAAGCTTTTTGATCACGGCCTGCCATTTGCCTTCCTCGCTATGAATGTTCTGCGCGTATTCTGCCGGCGTACTCACGAGCGGATCGCCACCGGCATCCAACAGGCGCTTCTTCATATCATCGGAATTGACGATTTTTCGCAGCTCACTGTTTAGCCGGTCGATAATGGGCTGTGGTGTGCCCGCGGGCGCGACCAGTCCGTAATATTGCACAATCTCCAACCCCGGCAGGCCAGCCTCGGCGATGGTTGGCACATCCGGAATCGCCGCCATGCGTTTCGGTGATCCAACGGCGATGGCGCGTAACGCACCGGCCTGGATGTTGCCAATCGCCGGCGGCAGCGTGTTGAAGGCGAACATGACGTGCCCCCCGACGAGATCGTTGGTGAGTGGGCCCGTTCCTTTATAGGTAACGATAGTGATCTTGGTGCCGGTCATAGCCTTGAATTGCTCAGCGCCGAAATAGTTCAACGTCGGTGCCGGCGGTGTGCCGACCGTAATCTTGTCGCCATCTTTTTTGGCAAGCGCAATCAATTCGGACAGTGACCTCGCCGGCGCCGAAGGATTGGACATGATGACAATCGGTACTGAGGCGATCAATCCAATCGGCGCGAAATCCCTCTCCATGTCGTAACCGGGGTTTTCAGGAAGGCCGGCTCCGGTCACCAACAAGAGCAGCGTGTAGCCATCAGGCTGCGCCCTGGCGACATCGCGAGTACCGATCACCGAGCCGGCGCCCGGGCGGTTAACGACAATCACCTGTTGGCCGAGGGCATCAGTCAGTCTTTGCGATACGACGCGGCCGACGGTGTCAACGCCGCCACCAGCGGGAAAGGCGACAACCAATGAGATTGTGCGGGATGGATATTCTTCAGCAGCGGCGACCATAGGGCCGGCGACGGAAAGCATGGCGACCGCTACCATGCCAACGAATTGCGAAACACAAAGAATTGCGCGCATGCTCTCGGCTCCCTCGTTAGTTTTTTTAGTTGCGTCGCATTCCGCAACTGCTTTCCAGTTTAATCTATGAGCTCATCAGCGATGGCTAATACAGGCGGCGGGATGGCGAGACGAAGCTTTTTGGCAGTACTTAGATTGAGAGCCAACTCGAACTTCGTCGGGCGGATAACCGGTAGATCATTGATATGGGCACCCTTTAAGATTCGTCCTGCTTGAACACCCATTTGGTTATAGGCGTCGACCAAGTTGGCTCCATAGCTCATCAATCCCCCGGCTACGGGAAATTCCCTTATATGATAGATTGCGGGAATGGAATGCTGGGCCGTTAACTGAATAAGCCGATTGCGTTGCGAATCGAAGAAGGGATCGTTTTCGACGACGAGCCCGGCAGCTCGTTTTTCAACCAGTGACGCAAAAGCGGCTTCTATTTCTGTGTCGGTGCTGGCACCGCCAATAATCGCCTCTCGCCCTATTCCGGCGGCCGCAAGTTTAAAATCTTCCGATCGCAAGCTGCTCTGAACGCCCTTGGTGTTGGTGAGAAAACCAATAGCTCCGCCGGCCGGAAGCAACTGAGACAGCAACTCAAGACGCTTTCCCGTGAGTTCGCCGCTCATCAAGTCCACGCCTGTGAGATTGTCCCCAGGCTGATTGAGACTACTAACAATTCCTTCGCTTACCGAGTCGCCGGCAACAAAAGTAATCGGAATTGATCTCGTAACGGACTTCGCCGCACGCGCCGAGGGTGCGCCTCCAGCTGCAACAATGATGGAAGGATTAATCGCCACTAGCTCGCTGGCCAATTTCCTGAGCTGATCATAGCGCCCATTGGCCCAGCGATAGTCGATCTTTACTGTCTTGCCATCGGCAAAGCCAAATGCGCCGAGACCCCTTAGAAATCCTGCCAGATGTGGCTTTGATTCATCGGGTGATCGGCTACTGAGAAAGCCGATCAGCGGCATCGGTTCTTGTTGAGCCCGTACGACAACAGGGCACACCACGCCAGCCGCGATTGCTGCAAGAAATTCGCGTCGCTTCATGGCAACCCCCTCCCGCATCCTGCACCAGCCCCGAAAGCACAATCAACATCGTCAGTTCGACATCAGCTTTGGGGCGATAGCAGGACCTAGGGGCTTTCGAACATTCTACTGGCGACCAACCGTGCCCTGGCCTTCCGAACGTTGCGCGGCGGGGGGTGTCCATTGGCCATCGAGTACGGCGGCCTTCGGCCAGTAGGCCCGAACGAATAACGAGAAATCTGCATCCTTCGGCGCGGGCAGCCAGTTGGTGCGCAATATGTCAGCTGGCGGATCGGCCTGTACGTATATGGTGAGCGATCCGTCTGCGTTGTATTTCAGATCCCTGCTCTTGGTGCCAAGCGAATAGCGCTTGAGATCGTTGTTCGCGAAGAAGTGATGTTCGTTATAGAGCGTCAACGACCAGAAGCCGTTGACCGGTGGCGTCTGATCCTTTGCGAAAGTCATGGTGTAGCGATTGGCGCCGTTGAGCCGAGCACCGGCCATATCGAGATCTTGGTAGTAGTATTTCGTCTCGTTCGGGGAGTTGACGAGGATGTTGGATTTGGCCACTGCAGTACGGGTAAAGTAGTCGGTGCCGAAGGCAGCCTCATTCGATATTGTGCTCCAATTATATGGAAGCTGTTCGCCGTAGTTGCGGAATTGAAGGAGCGGAGTGACTAACTGATCTTCCACCTCCTGCGCCGCCTTGATCATCGCGGGCTTGAGCGCTGGATTGGACTTCATCGCGTCAAGAACGGCACGTATCTGCGCGTAGCGCGCCTCTTCGCCCGGTAGCGGCGGGGCATCGGCAAGCACGGCCGGAAGCTCATCGAAGAATTTTTCCGGAAAGACCCATTTCGTCTCCTCTTGGCCGCTCGCTGCGCCAGCTACTTTGGGTATTTTGCTCCAGTCATAGCGCTTCATTGTACCGTCGTACTCAGACAGCGGATAAATCATAACTTGAGTGAGCACGCCTTGAATGGCTTTCTTGTCCTCCGCAGTATCATCTTGGAAGATACGTGGTGCGACGAAGCCGGTGTTGGTCGAAGAGCGGAAGACCTTGGTGATGCCCTTGGGCACTTCGCCGTGCCAGTTCGGTCCGACCAGCAGGTAAAAGCCGGGCGTCGTCCCATACATTTTGCCGAGTTGGACGACGCCGTCCGTCCGTAGATTGACCACCTGATAGACCCAGAAGCGATTGCCGAAATCAGGCACCTGGATCACGACGGGTGAAACGTCGAGCGCAATTGATCCGGCGCCATAGACCACATCCTGATTTGGGCACGCCACCAGTCTTTGGTCGGGATTGACGTAGTCCGTCAGCATCGCGACACGGTTGAGCGGCGCGGTCGGCACCGGGCCAGCCATCACGTAATCCTTGACATCTTTGAAGGCCTGCCGCCGGTTGTAGATGTTCACCATCGGCCACGCCCAGAAGTAAGCGTCGCGAGCGACAAGTTTGGCGTATTCTTCTGTAATCTTGACGCGGGTATCCGGGCCAGACGGTAGCGCTCTAATCCAGCCGGGTGACGGCGAAATGGGCGGAATTGGCGCTTGCGCTTGCGCAATCGACGAAACACTCAGAAAAGTTATGGTGGCCGCGGTAGCCAACAGAACGCTCCGTGTCGGCATGCTTTCCTCCAGCCTCTGCGTGTGGATTGAGTTGCTTCAAGATAACAAGGCGCTAAATGTCGGTTGAATTGGACCATGGGCCAACGACGCCAACGGTGAGGTCCGATATTCGCGTTGGTTATTAGCGGAGACAAAAGGAAGTCAACGAAAGGTTCGCTCTGCCTGAAAGTTCAAGGCCAACTGATGATTTCAAGAGTTCTCGCCTCGGGATTGACCTCCACTTCGGCGCCAAAGGGAACTAACTTCGTAATTTCTTCGTCAAATCCCGAAAGCATGGGCAGGTTGGCGAGGGCAGCACCCTGCACCAGAATTGGATTCACAGAATTGAAGACAAGTGCCAGCGGGACGACGCTCCGTGATTTCATTTCGTGCAGCATCCATGCTGACGCAACGCCGCCCTTGGCGGTGTCGAGAATTAAGATCTTGTCGACATAAGATTGACCGGCAAGCTTGTGCATGGGCCTCGAGAATATTCCGGCGATTCGATCAAGGTCGTACCGCGCAGAAAATCCGTCGTATGCCACAAGCGCCGTCCCACGGACGGTGTGTCCCATCGCGTGACGAGCGAGAAATCTTTTATTCATAGTCACGGCAATCTGCCGCTCTCGGCGGCCTCGACACAAGCCTCCATCGAGGCCAGCATCGGTTTGTATCCGTAACCTCCTAAAATGTTGACCATCTTGGCGCTATTTGTCGCCAAACGCTTCCACCCATTGGCTTCGGCGATTTCGCGTGCATACGACTGATAAAAGCACATGCCCGACAAGACATTGCCGCCGGCATCCTCAATGTCCTTCGTGTAGCCGAAGCGGTCGGCATCAGGTTTGACCTGCGGGCTCGTCACCGCCAGCAGCGGCAGTACAAATTTTCGACCTCTGCAAAGCTCCGCCAACGTACGCAGCTCGTAGAGGCTTAGTTGAGGGGCGGAAAATACGACGACGTCTACACGGCCATCGCTACGATAGGAGTCTTGCAACGCTCGCACGTCCGCTTTGGTCACGCGGAATGCCGGCAAGCCTGGTTGGGCCACATCCGATAAACGGCTCGCTTCGGGGGTGATTCCCACCAAGTGAAATAGCGCGACTGAGCCAAAGCTCGCCATCGCAGCACCAAAATGCTTTAGCTGATCCGACCCCGGTGCGCCCTCGATCCCTTCAATCACCGGTACGTTCCAATAGTTTCCAACAACTCGCCCAATCGTGCCACCCAAAGCGCCCCATTCGTTGAGCGACGAAGGAGTGTAATCCACGCGGATGTAAAGCGTGGCGCACCGTTGCTCCGACAGATGGAAGCCGTAGCGTGGAGTGCGTCCGGTGAGGCCCGCGGCCAACGCCGACGGCCCTCCTTCAAAATTCGATCGCGCGCCACAAACAGAATTCGAATAGATGACAACGCCGGTATCGCCATAAGCAACATGCTCATTGCGTGCAGGCGCCTGAATCGTTTGGTAGTTGATGCACGTATTTGTCATCGTAACACCGAGTTTCACAAAGGCGTCAATCACGCGCTGTTCCAGAGCGAGCATCGACGGCGTCTGGCCGAGGCGCTCTGCCTTGGCAAAATCAGTGCCGCGCGGATCGGTTATTGTTGGAATGCGTACGCGACGCTGCCCTTCTGTTGCGGTGGCGAGTTCTTCAAGCCACACCACGCCTGCTTCACCAAGGCTTTCCGTATCAGCCATAATGTGCGCCTGCGTGACCGGAACAAAATCGCTTGCGCCGAAAAAGGCACCCACCGCCATCTGGTGTTTGAGCGCGCGCTGTGGAACGGAGCCACACCTGCCCGCAAAAATGTCACGCTCTTCTTCGGTAAGATTCATCGAAGTCAGTCAAAACTCGCGCCGGAATCGTGTACGGCTTTACTCCACTTAATGATCTCAGCGTGGTGAAATTCTATAAACCCATTCCCGCTGAGGCTCGTAGGAATGACCCCCAGCGGCTCGAGCGCATTGCGGAAGGAATCGCTGCGCACGATACGATCTATTTCATCAGCGAGCACCGCACTCGAGGCGGCCGGCAGGTTGGCTGGCGCAAACACGGCCCACCAGGCGGTGGATTCAAATCCGCTGTACCCAGACTCAGCAATCGTCGGCACATTTGCCAGCACAGCTGAACGAGTCCTACTGCTCAATGCAAGTGCTCGTAGCTTGCCCGCCTGCACGTTAGACAACACCGATTGGAGCGGATCGAACATGATGTCTATTTGGCCGGCGATCAGGTCCGTCACGGCAGGTGCACTGCCCTTGTACGGTACGTGCTGGAGATTAATCGCGGCCGCAGTCCTAAACATTTCGCCGGTCAGGTGGCCCGGGGTACCGACACCGGCTGAACCGTAGTTGAGCTTGCCGGGTTTCTGTTTTGCGAGGGCGACCAAGTCGGCCAAGGTGAGGATGGACAGCGATGGATTCGCGACTACTGCAACCGGCGCGACGGCGATGAGACCGATCGGCGTGAAATCTTTTACGGCGTCATAGGGTAATTTCTTGTAGAGAGCTGGATTGATCGCATGCGTGCCCACTGTCGCCATGAGTAAGGTCTGGCCATCAGGCACCGACTTCGCCACGGCATCGGCCCCGATCGTGCCACCCGCTCCGCCGCGGTTGTCGACGACCACAGTCGCTTTGGTCGCCTCACCCAGCATGTGCGCAAGCGGCCGCGTGACGATGTCCGTCGGCCCTCCGGCCGGAAAAGGCACGACGATCCGAATTTGCTTGGCGAATTGCGCAGTAGCTGATGAAAATTGCGCGATGAGGCTAAATGTTGCTGCACTTGAAAAGCGGAGAAATTGTCTTCGCTGCATCGTGCCCCCGATCCATAGTTTGCAATAGCGATTTGCATACTCCGAAAGCGAATTCCCGCAAAGGCCATGTCTGCTCTACCTCCGAAAGCAGACATTGGCCAATCGAATACGGACCAAGACGATCACTGCTTTTCGCGGACAGAAGAGTTTTTTCCCGCCGCCCTGTCGATTAGTTCGCTGAAACGGCGACGAAAGTGAAAATCGAGGATTTCTTCGATGTCGTCAGAATCTCCGCGCGCCAGCGCGCGAAACTGATCTCTCAGTAAGCTCCATTGATTAAGCTCACGGCGGTCACCGGACACGACGTCCTCCATAGAAAGCTGGTGGCTAGAAGGCGCGTCATTACTTGCACCTTGGCCTAAGAGCTCCCGATGGCTGTAACCTTGCCATTTAGCGCACCCGCGTGCGCCGCCGGATTATCTTCGGAATTGGTGCTCAATGTCTGAGCGGATGCGATGCGTTGTCGCAAGTCCCAAAACCGACAGCACAAGGGCGGTGGCGCTGGTCGCGATGACGAAGACCACAATATCGTGGTCGGTAAACAGCACAGTGTCCATCGGGGCCTCCAACCTATGTCGGATACCGTACCAACGATGATCCTCAGCCAAACGTTCCGATGAACCCACATTCCGTACAAATTTACCTCGCATTGCGGCACTGGTATTACCTCGCATTGCAGCACCGATCGGAACCACGCCTATCGGAAAGGATTTGACGACAATAAACGGGGGTAGGGGTAGTATTTGAGGCATCACCGGCCGCGGCTCTGCCAACAGGCGTCGGTGACTGAGAGATAGTCGCGCTCCCGCCTGTGCTCGAAGCGGGAGACGAGATTGGCGGCTACCAATTTTCTCCAATTGTCGGAGTTGGCCGAGGACCTTGCTTTGGCTTATCGGCACGTAACCGAGGGCCGTCGTATTCTTGACCGCCAGCGGGACGTAATTGCCAAAAAGAAAGCCGCAGGCCTCGACGGGGAAATTTCCGAGCAATTACTTGCCCAGTTTGAAATCAGCCAAAGGCTTTTTGAGCAACATCTTGCAATCATGCTGAGAGAAGCCACGGATCGTCGCTAAGGCCAGCAGGTGTAAGCGGGCGAGAGCCAAAACGGATTGTAGAAAAATAATTTCAAAACTCATTACCAAGCGCCATTAACGCGAAATTCGGGCCACTGCGTAACGAAAAGTGGTTTCCGTCTCGTCCACAATCTTATTCGTGTCGATGCATTGCCGAGTCGGCTTTGGTATCGCGCATGAACACATAGACCACGAGCGAAATGCCGATCATGCCGGTGAGATAATAGTAGAACCAATTTTCATGGCCAATTGACTTGAACCACAACGCCACCGAGTCAGTAGTGCCTCCGAAGATGGACACTGTAAGGGCATACGGCAGACCTACGCCAATGGCGCGGATATTGGTTGGAAACAGCTCAGCCTTCACCACGGCATTGATCGACGTGTAGCCGGACACAATCATCCAGGCGGCTGCGATCAACAGGAATGCGGCGAACGGACCCCTAGCGTTTTGCAGCGTTGTGAGCAGAGGAATCGTAAACAAAACGCCGGTCACTCCGAAAGCAATGAGGAGCCACTTGCGCCCGATGCGGTCGGAGATCGCGCCATAAATCGGTTGCAACGCCATTCCGAAGAATAATGCACTCAATGTTACAATTGTCGTCTGATCATCAGTGAGACCTACCGACAATTTGAGAAATTTCTGCATGTAGGTGGTGTAGGTGTAGAACGCGGCGGTCCCACCAGCGGTCAATCCCACAACCAACAACACTTCGCGCGGATATCTCATCAAAGCGCGCAGCGAGGATGTCTTTTTTACAATCTGCTTTGCGGCCTCAAATGCACCGGTTTCGTGCAAAGTACGTCGCATGTACAGCGCTACGAGCGCCAAGAGAGCACCAATGAAAAACGGAATACGCCAGCCCCAAGCTCGAATTTCATCGTTCGTCAAAAAGACTTTTTGAAGAACCAACAGAACAAGCAGCGCGCAGATCTGGCCACCTATCAAAGTAACGTACTGGAAACTGGAGTAGAAACCGCGATTGCGTTGATCGGCCATTTCCGTGAGGTAAGTTGCGCTTGTTCCGTATTCGCCCCCCAAACTCAAGCCTTGAATGATGCGCGCAACTGCGAGGAGTATGGGGGCGTAGATACCGATCGAAGCATAAGTTGGCGTTACGGCAATCATTAAAGAGCCGAAGCACATGAGCGAGACAGATAGCATTAAGGCGCCGCGTCGTCCGTGGTGATCAGCCAAATAGCCGAACAGCCATCCGCCTAACGGACGCACCAAAAAGCCCGCGGCAAAGAGCAGAGCGGCGTTGAGCTGCTGAACCACCGGGTCAGAACTCGGGAAGAATGCGCCCGCAAAATAGAGTGCAAAAGCTGCGTAGGCATAGAAATCGTACCACTCCACAAGATTGCCGATCGATCCAATAAAGATGGCTCGGATTCGCCGCCTCATGTCGGCGAAATCTTCTCTGCCTGAATGGGCAGCCAGTGTTGCCGTAATCATGATACCCTCCCGGACGTCGGGACGCCTTGTTCGATCACTTGATCGGCTGGCGGCGGAGCTCTCACGTGCTTTGCTTTGGTGCGCCAACCATGGATTGAATGTCGACGGCTGTGAATTTGTCAGCCGCCACACCTAGGACTCCCTGGGCATCGGAACGGCATGCGCGCGGTCCCCGCCTACCACTCCGGCAGGTCCGAGCATTAGGCCACCGGTTACGATCAGTTTCGTCCATCAGCTTCTCAGCAATTGGAGTCGAACATGCCCCTCTCGAAGCAATAAAAATGAAATGTGGTGATGGGCGAGTAGTTCCGGCGATCGACCGCGGGAACGAGCGCCGAGAAACGTCCGCTTTGGGCCACAAGTAGACATGCGCGATATAGAAGTCATGTCCGTTTTACGCCCGCAGCGAAGCAGCGCGTGTCCGCTTTGGGCCAATAGCGGACACCCGCCGTCGATCAAACGACCGCGGTATGTATTCATAGATAATTTTCTTGGCGGAGCCGCCAATGTCGGGGAACGGACTCAGTTGAAACGCGTTGCGCCTTTATCGACCGCGATGTCCCCCGCGGTCAACGTCCCCAAAGAGCCAAGCGGGGGCACGAACCCTGCTTGGCTCTTCTTTTAAAAACACGCGCCTGAGGAAACTCTAGGGAGGAACGCGTGGAAAGGGCCTCGGGCGCGCGGTTCAGACTGCTGCGTCCGGGGCCCATTTTAAATGCTCAGAAATGGTTCGATTGAGGTAAGCATAGTTAAGCCGCACGGCAGCGCGTCCGCGGACATCGGCATAAATGAACCGGTGATGAAAGCGAAGAATCAACGCTGCAATTGTGCCAACGTCCGTTGAAAGGCAACGTTCGACGTGGGCCGATCGCGGACATGAGTCCATTTCATCGACATCTCCCAACGCTGAACAGAATTGTGCCAGTCTGCGAGCGTGAGCAAACGCGTTTAACGTCGTCATACCGCGCCAGCTCCCAGACGCCGCGGCCACTTTACGCCGCCTGGGTGTCGATGTTCTGCGATCCGTCGCGCAACTGCCGGCGCAGGATCTTGCCAAGATTGGTCTTCGGCAGTGCGGTCCTGAATTCCACCAGCTTCGGTACCTTATAGGGCGTAAGCTGCGTCCGGCAGTAGGCGATCAAGTCGGTTTCGGTGAGGTTCGGGTCCTTTCTGACGACGAACAGCTTCACCGCCTCGCCGGTGCGCGGATCTGGGATGCCAATCACTGCGCATTCGAGCACTCCAAGGTGACTGGACAGCACTGCCTCGACCTCGCTTGGATAGACGTTGAAACCGGACACCGAGATCATGTCCTTCTTGCGATCCACGATCCTGGTCCGGCCGGTTTCGTCCATGACGCCAATATCGCCGGTGCGGAAAAAACCATCGGGCGTCATGACGTTGGCGGTCTCATCCGGACGCTTCCAGTAGCTGGGCATGATCTGCGGGCCGCGCGCACAGATTTCGCCGGGTTGGCCAAGTGGCACCTCGTTGTTGTCATTGTCACGGATCGAGATTTCCGTCGACGGCATCGGCAGTCCGATGGTGCCCGTCCATTTGGCCGTGAGCGGCGGATTGCAAGTCAGCACCGGCGACGTCTCGGACAGGCCATAACCTTCCGCGACGGCCGA
>Ga0126381_100004239_pt1 | contig 15596 bp, 9 predicted proteins | sample PanSoiMetPlot_28_FD_96465 | JGI IMG/M metagenome (GOLD analysis project Ga0126381, IMG submission 96465) | Tropical forest soil microbial communities from Panama - MetaG Plot_28 | ecosystem: Environmental > Terrestrial > Soil > Tropical forest > Bulk soil | place: Panama | collected 2016-02-17 | reverse complement strand
CCCGACGGGCAGCTGTATGTGAACCTGCGCGGCTATGACCCGGGCCGGCCGGTGCCGGCCGGTGACGCGCTGGCCGGGTTCTTGCGCTCGCTGGGCGTGCCCGGCGCCGACATCCCGCCCGAAGAAGACGGGCGCGCCGCCCGGTACCGCAGCCTGCTGGCCGACCGGCGGATGCTGATCGTGCTTGACAATGCCGGGTCAGCGGATCAGGTCCGGCCGCTGCTGCCCGGCACGCCGTCCTGCGCGGTGCTGGTGACCAGCCGGGACGCGCTGGCCGGGCTGGTCGCCAGGGACGGCGCCGCCCGGCTGTACCTTGACGTGCTGCCGGCGGAGGAGGCGGTGGCGCTGCTGGGGGCGCTGATCGGGGCGCGGGTGGACGCTGACCCGGCGGCGGCCGCCGAGCTGGCGCGGGCGTGCTGCCGGCTGCCGCTGGCGCTGCGGGTCGCCGCCGAACTGGCCGCCGCCCGCCGCGCCGCCACGCTGGCCGCGCTGGCCGGCGAGCTGGCCGACGAGGGCACCCGGCTGGACCTGCTGGACGCCGGCGGGGACCCCGGCACCGGGGTGCGGGCGGTGTTCTCCTGGTCCTACCGGCACCTGGACGCCGCTGCCGCCCGTGCGTTCCGGCTGCTGGGCCTGCACCCCGGCCCCGACATCGAGGAGTACGCCGCCGCGGCGCTCGCAGGCACCACCGTGCCGCGGGCCCGCCAGGCACTGGACGCGCTGGCCCGCGCGCACCTGATCCAGCCCGCCAAGCCGGGCAGGTACACGATGCATGACCTGCTGCGCGCATACGCGCGCGACATAGCGGCCGGCACAGACACAGGCGATGAGCGGCATGCGGCGCTGACGCGCCTGTTCGACCATTACCTGCACACCGCCGCGGAGGCGATGGACACGCTGTTCCCCGCCGAACGCTACCGCCGTCCTCGCATCCCCCGCCCGGCCACTCCGGTTCCGCCGCTGACCGCTCCCGCGGCGGCGCGGGACTGGCTGGATGCCGAACGCGCCGCTCTGGTGGCCGCAAGCGGGCACGCCGCCGCCCACAGCTGGCCCGGCCACGCCACCCTGCTGGCCGGCACCCTTTACCGCTACCTGTACAGCGGTGGCCACCTTCCCGAGGCCACCGCGGTTTTCGGGCACGCGCTCGACGTCGCCCGCCGCACCGGTGACCGGGCCGCCGAAGCAGCCGCCCTCCTCGATATGGGCGCCGTCGACTGGCAGCAAGGCCGCTATGAGCGGGCCGCTGACCGCAACGGGCAGGCGCTGGCCCTGTTCCGTGCGGCAGGCGACCGGGCTGGCCAGGCTCGCGCGCTCGGCAACCTCGGCCTTGGTGAGACGGCGCTGGGCCATTACGAGCAAGCCGCCCGCCATCAGCAGGAGGCGGTCGCCCTCCATCGTGAAGTTGGCGATCGTTTCGGCGAGGCACGCGCGCTCGGCGGCCTCGGCCTAGCCAGGCAACGGCAAGGCCGCTACCAGGAGGCCGGCGGGTATCAGCGCCAGTCCCTGGACCTGTCCCGCGAGATCGGCGATCGTGAGGGCGAAGGCTACGCGCTGACCCGGCTCGGCGTCATTGACCTGCGGCGCAGGCGCTACGAGCACGCGGCCGGATACCTCAGGCAGGCCATGGCCCTGTTCCGTGAAATGGGCGACACCGGCGGCGAAGCCGACACACTGACCAGGCTCGGCGAGGTTCACCTGCGGCTCGGCCGCTTCGAGCAGGCTGCCGATAACTTTGAGCAGGCGCTGGCCATCTTCCGCCAGATCGGCGATCCGGGTACGGAGGCCGACGCGCTCAACGGCCTCGGTGAAGTTCTCTTGCGAACAGGTGAGACCGGCAGGGCACGCGCGGACCTCACCGCCGCGCTGCGGCTCGCATCCGAGGCCGGCGTGCCGCTAGTGCAGGCCCGCGCGCACAGCGGCCTCGCTCGCGCCTGCCAGGCCGACGGCGACTGGCTCGCGGCAAGGCACCACTGGCAGGAAGCACTCACCCGCTACGCCGCCATCGGCGCCCCGGAGGCCCACGAAATCCGGGCCAGGCTCGCCATGGCCGACGAGGCAAGCTAATCATGTAACGCGAGGGCCAAACCAGCACGCTAATCACCTATGGGCCCTGAGACGGGATTAATTCGCACCTGTAGCACCAGTATCGCGCGGAGACGAACACAAGCCGTCCCTCGCAGAGGCGTAAGAGTCATTAGCAACTGATTGGGCACGTTGTGATTACGGATCGGTCGCGATCGTGCGGCTTAGTCTGGACAAATCGGGCCGGGCGGGGCGGACTCTGGAGAGACAAATCATTTGGAGTGAGGACTGGCCGGCGGAGGTCTCCATGGCGCACGCAGCGAAACGGTTCGGATCACTTCGCAGGAACCCGTACGGCGCAGCTTTAATAGCTCTCGCCACCCTGGTCGCGGTCGGCTGCAGCTCGAGCACGGGATCGTCGTCCGCTCCGGGCACATCCTCTCCCGGCGCGTCCTCTCCCGGCGCGTCCTCTCCGGGCGCCAGCAGCAGTGCACCGGTCCAGAGCGGCGGCACGCTGACGTTCGCTCTCGATGAGGACGTGGCCGGCTTCAACCCGCTAGCGGCCGGAGACACCGAGTTCGTCCTCGCCGAGATGCAAGATCAGACGCTGCCGCGCGTGTTCGTCGTCCAGCCGGACCTCAAGCCAGTCCTCGACACCAACGTCGTGACCAGCGCATCCGTCGTCAAGAACAACCCGCAGACGATCGTGTACCAGATCAACCCGAAGGCCGTCTGGTCCGACGGTGCGCCGATCAACGCCGACGACTTCATCTACAACTGGCAGGCGCAGAGCGGCAACCCGAAGTTCAAGGACGCCGGCGGCAAGCCGTTCCTCCCGGCCGCCACGTCTGGCTACAGCCAGATCGCGTCGGTGACCGGCTCAAACGGCGGCAAGACGGTCACCGTGGTGCTCAGCAAGCCGTACGGAGACTGGCAGTCGCTGTTCAGCCAGAACAACCCGCTGATCCCCGCGCACATCGCGAAGTCGGCGGGCTTCAACGAGGGCTTCCAGAACTTCGGCGCGGCGGCGCAGGTCTCCGGCGGCCCGTACGAGATCCAGAGCTATACCAAGGGCGAGGACCTCGTCGAGGTGCGCAACCCGCACTACTGGGGCACGCCAGGCGCGCTCAGCAAGATCGTCTACAGGTTCATCCTCTCCGACGACCAGCAGCCCCCCGCCGTGCAGAACGGGGAGGTGAACATGGTCAATCCGGTGCTCGCCTCGATCCCGTTCCTGGACAGCGTCAAGGCGATCCCGAACTTCACCGTCCAGGTTCAGCCCGCGCTTGAGTTCCAGCACATGGACTTCAACGAGTCCAACCCGTACCTGGCCCTGTCCAGCGTGCGGCACGCGATCGCCTACGGCACGAACCGGCAGGAGATGATCACCCGGATCGTGGCGCCGCTGAGTACCCAGATCGGCCCGCTTGGCAACCGCCTCATCATGCCGACCCAGCCCGGCTACACCGCCACGGACCACGGCGCCGGCAGCTTCGACCCGGCCAAGGCGAAGTCGCTGCTCCAGCAGGCGGGCATGACCATGGGTTCGGACGGATACTTCCACCCGAACTTCGGCCCGGAGAAGGGCCAGGACTTCACCTTGAGCATCTCAACCACCAGCGGCGTAGCGGTGCGCTCCGAAATCGAGCAGCTGTTCCAGGCGGACATGAAGGCGATCGGCCTCAAGATCAACATCCAGAACTACACCGCGAACACGCTGTTCGGCACCATCGGCCCGAAGAGCGAATTCCAGATCATCGAGTTCGCCTGGGTCACGTCGCCGTTCACCTCGGGGAACCAGTCGATCTATTGCTCGTACACCTCTCCCCAGTGCGGCGACAACTGGGACCACTACGCCGACCCGAAGGTGGACTCGCTGTTCAGCCAGGCCCTGAGCACGATCGACCCGGCTCAGGCGACGGCCATCTACAACCAGGTGGACGGATTGCTGTGGTCCGACATGGCGACGTTCCCGCTGTTCCAGAACCCGGACCTGTTCGGCTGGTCGAGCAACTACAAGAACATCGTCCCCAACACCAGCAACATCGGCATCCCGTGGAACGCCAACGCGTGGGGCGCCGCGTGAGCCAGCCGACGGGCCGGGGCACGGCCAGCGCGCGGACGTAACCGGTGTGGACCTACCTGCTGCGCCGGGTGCTGGCCGGGCTCGTCGTCCTGCTTGTGCTCAGCTTCGGCGTGTTCATCCTGGTCTCCCTGTCGGGGAACCCGCTGGCAGCGCTGCAGGCCAATCCCGGGATTTCGCGCGCGACGATCGCTGCCGCCGCGGCGCAGCTACACCTGAACGAGCCGCTGGTTGACCGTTACTGGGGCTGGCTGTACGGGCTGCTGCACGGCAGCTTCGGCGTCAGCTACACCGGTCAGCCAGTCGGCTCGCAGATCGCGCAACGGCTGCTTGTCACGGTGAAGCTCGTGGTGCCCGCCGTGATCTTGTCGGTGCTGATCGGCGTCGTCGTCGGCGTGATCAGCGCCGTCCGGCAGTACAAGCCAGTCGACCACGTCTCGACCGGCCTGGCCTACCTGTTCTTCTCCACCCCGGTGTTCGTTCTCGGCCTGCTGCTTAAGGACTTCCTCGCGGTGGACGTGAACCGGGCGGTGGGCCACACGGTGCTGTTCACCGTCGGGGAGAACACCCCCGGCATCACAGGCACGTGGAACGTGTTCGTCAACGGGGTGCAGCACGCTGTGCTCCCCGTGCTCACGCTGACGCTGGTCACGTACGCCACCTGGAGCCGATTCCAGCGGGCCGCCATGCTCGACGTGCTGAACGCCGACTACATCCGGCTGGCCCGCGCCAAGGGCCTGTCGCCACGCCGGGTGCTGTTCGTGCACGCGCTGCGCAACGCGCTCATCCCGGTCGTCACGGTCGTCGCCATCGACTTCGCCGCGCTGATCGGCGGCGCGGTGGTCACCGAGATCGTGTTCAGCTGGAACGGGATGGGCCAGTACCTGTTCAACGGGCTCACCGGCGCGGAAAGCCCGGACGTCTACGCGGTCTCGGGCTGGCTGATTGTGGCCGGCACGGCCGTGGTCGTCTTCAACATCCTCGCTGACCTCCTCTACGGCCTGCTCGATCCGAGGATCCGCAATGCCTGAACCCGCGTCCGACCTCACCCCGCCGGGTGCTCCCCCGGCGCTCACGCTGGTAACCGACGCCGCCGAGGGCCTGGCGGTCGAATCCCGCGGTCAATTCCGGCTAGCCCTCGAGCGGTTCGCCCATCACCGCCTGGCCGTGGCCGGCCTGGTCGTGTTCCTGCTCCTGGTGCTGCTGTCCACCATCGGGCCGGTGTTCTGGCAGTACAGCTACTCGGCGATCACGGACCAGTTCGCCACCGGCCCGTCCGCGCAGCATCCGTTCGGCACCGACCTGATCGGCCACGACCTGTTCGCGCAGGTCATGGAGGCCGAGGCGACATCGGTCAAGACTGCCGCGCTGGTGGCGTTGATCGCCACGACCGTCGGCACCGTGATCGGCGCGCTGGCCGGCTACTACGGCAAGCTCGCGGACGTCCTGCTGATGCGGTTCACCGACCTGATCCTCGCGGTCCCGCTGCTGGCCGTCTTGCTCGTGCTGGCCAACAAGCTGAGCAAGCAGGCCGGCAGCTGGTTCTGGATCGCCCTCATCCTCGGCTTGCTGCTGTGGACGACCCTAGCCCGGCAGGTGCGCGGCGCGTTCCTGTCACTGCGAGAACGCGAGTTCATCGAGGCCGAGCACGCGATCGGCGCCAGCGACCGGCGCATCATCTTCCGCCACCTGATCCCGAACGCGATCGGCCCGATCGTGGTGAGCGCCACGCTGACGGTCGCGCTCGCGCTCCTGATAGAGGCGGTCCTGTCCTTCCTCGGACTCGGCATCCAGCCGCCTGAGGTATCACTGGGCAGCCTGATCAACAGCGGGCAGGATGCCGCGACCTCGCTGCCGTGGCTCTTCTTCTTCCCCTCGGGGTTCCTGGTGATAACGATCCTGTCGATCAACTTCATCGGCGACGGCCTGCGTGACGCGCTCGACCCCACGCAGCGAGCACACCGGTGAACCCGCTACTTGAAGTCGAGGGCCTTAACGTCACGTTCCGCACCCGCGACGGCGATGTCCGCGCGGTCAGGGACCTCACATTCAGGCTCGACCGGGGTGAGACGCTCGGCATCGTCGGCGAGTCCGGTTCTGGCAAGTCCTCGGTGGCGCTGGCCATCCTCGGCCTGCTGCCGAAGAACGCGAACGTCACCGGCTCGGTCATGTCATCGGGCCAGGCGCTGCTCGGCCTGCGAGAGCGGGACCTGTCCCGCGTGCGCGGCAGCGTGATCGCCTACGTGCCGCAGGATCCGCTCAGCTCGCTGAACCCGGCGTTCACGGTCGGATGGCAGGTGGCGGAGACGATCTGGACCCGGCAGGAGACGGGCAAGGAAGCCGCGTACCGCCGCGCGGTCGAACTGCTCGACGCGGTCGGCATCCCGCGCGCGGCCGAGCAGGCGCGGCGCTTCCCGCACGAGTTCTCCGGCGGCATGCGACAGCGGGTTGTGATCGCGATCGCGATGGCCAATGACCCCGACGTCATCATCGCCGACGAGCCCACCACGGCGCTGGACGTCACGGTCCAGGCGCAGGTGCTTGAGGCGCTGCGGGCCGCGCGCGAGCAGACCGGGGCGTCGATGATCCTGATCACCCACGACCTGGGCATCGTGGCCGGGCTGGCCGATCGGGTCATGGTCATGTACGCCGGCAAGCCGGTCGAAACCGGTCCTGTCGACGAGATCTTCTTCCGCTCCCGGATGCCGTACACGCTGGGCCTGCTCGGCTCGCTGCCCAGGCTGGACGCCGACAGTTCGGCGCCGTTGCGCCCGATTCCCGGCGCGCCGCCGTCGCTGATCGACCTGCCGTCCGGCTGCCCGTTCACCCCCCGCTGCCCGCTGGCGATCGATCGTTGCGCGCAGGAAGAGCCGGCGCTGCGGCCGGTGGCGCCGGAACACGCCGCCGCCTGCCACAGGTCGGGCGAACTGGCCGCGGGCGCGCCGCTGTTCGCCACCGCGGACGCGACGCCCCGGCCGGCGTCGTCCGCCGGCGTCACGGAGCCCGCCGCGAACGGCCGCCCGGTCATCGGCGTCACCGACCTGGTCAAGCACTTTCCGATCACAAGCGGCCGGCTGTTCCGCCGCAGCATAGGAGAGGTGCACGCCGTCTGCGGGGTGTCACTCGAGCTGCGCGAACGTGAGACGCTCGGCCTGGTCGGCGAATCAGGATGCGGGAAGTCCACGGCGGCACGATCGATCCTGCAGCTTGTCTCTGTGACCTCTGGCTCTGTGCGGTTCGAGGGCCAGGAGCTGACCACGCAGAACAGGCGCGAGCTGCGCCCGCTCCGCCAGCACGTGCAGGTGGTGTTCCAGGACCCGTTCGCCTCGCTCGACCCGCGGATGCCGGTGGGTGACATCGTGGCCGAACCGCTGCGCGTGCACGGGCGCTGGGATCACCGGACCGGTCTGGGCCGGGTGGCCGAGTTGTTCCGGCTGGTCGGCCTCAACTCCGAGCATCGCAACCGGTATCCGCACGAGTTTTCCGGCGGGCAGCGGCAGCGGATCGGCATCGCCCGCGCCCTGGCCCTGGAGCCGAAGGTACTCGTGCTCGACGAGCCGGTGTCCGCCCTCGACGTCTCGATCCAGGCCGGGGTGGTGAACCTGCTCGAAGACCTCCAGGATCGCCTCGGTCTCTCGTACCTGTTCATCGCGCACGACCTGTCGGTTGTCCGGCACATCTCGGACCGGGTCGCGGTCATGTACCTGGGCAAAATCGTGGAGACCGGCACCAGGTCCCAGGTGTACGACGCGCCGTCGCACCCGTATACGCAGGCGCTGCTGTCCGCGGTACCGGTGCCCGACCCGGAGGTGGAACGAAGGCGTCGCCGGATACTGCTCGCCGGTGACGTGCCGAGCGCGGCGCTGCCGCCCTCCGGCTGCCGGTTCCGTACCCGCTGCTGGAAGGCGCAGGACATATGTGCCACCGAGGAGCCAGCACTGACCGACCGTGGGCAGGGGCACCCGGCGGCGTGTCACTTCGCGGAGAAGGTGCCCGTCTTGCCCGGCGCCGGGGAGAATTAGAGATCTTTTATCCGGAACGGAGCGGGCTGTCTCTACAGGGCCAAAGGTGTCAGGTGAAGGGGTCCTCGACGCGGACGCCGCGGATCACTTGGCCCGCGTTCAGGTCCTCCGACAGGACGCGCTCGCATCCGGCTCGGCTCGCGGCCTCGATGATCAGCGCGTCCCACAGCGATATCTGAGCAGCGCGCGACGTGTCGACCGCGGCGAGTACCAAGGTCACGTCAACGCCAATCACGTCGAGCTTCGCGATGCCGCGTACCGCGCGGGCCGCACGTTCCTCGCTGAGCGGATTCTTAAGCTTGCGAGTGGTCACCACGTAGAACTCCTGCAGAACCTGCGTGCTCACAACCAGGTTCTCCGGCTGCACAGTTAGCAACTCGACCGCACGTTCGTGCTTGGCCTTCTCGGCGGGACTCTCGTCAACCGAGTAAACGAGGACATTGCTGTCGAGGAATGTCCTACCGCTCATACAGTTCGTCCCTGGACCACGACCGGCCCTCAGAACCGCTCTCAGCTCCGGCGCCCTTGGTCGCCGCAAAGAACTCTGCCACTCCCTCGGCAGCGGTGGAACGACCTGCTAGTTGGTTAAGGTACTCGCGCACCAGGGCGTTCACCGAAGTCCCCCGCTCAAGGGCCTTGATGCGCGCCATCCTGAGGATGTCCTCATCGACCGTTAGCGTAAGGTTTGTCATCGGGACCTCCCGCATCCACGTAATAAGTGTAACACATATCCCGTGCGAGGCTGACCCGTGGCCGCCCTGGCTGATCGTCGCTACGGAATGCGGGCCACGGCTGCCAGGATGCGGCCGCCTGAGGATGTCGCTGCCGGGGCCGGCGCGGGGGGCGGGATTCCCGGTGCCCAGTGCACGGCGTCGACAAGGCCAGGCGGTTCGACGATCTCAAGCTCGCTGAGCAGAGTCCGGATCTCACCGGGGCTGTGGTTGTGCAAGGTGCCGGCCGCATACCTCCGCGCCAGGGTCGGGCCGCTTGAGCCGACAGAGACGACGACGTAGCTGCCCGGCGCGACCAGGCCGGCGAAATCGGTGATGACGCGGCGGGCAACGTCAAGCGGGAAGAAGTGCAGCACCGCCGCGAGGATGACAGCGCACGGCAGATCGCGGCGGATCAGCGCGTTCACGCGGGGATCGGCCAGGATCGCCCCCGGCTCTGTGAGGTCCCCTTGGACGGCGATGACGTCGTGGCCGTCGGCCAGCAGCGCAAGGGCGTGCCGCACCACGAGTGAGTCTCCGTCGACGTACGCCACCTTGCTGTCCGGCGCGGCAGATCGCGCGACCTCGTGGGTGTTGTTCGCGGTCGGCAATCCGGATCCGACGTCGAGGAACTGCCGGATGCCGCGGTCGGCGGCGAGGCAGTGCACGGCGCGGCCAAGGAACATCCTGTTCTCGCGGGCGAGCCTGCGCAGCTCCGGATGGGTCTGGAGCAGCCGCTCGGCTTCCTCCCTGTCGGCCTCGAAATTATCCTTGCCGCCCAGCCAGTAGTCGTACACCCGTGCGGCGTTCGGCCGGGACGCCTCCGGGTCGCGCCAGTTCGTGGTGCCTTTCTTCCTGGCAGTCACAGTTCGCAAACTACCACGAAGGAAAAATTAGTTCGCGTCGCGGCGCGCGAGATACGACAATGCGTGGCAGCAGAAAGGAGTCAGTCATGCGAGGAACGCCTGTGTCCATCGAAAAGCGTCCAGTGGCCTGTTCGGAGGATGTTGCGCGTGACTCGCGGAGTACTGAACCTAGGGATCCTCGCACATGTTGACGCCGGCAAGACAACGCTGACGGAGCGACTGCTCTACTCCGCCGGCGTTATCGACGAGCCCGGCAGCGTCGATGCGGGCACGACGCAGACGGATTCGCTGGCCCTGGAGCGGCAGCGGGGAATCACGATCAAGTCTGCCGTCGTCTCGATTCGCATCGGCGGCACGACCGTCAACCTGATCGACACGCCCGGCCACCCGGATTTCATCGCCGAAGTGGAGCGCGCGCTGAGCGTGCTCGACGGTGTCGTGCTTGTGGTCTCCGCGGTCGAGGGAGTACAGCCGCAGACCCGCATCCTGTGGCGCGCCCTGCGGCGGCTGCGCGTCCCGACCCTGTTTTTCGTCAACAAGATCGACCGCCGCGGCGCGCGCTATCAGCCCCTGCTTGGCGATATCGCCGAGCGGCTGACACAGGCGATCATTCCGATGGGCGAGGTGAGCGGGCTCGGCACGCGCGGAGCCGCCTTCACCGGATTCGACGTCGCCGGCGCGGCTTCCGGATCGCTGCTGGCCGAAGTCCTGGCGGATCACGACGACGCGGTCCTCGCCGCCTACCTCGACGGCGAGTCCGCGATACCCGGCGACTGGCTGCACGACAAGCTCGCCAGGCTGGTCAGGGACGGCGAGGTTTACCCGGTGTATTTCGGGTCTGCTATCACGGGCGCGGGCGTCGACGCGCTCGAGCGGGGACTGGAATACCTGCTGCCGGCGGTGGACGCGAACGCGGCCGGACCGGTCTCGGGTCGCGTTTTCAAGATCGACCGCGGGGCCGCCGGCGAGAAGATCGCGTATGCCCGCATGTTTTCCGGCACCATCGCCGTCCGGGACCGCGTGCCCTTCGGCCGCGGCCGCGACGGCAAGGTCACCGCGGTCAGCGTCTTCGCCGACGGCGGGGCGGTGCCCCGCGACTCGGTGACCGCGGGCCAGATCGCAAGGCTCTGCGGCCTGGCGGAGATCCAGATCGGCGACGTGATCGGGACGGCGCCGGCCAGGGCGGACCAGCATTACTTCGCGGCGCCGACGCTAGAGACAGCCGTCGTGGCCCGCGACCCGCGCGACAGGCCACGGCTGCACGCCGCCCTGGCGCAACTCGCCGAGCAGGACCCCCTCATCGATGTCCGCCAGGACGACATCCGGCAGGAGATCTACGTCTGCCTGTACGGCGAGGTCCAGAAGCAGGTGATCGAGGCCACCCTGGCCACCGAGTACGGGCTGGCGGCCGGCTTCCGCGAAACCACCCCGATCTGCGTCGAACGGCCGATCGGCACCGGGGCGGCAGAAGAACTCCTGCACGCCCCGGGGAACCCGTTTCTCGCCACGCTGGGAATCCGCATCGACCCCGCCCCGGCGGGGTCCGGCAACGAGTTCCGGCTCGAGGTCGGCCATCAGGCCGTTCCGCTTTACGTCTACAAGAACATGGAGGGCTTCGCCGCGGCCATGGAGCAGTACGTCGCGCAGACGCTGCGGCAGGGCCTGTACGGCTGGCAGGTCACCGACTGCACGGTGTCGCTGGTCCGGTCTCAGTACAGCATCGCCGACGGGCCTCCGTCGACTCGCGGGCCGCTCAGCTCGCCGCAGGACTTCCGCAAGCTCACCCCGCTGGTGGTCATGGAGGCGCTGAAACGGGCCGGCACGGTGGTCTGCGAGCCGGTCCACCACTTCCGGCTTGATACGCCGGCCGACACGATCAACACCCTGCTGCCGGCGCTGGCGAAGCTGCACGCGGTCGCCGAGGTAACGGCGATCAAGGACGCCTGGTGCACCGTCGAAGGCGCCATCTCGGCGGCCCGGGTGCACGGACTGCGGCAGCATATCCCGCCGCTCACCCGGGGCGAAGGCATCATGGAATCATCATTCGGCCGTTACGAGCCGGTCCGCGGCCCGGTCCCGACCCGGCCGCGCACCGACGACAACCCCCTCAACCGGGAGGAATACCTGCACCGCGTCACCCGCCGCGGCGTCAGGGACGGTGACGTGCGGCCGACAGGCGAATGATCGCGGACCGCCGCCTACCTGCGTTATAGTCGTGTTTGCGCTCGTTTCGCTGCCATGCGTGACCGTTAAGGCGGCGGCGTATCCCCAGTACGCGTGCAGGCATCCACCTGAGTCATGGTGAGGTGCCGGTCCTGGCTTCGGCACGACTGGGGAGGTGCGTGTGACGACTGGCTGGGGTACCCCCGCACGCGCGTATGAGCTGGGTCTGAGGCGTTGCCATTCCCACAGGGAATCTGAGGCCGTGTCTCCTGCGATCATGTCCGCGAGCCGGAAGGGATATGAATTTCGCGTGGCAATTCCTTGCGATAGCCAGACCAGTCAGACATTCGTGGCGCGCGAGCGCGAGCTCGGCATCCTGCGCGGCGCCTGGAGATCGGCGCGCGACGGCAGCGGCCGGGTAGTGGCAATCGAGGGAGAGTCCGGCGTCGGCAAGACAACGCTTGCCGAGGTCTTTCTCGCCGAGGTGGCCGAACCGGTCATCAGGGTCCGCGGGACCGCCGGCGATCCCCCGGTTCCCTGGGGGGTACTAGCGGATACCTTCAGGCAATTGCCCGGCGTCAGAGCCGCCGACATCGGCATGACGCTCAATCCCCAGGCCCTCCCGACCGCGGTCCGCGAGACGCTCGCCGGATACCTGGGCTCAGGTGACCGGCACGTGATCTTCATCGACGACGCGCAATGGGCCGATGGGCAGTCGCTGGCGGTGCTCATGGACGTCGGACGGCGCCTGCGGTCCGAGCCAGTGCTGCTCGTGGTGGCGTACCAGGCTCAAGGGCGCTCACCCTTTCCTGTCCTGGCAGGTGACGGACTCGCACGCGCCTGGCGGACGATGCTCGAAGGCAGGCAGGCGAGACGGGTGCCGCTCCTCGGCCTGTCGCCCGAGGAGATCCTGCAGCTCGCTGTCGCCAGCGGACACCACGGGCTGTCGCCTCGCGACGCGGCCCGGCTGCATCAAGTGACCGGCGGGAATCCGGACTACCTGCTCGACCTCTTCCCGTTGCTGTCGTCGAACCCCATCGTGATCGACGAAACACCGCTTCCTGTGCCCGCCAACCGGGCCGCGGGCATAGTGCACAGGTTCGCCGCCTGCGGCGCGACGACCAGGCAGTTGCTGTGCGCGGCCGCCGTTCTCGGCGAGCGGTTCAGCGTCGCGGCGCTTCGCGAGATCACCGGGATCGGTGAACCATGGCCCTACATTTACGAGGCGACAGAACAGGCGCTGCTCGCGACCGTGCCGGGATCCGGTGAGCGGGAACTGAGCTTCCCGCGACGGGTCGTCCGGGAGGCCATCCACTGGTGCATGACGGACCGGGAACGCGCCGTGTGGCACCGGCGCTGTGCCAGGCTTGGCGGCCCTGGGGCACTGCGGCATAGGATCGCGGCCGTTGACGGCGTGGATGACTTTCTCGCCGCGGACCTGCTGGACGCCGCGGCGGACCGGATGCTGATCCGCGACGTCGGCGGCGCCGCGTACTACTTCCAGCGGGCGATGGACTGCACGAAACGGGGACCTGGCCGCACCGCGTTGCTGCTGAAGGCAACGGAGGCGCTCCTGATCGCGGGCAGGAATAGTGCCGCGATGGAATACCTCGGCGAACTTGAGCAAGCGGCGGCGGATCCGTGGCGGGACTACGTCCTCGGCTACCTGCTCATGCTGTCCGGCAAGGTAGCCGAGGGGACGGCGATGCTGCGCGGTGCGCTGGAGGCGCTTGACCGCGGCGAGCCGATGCCGCAGGACGCGCCCGCCGACTTGCGCGCCCGGATCGGCGCACAACTCGGCGTGCTGGGCGTCGTCTTGTTGTCCCCCGAGCGGACGCAGGCTGACGGATCGGCCGCGCTGGCCGCCGGCTCGCCTGACCCGGCGGTCCGGGGACTGGCCTGGACCGCGAAGGCGCTGGGAATGGCGCTAGCGGGGGACGGCTTGCGGGCGCTGACGCTGCTGACCGACGCTGGGGAGCCTGGTTCGGCTTCGGGAATCGAGGGCCTCGCCGTGCGCGGCGTGATAAGGCTCTGGGCCGACAACGTGAAAGGTGCCGCACAAGACCTGCACCTGGTGTTCCGCCGCTGCGTTCGCGGCGAAGCGCTGCGCACAAGTCAGGCGATCGGCTACCTCGGCGAGGCCGAATATCGTCGCGGGAATCTTCGCGAGGCGGCGCACTTCACCGGCCTCGCGGTCGACAACGCCACGGACAACGACCGGTCCTGGGACCTGCCTGTGCTGCATGCCCTCGCCGCGTATCCCCAGGCCGCGCTCGCGGACTGGGAGCGAGCCGCCCACCATGCCTCGGCTGCCGAGACGATTGCCCAGATCATCGGAGCGCCCGCCTTCCTGGCGTACGCCGCGGGAGCGAGAGCGGCGATCGCCCAGGCTCGCGGTGACGCCGCGGGACTGCTGAGCGCGGCCGAAGTCCTGGAGGCTGCCTACGACTCGCGGGAGCCGGGCACGCACCTGTTCGGTCCGGTGCGGGCGGACGCGCTCGCGCAACTCGGGGACGCCGCGGAGGCGGCGCGCTCCCTCGAGCGATTCCTTCGCGGGCCGGGGGCGGTCAAACGCAAGTCCGCGCGGATGGCCGCGGGCAGGGTGGCCGCCGAGATCGCGATCGCGCGGGGCGACTACGCCCGGGCGGTCGAGCACTGCGGGCGCGCCCACGAGCTCGGAGCCGAGGTCGGGCTGCCGCTAGAGCTCGCGCGTATCGGCCTGACCCAGGCTCGGGCCTTGTACGGGAGGGGATACCGCGGCGCGGCGGAGCGAGCGCTGCACGCGGCGCATCAGGGGTTCTGCGCGCTCGGCGCCGCGGCGTTTATGCGGCTCGCGGAGCGCCTCGCCGCCGAGTGGGACATGCGGCTCGATGACGCGCTCGCGGCCCTCACCGGCCGCGAACGCCAGATCTGCGTCCTCGTGGGCAAGGGGCTGACCAGCGTGGCGATCGCGCGTCACCTCGTCATCGACCTTAAGACCGTGGAGAGCCACCGCAGGAACGCTTACCGCAAGCTCGGGGTACGCACCGTGTCGGAGCTTAACGAGCTTCTTGCCTCAGGGTTACTGCCCGAAATTGTCAGGGTACTGCAAATGTGCTGGTCAGAGCTATATTGGGCGCCGGGGTGGCCATGTGACAGAAACTGGGGCTGGTGCATGGGCCACCCTGCACGTCGGCCCAGCCAGGCCAAGCGCCCACCGGTTGTGGACGCGCGCTACCCGGTTATCGCGGAAGATCCTGACGGCTGGGCGCGGCACGATCTTACGCAATGCTGGGAGCGGGCCCGCTTCTTGCTGTTATCACCCTCGGGGGCCTGGGCCGGCGGCACGCACGGGAATGCTCAACCGCGCAGGCGCCATTTTCCGCCGACGACGGAACAGTCGATGCAGGTGCCGCCTGGAACCGGCTCAGCGGATCAGCATGATGGCGATAAAGGCGGCGAAAGCATGCCGATTGCGCATTCGACTCACTCTAGCCAGGCCAAATGCGCAATCGGCATAGCGCCCCCCCAGTGAGGCGCGGAATCGCTTTCCCAACGGATGTTCCCATACCGGCGTAACATCTCAGTAACAGCCGTGTGATAGCGTGTCTCGCCTGGCTTATCGGGACTGGTGTCGGAATGAGGAGACGGCATGCAGTTCGGGGTGCTGGGACCCTTGCAGGTGGTGGCCGGGGACGGCGATGAGCCCGGTGTGGTCCTGGCGGCCCGGCTGCGGGCGCTGCTGGCGGTG
>Ga0126381_100004238_pt1 | contig 15598 bp, 15 predicted proteins | sample PanSoiMetPlot_28_FD_96465 | JGI IMG/M metagenome (GOLD analysis project Ga0126381, IMG submission 96465) | Tropical forest soil microbial communities from Panama - MetaG Plot_28 | ecosystem: Environmental > Terrestrial > Soil > Tropical forest > Bulk soil | place: Panama | collected 2016-02-17 | reverse complement strand
GGCTCCCCTCTGGCGAGCCGACCCTGAGGCCCTTCCCCGGCGAGCATGCGCTGAGCCCGTTCCCCGGCGATTCGTCGCCGAGCCCGGTCACTTCCCCTGGCCGGTCTATGGCCACCGCGCCGCAGCCCGGCACCGACGGGTCGCCTCGTACCGCCAGCGGCCGCCCCGGCGACAATCTGCCGCCCGGCGGCGCCGGCCCGGCGGCACCGCGCCGGCGCCGCCGCACCCGGCTCCTGGTGATCGGCCTCGGACTCGTGGTGGTCGCGGCCTGCGGGGCGGTGGCCGCGCTCCTCCTGCTGCATCACCGTGCGCCGCAGCCTGTCGCAGCCGTGCAGCCGCCCCAGCCCACGGCTTCCTCCACTCCGGCCCCCACCACGGCCGCTACCACCACGCCGGCGCCCACCTCCACGCCGGCACCGCCGGTCGCGCCAGGCCGGGCCGGATGGACGCTGGCCCAGCCCATCGATCAGGCGGCGTACCGCAACGACAACGCCAGCATCACGTCGGTGTCCTGCGTGACCGCGGCCCGGTGCTTCGCCGTGGACAGCGACGGCAACGTGCTCGCCTCGGCGGCCGTGAACTCCTGGCAGATCGTGGACTCTAACAGCCAGGCGAACCTGGTATCGATCTCCTGCGCGACGGCGCGGTTCTGTGCCGCCGTGGACAATTCGAGCGACGTGGTCGTTCTGGCCAACGGCACTTGGAGCGATCCGGTCAACATCGACCCCGACCACGCCCTCACGGGTGTCTCGTGCCCGACCACCACGTTCTGCATCGCGGTCGACAACGATGGTGACGCGTTCACGTTCACGGGTTCGGTCACGGACTGGTCGCAGTCCGTCCTGGACCCGAACCAGGACACGATCACTTCCGTGTCCTGCCCGAGCCCCGCCTTCTGCGCCGCGGTAGACCAGTCGGGTGACGCCTACACCTATGATGGAGCCTCCTGGAATCCGGCGGGCGACGTCGATAGCGGCAATGGGCTGGTGCAGGTCTCCTGCTTCAGCACGGCATTCTGCGCGGCGGTCGACAGTCAGGGCAACGCCGCGGTGCTGACCGGCGGCAACTGGTCGGTCAGCGGCATGCCGCAGACCGCGGCCAGCATTTCCTGCCCGGCGATGGGCTACTGCGTGGCCGTGGACACCAGCGGCGAGGCCCTCGTCTACCGACAGGGAGCCTGGTCCAAGGTAACCAGGATCGACGGCAACAACTCCTTCACGGCCATCAGCTGCGTGAGGGCGAATAACTGCACGGCCGCTGATCAGTACAACAACGTCCTGTACTACGCGCCGACCCCGGCCGGGTAGTGCCGGCGAGCCCGGTGACGGGCTCAGTCGTTTCCAGCCACAGCATTTGGCCAGCTTTTCGGAGGTGGAGCAGGTGATCTGCCCTCAGTGCCGGGCCGAGAACGAAAGCAGCTCGGCGTTCTGCGGCAATTGCGGAACCCCGCTGGGCCGCCGGGCTCCCGGGATGGGTTCCCGGAATTCCCTGGGACAGCCGGTCATGCCGCCCGGCTCCGCCGCGGGCACGGCCGGCGCGCCGCGGCCATGGGGCATGCCGGGCCCGCCGGGTTCTCCCGGCGGCCCGTATGCCCCCGGCGCCGGCGCTCCCTCCGGTGCGTACTCCCCCGGCGCTCCCTCCGGCCCGTATGCCCCCGGCGCCGGCGCTCCTTCCGGCCCGTACGTTCCGGGCCACAGTTCTCCCTCCGGCGCGTTCCGCCTGGACCTGCGACGGCTGGGCCGGGTGGAACAGGCGGTCGGCGGCGCCAGCCTGATCGTTCTCATCTCGCTGTTCCTGCCCTGGTACGGCGTCAGCGTGCTGGGCGCGAGTTTTACCGTCAGCGGGACGAGCGCGCACTGGTACCTCGTCATCGGCCTGCTCCTGGCGTTGCTGCTGATCGGCTACCTGGTGCTGCAGTCGGGCTGGGACAAGCCTCCGCTGGACCTGCCGATCGCGCACACGCCGCTGCTGCTCATCGGCACCGGCCTGCAGCTCCTCCTGGTGTTCATCGGCTTCCTCGACAAGCCGGCGGGGCTCAGCTGGGAGATCGGCGCGTACCTGGCCCTGATCGCGGCGGTGGCCGCCGCCGCGCCGGTCGTGGTGCCGGCGGTCCGCTCCTGGCAGGACAGCCGCTGAGGCTGAACTCCTTTCATCCGTAGGCCCGCGGTACCTGGGCGGGCATGAGGAGGATGAAGAGGGTTCACCCGCGCGGGTACGGCCCGGGACACGGCCCGCGGCAGGCAGATTCTCGACCTGCCGGGGCAAGCGTGGTTCGATGTGCAGCTAATGCAGCTAACGCACTCCGGCGGTCCCAGCGAGGCGGGCCAGGTGGCGCCGCGGCGCGGGCGGCCGCGCAGCGAGAGGGCGCGCCTGGCGATCCTCGAGGCGGCAGCGGAATTGCTGCTGGTGCAGGGCCTGTCCGCGGTCAGCATGGACGCGGTCGCCGAGCGGGCGGGCGTCAGCAAGGCCACGATCTACCGCTGGTGGCCCACCAAGGAGTCGCTCGCGCTGGACGCGCTGTTCAACGAGTGGGCCGCGGCCCGGCCGCTCGCGCGGGACACCGGCTCGCTGCGGGGCGACCTGCTGTCGCTGATGCGCCCGTGGGCCCGGCTGGCGGCCAGCAGGCCGTACGGACGCGTGATCGCCGCGCTCATCACCGAGGCGCAGATGGACCCGGCCTTCGCCGCCGAATACCGGGCCCGCTTCGTCGAGCCGCGCCGTGAGCAAGGCCGCGAGGTCTTCCGCCGCGCGATCGAGCGCGGCGAGATCCCGGCGGATACCAAAATCGAGCTCGCGCTCGACATGCTCTACGGCCCGCTCTACCACCGGCTCCTGCACGGCCATGCCCCGCTCAACGACCGCTTCGTCCGGGATGTCGTTGACGCCGTCCTGGGCGGCATCGCGCCGGGCCAGCCCGCCGGGGGGTAGTTCGCTCCTGCGCGGCGGGGCCGGGTCACCGGGCGAGCCCGGCGGTGGAGGCCCAGCGGCCCGCGTGCCTGGCGATCGCGACGGGATAGTCAAAGCAGGCGCTGACCAGTTCGGTGGTGAGCACGTCATCGGCGGGACCGGCGGCCAGCATCTGCCCGTCCCGCAGCAGCAGCGCGTGGGAGGTGCTGACCGGCAGTTCCTCCAGGTGGTGCGTGACCAGCACGGTGGCCAGGCCAGGGTGGCGCTCGCGCAGGTCGTCGATGCTGGCCAGCAACTGCTCGCGGCCGGCCACGTCCAGCCCGCCGGCGGGCTCGTCCAGCAGCAGCAGGCGCGGCTCGGGCATCAGCGCTCGGGCGATCAGCGTCCGTCCGCGCTCGCCCTGGGACAGGGTGGCCCAGCGCGCATCGGCCAGGGCGCTCAGGTCCATCAGGTCGATCAGCGCCGCGGCGCGTGACCGCTCGGCCGGGCTGGGTGCCCACCGCGGCACGATCTCCAGGGTGCCGGTGGAGCCGGTGAGCACCACGTGGCGGACCGTGCGCGCGGGCGCCACCGGATGATCGGGACTGACCTGGCCGATCCAGGGACGCAGGTCGAACACGTTGACCCGGCCGAGCCGGTGGCCGAGGATGCGCACCTCGCCCCGCGTGGGGTGCGCGTAGGTCGCCATGATGCGCAGCAGGGTGCTCTTGCCCGCTCCGTTGGGCCCGAGCAGCGCCCAGTGCTCCCCCGCCCGCACCGTGACGCTGACCTGGTCGAGCAGCAGCCGGTCGCCGCGTACCAGGTCCACGCCCGCCAGCCGCAGCACGGTCTGCAGGTCGGCGGGGGCCAGCGGATCGGTCATGGGCATCAAAAATGCGCCCTTTCACCCGTTGATGTCAGGCTCAGGGTACGTGGGCAGCCATGGGGAGGAAGAAAGGATTCAGTATCCGGTGGCGGGCGGGCCGGGCGGCGGCCGGGTCACGGCGGGGGCGGAGTGGGCGCCGCCGCCGGGACGGCGTTGTCGGTCCACCAGGAAGCCAGGGCCGCGAACGACGTCCCGGGGGCGGCCTGGGCCACGATGAACGTGTACTCGGTCGGCATCGTCCACGTGTAGGCGGGCTGGTTGCTGGTCACTTCCTCGCACTCGAGCACCTGCCCGTTCGCCGCGGGGAAGTAGTGGTTGTCGTAGGCCTCGGTCCCCTCGCCGGTGACGTCCGACGGAGGGCAGCTGGTCCCGGCGTCCGAGCCGTTGAACCCCCACCACTGGTTGTAGTTCAGCCAGGCGGTCCCGTAGTCGGACGCGTTGTCGAGCTGGTAGGCGTACACCGCCCCGTTCGGCAGCCCGGGGACTTCCAGGCACTGCAGGGCCTGGACCACGCCGGACATGCTCCAGTGATAGGGCGGGTTCAGCACCGAGCACTGAGACTTCGGGTCGTCGAGGACCGCGGGCAGCAACTGCACCAGGCTGGCCGTCCCGGCGGGCTGCCCCGCGCCGGGCGAGGCAGCGGCGGACGGCGGACGGGGCGACGGGTGCGCCTTCGGCTGGGTGACCGGGCCGGGCGACGCCGCGGTCCGCGGCGACGCGAACGGGAACAGGTGCGCGGCGGCGGCGGTCGCCACGTACACCGCCAGCGCCACGACCACGCCCGCGGCCGTCGCGACGGCCGCGCTCTTGCGCCAGCCGGATCGCCGCGGCGGGCCGCCGCCCGCCGCCTGGGCGCCCGGCCAGGGCACCGGTCCGGGCGGTGCCTGGCCGGGCGGCATCTGGCCGGGCGGTGCCTGGCCGGGCGGCACCTGGCCGGGCGGCACCTGCCACCAGCCAGGCGGCGGGGCCCCGCGTGCCGACGGGACCCCGGGCGCCGGCGGGACCCCGGGCGGCGGCGGGACCCCGAGCGCCGGCTGAGCCCCGGGCGGCGGGGCGCCCGGAGGCGCCGCGGCTCCGGCACCGCCGTAGGCGACCTGGGTCGGCGGGTAGCCGCCGGCCTGCTGCGGTACCCAGGGCGGGGCGGACGGCGGGACCGGCTGCGTGGCGGCCAGTCCCTCCGGATAGCCCAGTACCCTCGCGAACTCGGCCGTGACCCAGGCGCAGGCCGGCGGCTCGAGGGCGGTCCGCCCGGCCAGCTCCCGCGCGGCCTGCTGGACCGCAGCGGCGGGGTCGCCGTGCTGCTGGTGCAGATGCTGGCGCAGCAGCGACGCGACGTCGGCATCAGCGGCGGCGATCAGCATGCTTCGCTCACGGGGCAGGCCGGGCAGGAGGCGAGCCGTCACATCGCCGAGGGCCTTCGGGTCACTAAGGACGCTGATGCCGTGGGATGCTACGGCCGAGCTCAGGGCCTGGCGGGCCAGGCCGCCGTCATCCAGTGCCTGCTGGCTCATCGGAAAGCCCGTTCCTCCTCCCGCGGTGCACGGGCCGAGAGGCAAGATCCCCGGTGGGTTGCGTCAGGCACATCGGACCCCGGCCGCTTGATCATTTCGACTGTAGATTCCGGCCGGGAAGGGTTTCCAGATGGGTACTCTGGGGTTGCGTGCCGGTCCTCCAGCGTCGGACGGTCGAACCATGACGTTCGCTGTCGGACGCCTTCCGGGAAAGGATGCAGAGCGCTATGAGCCAGGACGACCGGACGCGGCCGGGCCCCGATCCGGCAGACGACGACGATCTTTCGCCGGTCCTCCCGTGCCTGACGAGCCGGCAGTCAAGCACCAGGAAGACCAGGGAAGCGCGCAATGGCCTCGCCAACCACCCGCTGACGAGGGAGTACCTGGACGCCGGGCTCCGGCTTATGGCCGGGCAGTTCAGGCCGGAAAGCCGTCCGGCCGACGACGATGACGACGAATGGAGCAAGCAGAGCGCGTTCTTTGACTGGCTCTCCGCGCAGAAGGTCATCGACGAGGTTTCCCGGGGCGGGAGGCTGCGCGGCAACCAGGGGACATTCGAGGACCGCTGGCCCTACAAGGACTATTACATCCAGGACCTTCTCTCCTACGCCTTATGGGGGAAGCACTGGGCGCAGCACGCCGCGGTGGCCGAGGAGTTCGCGGAACCCCTCACGACCGGGGCGGATTTCGTCCAGGCCGTGCACGAGGCCTCCTACTGGTCCTGCCGCGCCCAGCTCTCCAGCACCAGTTCCCGGGTCTGGCTGATCGCCAGCGCCGTGGGCGAGCGCTATCCCGCGATGAAGACCGCCATGGGAAAGGTCCACCGGCGGCTCAACGGCAGCTGGATGCCGGTCTACGAGGCCGCCATCACCGGCCGCGGGCTGCGGCTGCGGCCCGGCATCACGCTAGGCGACGTCGCCGAGATCCTCTCCGCGCTGTCCGTGGGCATCAGCCTGCGCATCGCCTCGGACGATGAGGCGGACCTCATCGACGACGAGCGGCGGCACTCCCTGCTGGGCACGGCGGCGCTCGCCGTGCTCGCGTCGTGCATCGACAGCGGCGACGGCAAGAGCCTGGAAGAGGTCATCAGGGAGATCGTGGGGCAGGAGACGGTGCAGCCCTCGGACGTGCAGGCCGGTTAGACCTGGTCTGACGGCTGTCAGTCGCGGGCCCACGTACGCTGAGCGTGAGATCGACGGATGCAAAGGTTCAGTGGCGTGGCCAAGCCGGAAGACAGGGACGCCGCCCTGCAGCGGTTTCCGCTCGGCGGCCGGATACCGGGCCGGGTCGTGGCGATCCCGGCGCGCGCCCGCGTCGGGGTGTTCGTCGACCTGGGCGACGGCGGGCGGGGATTCGTCGGCGCCGAGCACCTGCCCGACGACCCACAGCGGTGGCCGACGGTCGGCACCGAGACGACGTTCGAGGTTCTCCGGCATGACTTCTCCCGCCGCCGGCCGACCTGCCAGGTCTGGCTGTGGCCCATGGAGCCGCGCTTCCGCCGGGGCGGGCCCGTGGCCGGGGCGCTCACGGCCGAGGAGTGGGGGCTGGCCAGGGACCGCTACCCGATAGGAACGGTCGTGACCGCGACCGTCAGCCGCGTCTGGCCGGACAGCTGCTGCTACGGGATACGGTTCGGCGCCGGGCGGGGCCTGGTCGCCTCGGCGGCCGAGCTGCCGCGCGTCGGGACCGCCCACCGGTACGTCGTGGTCGGGGTGCTGGACACCACCCGGCGCCTGGTGCTGACGCTGGCCGAAGGACCCGGCCGCTGAGCCGCCCCGGCCACGGGCCGGGCGGTAAGCTTCGCCGAAATGACCGGAAAGCCAGCGAACTGGGCGGGCAACGTCACGTTCGGCGCCGGGCACTTCCCCCGGCCCGCGTCCGTGCCGCAGCTACAGCGCCTGGTGGCCCGGAGCAAGCGGGTCCGGGCCCTCGGGACCGGCCATTCGTTCAACCGCCTGGCGGACACTCCCGGCGACCTAGTCTGCGTGGCAGGCCTGCCGCGCCTGATCGAGATGGACGCCGCGGGCGAGGCCGTCACGGTCAGCGCGGGCCTGACGTACGGCGAAGTGGCCGTGGCGCTGCACCGGGCCGGACGCGCCCTGCCCAACCTGGCGTCGCTGTCGGGCATCTCGGTGGCCGGCGCGTGCGCCACCGGGACGCACGGCTCCGGCGACGGAAACGGCGGCCTCGCCACGGCGGTGTCGGCCGTCGAGATGGTCACCGCGGACGGCGACCTGGTGACCGCGGGCCGGGACACCGACCCCGGCTGGTTCCCCGGGACCGTCGTGGCCCTCGGCGCGCTGGGCATCGTCACCCGGCTGACGCTCGACACGGTGCCCGCGTTCGACCTCCGGCAGTACGTCTACGAGGACCTGCCCGCCGGGCAGGTGACCGAGCACTTCGGCGAGATCTTCTCCAGCGCCTACAGCGTGAACCTGTTCACCGACTGGCGCGGGCCCCGGATCCGCCAGGCCTGGCTGAAGCGCCGGGCGGACGCGCCGGACGGCGGCACGCCCGGGCCGCGGTGGATGGGCGGGCGGCGGGCGGACGTCCCGCGGCATCCGGTGCCCGGCCTGCCCGCGGCCGCCTGCACCGAGCAGCTGGGAGTGCCCGGGCCCTGGCACGAGCGGCTGCCGCACTTCCGGCCGGAGTCCACTCCCAGCGCCGGTAACGAGCTGCAGTCCGAGTACCTGCTGCCCCGGGCGCACGCGGCCGGCGCGCTGAACGCGCTGCAGCAGGTCGCCGGCCGGCTGGCCCCCGTGGTACGGACCTCGGAGATCCGCACGATCGCCGCGGACGGCCTGTGGCTGAGCCCGTGCTACCAGCGGGACTCGGTCGGGTTCCACTTCACCTGGGTCCCGGACTGGGCGGCCGTGGCGCCGGCCGTGGCGCTGGTCGAGGGGCGGCTGGCGCCGCTGCACGCCCGGCCGCACTGGGGGAAGCTGTTCGACACCAGCCCGGAGGCCGTGCGCGGGCTGTACCCGCGGTGGGACGACTTCCGGCGCCTGATGCACCGGTATGACCCCGCCGGCAAGTTCCGCAATGACCTGCTGGATCGCTACTTCCCGCCGGAGGCTTAAGCCATGACCGCGACGGCCCTGCAGGTGGCGGTGATCGACGACTACCAGGAGGCGGCCGGCGAGTTCGGGCCGTGGGCCGAGCTGGCCGGCCGCGCCGACGTCACGATCTTCAACGACCACGTCACGGAGTCCGGCGCGCTGGCCGCGCGCCTGGCGCCGTTCGACGTGATCGTGGCCACGCGCGAGCGCACCCGCTTCCCCCGCCAGGTCCTGCAGCGGCTCCCCCGGCTGCGCCTGCTGGTCAGCACCGGCATGGGCAGCGCCCACATCGACCTGGCCGCCGCCCGCAAGCTCGGCATCACGGTGTCGGGCACCGGCGGCCGCCCGGAACCGCCCGCCGAGCTGACCTGGGCGCTGATCCTCGGCCTGGCGCGGCACCTCACCGAGGAGGATGCCGGGATCCGGGCCGGCGCCTGGGGCCTGACGGTCGGGACCGACCTGGCCGGCGCCACCCTGGGCGTGATCGGCCTCGGGAACCTGGGGCTGCGGGTCGCCAGGATCGGCCAGGCGTTCGGCATGCGCGTGATCGCCTGGAGCCAGAACCTCGACCCGGCCGTGGCCGCCGGGGCCGGCGTGGCGGCCGTCGGGAAGGAGGCGCTGCTCCGCGACGCTGACGTCGTCACGATCCACGTCAGGCTGAGCGAGCGCACCAGAGGGCTGATCAGCGGGGCCGACCTGGCGCTGCTCAAGCCGACCGCGTACCTGATCAACACCTCGCGCGGCCCGATCGTAGACGAGGCGGCCCTGGCCGGCGCGCTGCGCTCGGGCCGCATCGCCGGCGCCGGGCTCGACGTGTTCGACGTCGAGCCGCTCCCGGACGGCCACCCGCTGCGGACCGCGCCGAGAACCCTGCTCACGCCTCACATCGGATACGTCACCGCAGGCACCTACCGGGTCTTCTACACCGGGGCCGTCGAGGCCATCCGCGCCTTCCTCGACGGCCAGCCGATCCGGCTGCTGGGGACCTAGGCCTAACCCTTGACGTAGGCCAGCTTCTCGGTGACCTTGCCGCCGGAGACGGTGATGACGTCCACCCCCCGCACGTGACCGCCCGCCCAGTCGTACCGCCAGCGCTGCACCACCCGCGACCCGGCCGTGAACGAGTCCTCCACGGTGAAGTGGCTCGTCACGTCGTCGAAGATCGGCTGCCAGGCCGCGCGGATCGCCGCGTGACCGACGCAGCGCTCGCCGTCCGGTGCCGGCGACGTCGCCTCGAACACGCAGTCTTCACTGGTCAGGGCCATCGCCGCGGGCAGGTCGTGGTCGCTCCATGCCGCGTTGAAGCGCCCCACCACCTCGGCGACCGCCTCCACGCCCGCCTCGCTGAGAGTGCTCATGAGATCTCTCCCCCCTCGCCTGCGGGCGCGACCGGCACCCGGTGCTCGGTTTTGTCCGTATCGGGCCCCGCTCGTCGCGTTATGGACCTGGTAGACTTACTTATCAATAGGTCAGAGTCTGACTTACTGATAGGTCAGGCGTCAAGGTGATCCCAGGGAGACTACGCATGACCGCGAGCCGCGGGCGCGACGATGCGGGCACGGCCTCGAAGATCCTGGATGTGGCCGAGCGGCTGGTCCAGGACCGCGGCTTCAACGGCTTCAGCTACGCCGATATCGCCGCCGAGCTGCACATCACCAAGGCCGCGCTGCACTATCACTTCGCCGGCAAGGCCGATCTGGGCGCGGCGCTCATCGCCCGCTACGCGAGCCGGTTCGCCGCCGCGCTGGCCGAGGTCGAGTCCGGCCGCGGCGCCGCCAGCGACCGGCTGGCCGGCTACGCAGACCTGTACCTGCAGGTGCTCCGCGCCCGCAAGATGTGCCTGTGCGGGATGCTCGCCGCCGAGTACCAGACCCTCCCGCCGCCCATGCAGGACGCGGTGATCGGGTTCTTCGACCACAACGAGACCTGGCTGGAGGGCGTCCTCGAGCAGGGCCGGCGGGACGGCAGCCTGCATTTCGCCGGGTCCGCGCGCGACACCGCCCGCATGATCGTGGGCGGGCTGGAGGGAGCCATGCTCGTCGCCCGTCCCTACGGGGACATCGCCCGGTTCCAGGCCGCCGCGGCCAACCTGCTGGCAGGCCTGGTGCCCGCCGCCGCCGCGCCCGGCCCCGGGCTGCTCGGGGGTAGCGTCGCACGCCCGGCCTGACGGTGCATGCGGCAGAATCCACGAAGGATTCGACGGCAGGGTGTGGTGGCACATGGACATGCGGGGCTGGCTGAGCCGCGGCGTGGACGCGATCGAGGACTGGCAGGCCGCGTTCGGGCCGTTCGAGCCCGACGCCTCGCTGCGCGTGACCGACGAGCAGTTCGCCGGCGCGTTCGGCGAGTTCACCGAGCGGCTGCGGGGGAACTACCCGTTCTTCCACCCGTCGTACGCCGGCCAGATGCTCAAGCCCCCGCATCCCGCGGCGGTCGTCGGCTACCTCACCGCGATGCTGATCAACCCGAACAACCACGCGCTCGACGGGGGCCCGGCCACGGGGCCCATGGAGAAGGAGGTGGTGGCGCAGCTGGCCGGCATGTTCGGCCTGGCCACGCACCTGGGCCACCTGACCACCAGCGGCACGATCGCCAACCTCGAGGCGCTGTTCGTGGCCCGCGAGCTGCACCCGGGGCGCGGCGTCGCCTACAGCGCCGAGGCGCACTACACCCACGCCCGCATGTGCGGCGTGCTCGGCATCGAGGGCACGCCGGCCGCGGTGGACGGCGCCGGGCGGCTGGATCCCGGCGCGCTGGACGCGCTGCTGGCCCGGGGCGGCATCGGGACCGTGGTCGCGACCGCCGGCACGACCGGCCTGGGCGCCATCGACCCCGTGCACGAGGTGCTGGCCGTGGCCCGCCGGCACGGGGCCCGGGTCCACGTCGACGCCGCGTACGGCGGCTTCTTCACCCTGCTGGCGGGCGCGGAAGGCCCGGCCGGGCTGGACGAGGCGCCGTGGCGGGCCATCGCGGAGTGCGACTCGGTGGTGGTCGACCCGCACAAGCACGGGCTGCAGCCCTACGGGTGCGGGGCCGTGCTGTTCCGGGACCCGGATGTCGGGCGCTTCTACCTGCACGACTCCCCCTACACCTACTTCAGCTCCGACGAGCTGCACCTCGGCGAGATCAGCCTGGAATGCTCGCGGGCCGGCGCGGCGGCCGCCGCGCTATGGCTCACGTTCCGGCTGCTGCCGCCCACGCCGGACGGGCTCGGCCGGGTCCTGGCGGCCGGCCGCCGGGCCGCCCTGGAGTGGGCGCGGCTGATCTCCGGTTCCCGGTGGCTGGAGCTCTACCAGCCCCCGGAGCTAGACATCGTCTCCTACTTCCCGGCCGCCGAGCCGCGCCGCCTGAGCGCGATCGACCAGGCCAGCGCCCGGATGCTGGCCGGCGGGATGGCCGACCCGGCGCGCCCGGCCTACCTGTCCACGCTGCGGATCCCGGTGGCCGATTTCGCCCGCCGTCATCCCGGGGTCGAGCCGGACCGCGAGGGTGCGAGAATCCTGCGCAGCGTGCTGATGAAGCCCGAGGCCGAGAGCTACCTGCCCGAGCTGCACGCGCGCGTAGAACGGCTGGCCCGCGGCTGACCTGCGAAAGGCTCATGATGAACGCAACGGACGGGTGGCTGGCCGGCCGGGTCGCGGTGATCACCGGCGCGGGGACGGGGATCGGCGCGGCCGTGGCGGCGCGGTTCGTCGCCGAGGGCGCCGCGGTCGTGCTGACCGGGCGGCGGCCGGGACCGCTGCGGGACGTGGCCGCGGCGCTCGGCGACCGGGCTGTGGCCGTCCCGGGCGACGCGGCAGACGCCGCCGACATGGCCGAGGTGGCCCGGGCGGCTGCGGCTCGGTTCGGCGGCCTCGACATCCTGGTCGCGAACGCGGGCGCCGCCGCGCCCGGGACGGCGGCGGACGTCACCGACGACACCTGGTCGCAGGACATCCGCGCCAACATGACCACGTGCCTGGTCTCGGCGCGCGCGTGCCTGCCGCAGCTCGTCGAGCGGCGCGGCAGCGTGGTCGTGGTGTCGTCGGTGGCCGGCCTGTTCGCCACGCCGGAGTCCGTGGGTTACACGACCGCCAAGCACGGGCTGGTCGGCCTGGCCCGGTCGATGACCCGCGACTTCGGCCCGCGCGGCGTCCGGGTCAACACCGTGTGCCCGGGATGGGTGCGCACCCCTATGGCCGACGAGGAGATGGACCAGCTCGCCGCCTTGCGCGGCCTGCCGGGCCGGGATGCCGCGTACGCGCTGGCCACGGCGCAGGTGCCGCTGCGCAGGCCCGCGGAGCCGCAGGAGGTGGCCGCGGTCGTGGCGTTCCTGGCCAGCGGGCACGCGTCGGCCGTATCCGGGGCCGTGCTCACGGTGGACGGCGGCGGCGCCGCGGTTGACCTGCCGTCCATAGCGTTCGACCCGCCCTGATCTGGCGGGCGCGCGCCAGGTCGCGGCACGTACGATCACGGTATGCCCCGTCGCCTTGCCGCTGGCAGCGCCACCGACCTCGTGCAGGCCGAGCGCGACATCCGCAACCGGATCGGCGATCAGCACCTCGACTTCGCCGCCATGGCCGCGGTCTCCAACATCTACCGGGCGGCCAACGTGATCCGGCACCATATGGAGCAGAAGGTGCTGGCGGACGAGGACCTCTCGTGGGCCGCGTTCACGGTGCTGTTCGTGCTGTGGATCTGGGGCGACCAGCAGACCCGGTACCTGGCCGAGGAGGCGGGCGTGACCAAGGGAACGCTCACCGGGGTGCTGAAGACGCTGGAGAAGCGCGGCCTGGCCCGGCGGCGGGCGCACGACGGCGACGGCCGGCTCGTCCTGGTCAGCCTGGAGCCCAAGGGGCTCGGCGTGATCGAGCGGCTGTTCCCCGCGTTCAACATGGGCGAGACGTTCGTCAGCGCCAGCCTCAGCGCACAGGAGAAGGATCAGCTCGCGTCGCTGCTGCGCAAGATCATCCGGTCGGTCGAGGACGGCTGAGCCGGCCCGGCGGCGGCCGCCGGGACCTCAGCGCTGGCGGCGGGCGTAGGCCACGTTGACCACGGCGATGACAGCCCAGATCAGCGCGATCAGCAGGACCTGGGAACCGCTGATCGCGTTGTGCATCTGGCCGTTGACGTTGCTGGCCGTCGCGAACGCGACGATGCCGGTGGCGGCGACGCCGCAGCCCATCGAGCTGGCGGCGATGGCCACCGGCACCCAGGCGGGCCGGGCCGCCGGGGCGGCCGGGGCGGCGGGTGCGGCGGGTGCGGGGGCACCGCGCAGGGCGAGCCTGGCGTCCACCCGCTTGTCGATCTCCGCGCCAATGCGGTCGACCAGCGCCTCGGACACCGCGTCGGTGTAACCGGGGCCGAGGTCACGATGCACCGCGGTCGCGGCAGCGATGTCCTCGCGTATCATCGGGTCCACGAAGACACGATACATCGCGACTCATCCGCCTGGCCAGAACATTAACGGAGCATCCCGGCCCGCTCGGAACCAGACCGGCCCATGCGGACGGGAGCGACCGCGTTAGGATTCCTAACCGCCCGCGCCGGACCAGCCCGTGCGGACGCGGGTGGGCGCGTTGCGGTTGCTAGCCGCCCGTGCCAGACCGGCCCATGCGGACGGGAGTGAGCACGTTGCAGTTCCCCGCCGCCTGCCCCCAGACCAGCCCATGCGGCGGCAGTGAGCACGTTGCAGTTCCCCGCCGCCCGCCCCCAGACCAGCCCATGCGGACGGGAGTGAGGACGTTGCGGTTCGTTATGGATGGTTCTTCTCGGCGCCCGCCTGATCGGCGATCAGCAGCGCGGACGCGACCAGCGTGTCGGCCCGGGCGCGCGCGGCCGGCTCCTCGGCGTAGGCCTGCGCCAGGAACTGGTCAACGTCCACCCCGTGCCGCTCGGCGTCCTCGCGGCCGCCCGCGTCCAGCCACGCCTTGAGCAGCGCGCCGTCGGGCTCGGGATGAAACTGGACCCCCAGGTGCCGGCCGAGCACGAAGGCCTGGACGCCCACCTCGTTGGTGGCGAGCACTCTCGCGCGCGGGGGCGGGAAGAACCGGTCCTGGTGGAACTCCAGCCAGGGACCGGGCGGGATCAGGTCGGGGTCGAACGTGTCAATCACCGACCAGCCGATCTCCTTGCGGGGCGCCGCCTCCACGCGGCCGCCGAGCGCGGCGGCGAGCGCCTGCGCGCCGAAGCAGATGCCGAGCACGGGCACGCCCGCCTCGTCGGCCTGCCGGAGCCAGGTCAGCACCTCGGCGATCCAGGCCCGGTCCGGGCTGTCGTCGTAGACCGACCAGACGGCGCCGAGCACCACGATGTGGTCGAAGTCCTCCAGCGGGGGCAGCGGGCCCTCCTTCGGGAACAGGCACACGCTCAGTTCCGCGCCGCGCGCCTCGAACGCGGCGCCGATGAACCCGGCCGAGTCCTCTTCGTGGAAGCTGATGACGGCGACTCGCATGAACAGTCCTTCCCAGCGCGCCAACGCCGACCGCGGCGCTGCCCATTCCCCTGCCGTTGCCCCGCCGTTTGTTTGGTGCCAAACTAACTGCCATGACCGGGACCGTCGACCTGACCGATCTCGACATGTGGGCACGGGGCGTTCCCTACCACGAGTTTGCCCGGCTGCGGCGGGTGGCACCGGTCGCGTGGCACGACGAGGCGCCGCCGAACTCGGGCTTCTGGTCAGTCCATTGTTACCAGGACATCGTCACCGCCAGCCGTGACGTGGCCACGTTCTCGTCGGCGCGGGGGATCTCGTTCGAGGAGCCGACCGACGAGGACATGACCGCCCGCCGCACGATCATCGACACCGACCCTCCCGAGCACACCAAGCTCCGCAAGATCGTATCCGGCAGCTTCTCGCAGCGCGCGGTCGCGGTGTACCGGCACTTCATCGAGGGCCTCACCGAGCAGGTCCTGGACTCCGGGCTGGCCAACGGCGAGATCGAGTTCGTCGACGCCGTGGCCAAGGAAGTCCCGATCCGGGTGCTGGCCCGGATCATGGGCCTGCCCGAGACCGACCTGGACCAGTTCATCGACCTCGGCGACCGGCTGATCGCCAACACCGACCCGGAGGTCACCGACGTGGTCTGGGGCCGGGACGACACCGACGCCTACCGCCGGTTCCCGTTCCGGAGCCCGTACGGCAAGCAGCTGTGGGACCTGGGCCGCGAGATCGTCGCCGAACGGCTCCGCGCGCCCGGCGACGACCTGCTGTCCACGCTGCTGCGGGCCGAGGTCGACGGCGACCGGCTCAGCGAGACCGACCTGGACAACTTCTT
>Ga0126381_100004237_pt1 | contig 15598 bp, 13 predicted proteins | sample PanSoiMetPlot_28_FD_96465 | JGI IMG/M metagenome (GOLD analysis project Ga0126381, IMG submission 96465) | Tropical forest soil microbial communities from Panama - MetaG Plot_28 | ecosystem: Environmental > Terrestrial > Soil > Tropical forest > Bulk soil | place: Panama | collected 2016-02-17 | reverse complement strand
GGAGCGCCAGAGGCGGACACGGCGACGCACTGGTGGACGCTGGACAACCCGGCCAACCACTGGTTCGGCGTCGGCTCGATGGCGCGCGTGTCGCTCGGTACGCCGGATGGCGCGGTGGACGCATCGATCGGGGTGGCCGAGGTGATAGCCCCCGATGTCGTCGGCGGCGGCGACCGCCGGCTCGTCAGGGACCTGATTGTCGCCCTCGCCAGGGCCGGCGTCACGGCGACCTGCTCGCGGGCCGCCGGGCCGCGCTACGGCGCGGTAGACCTGGACTCCAACCTGCCAGACTTCCGCATCGCGCTCGGCGGGCCGTCGGAGAACGCCTTCACCGCGGAAGTGCTCGCCGCCTGCGACCCGACGGTGGCCAAGCGGCTGGCCGCGCTCGTCGCCGACGGCGTGGCGGCGCGGCTGTGGGTCCCGGCGTCGCGGCCGCGGAAGGCGACGTTCGAGCCGAGCGCGGACCTGCGCGGACCGCGAGAGCTCCCAGTGCTGATCGTCGCGCCGGGGGCCCCCGCCGATCTGGAGCGGGCCGTCGCCGAACTGCTCTCCGACGTGGGGACCGGGTCGATCCGCGCGGACGTGGCCGACGCCGCCCTGCCCGTTGACGTGCCGCTGGCCGACGGGGCGGTCGCGCTGTTCAACAGGGGCACTCTCGGAGGCGTGGTGGCGCCCGACGGGACGATGTGGATGTCCTTGTTCCGCGCCTGCTCGAGCTGGCCGAGCGGAGTGTGGATCGACGGCGACCGGCGCACCATGCCGGACGGGTCATCGTTCGCCTGGCAGCACTGGAGCCACACGTTCCGGTACGCGCTCGCGTCCGCGGCTGGCGCCTGCGGTGGCTGGCGGGAGGCGGGGTTCAGCGCGGCGGCGGAGGAGTACAACCACGACCTGGTGGCGGTGGTGGGCGAAGCGCCCGGACCGGACGTATCCGCGCCGGGAGTATCGGTCAGCGGCGCGCCGAACGTCACGCTGACCGCCCTCAAGCCGTTCGGCAACCCGCTCGCGGTCGGGCGTCCTGGCCGGCCAGCCACCCCGGCGGGCTCGCCTGGAGAGCGCGAGGTCACCGTCCGGCTGCGGGAGACCGACGGGCAGGGCGGGCTGGCCCAACTGCGGCTCGCGCCGGGCATCGAGGCGGCCTGGCGCTGCGACATCCTCGAACAGTCCAGGGCTGGCCGCGAGCTGACGGTCCACGACGGGGTCGCGGTCGTCGTCCTGCTCCCGTTCGAGACGGTGACGGTGGTGCTACGGGTCGCCGCCCCGGCGGCGGGCGCCCCGGACGCCCCGGCCACGCCCGCCGCGGTCACCGCGGTCGCGCCGCCGGAGCCAGCTCAGCCGGTCTATTCGCGGTACTGGCTGCACGGGAAGGGACCGGCGCCCGCCGGCAACGTACCGGTGGCGGTGCACTTCACCCCGGCACGGGTAACGCTGCGCGGGCCGGCCGGCGCCGGCGTCCCTGGCGGCGACGACACCGGCCGGATCCGCCTGTCGGTGGCCTGCGGTCCAGAGCCAGCCGCCGGCCAGGCGGAGCTCATCGTGCCGGACGGCCTGATCGCGGAGATCGGCGACGCCCCGGCCGGCAATGGCAGCACGCTCCGCTACGACCTGCCCGGCGGCGGGTTCGCGACCTGGGACGTGGCGGTGCGGGCGCCCGCGTCGACGCCGGACGGGCGGTACTTCGTGGCCGCGCGGATCCACGACGGGCTCGGTCAGCAGCTCGAGGACGCGGCCCTCGTCACGGTTGGCGAGCCGGGCGGGCCGGAGGCCAGCCAGCCACCGGAGGAACTGTTCTTCCGACTGCAGTCCGACGTGCAGGCGCTGGTCGGCGAGGCGGACCTGGATGTGCTGACACCGGAACTGCGGCTTGCGCCTGGTCAGCGCGGCGCGCTGACCGTCCGGATGGCCAGCCATATCGCGTCGGAACTGCGCGGTGAGGCGCAGCTGATCTCGCCGGTTGGCACCTGGGCGGCGGCCAGCCCGTGGACACAGCCGGTGCACGTGCTCGGCGGCGGCGAGACGACGCTCTCCTTCGACGTTTCGGTGCCCGCTACCGCCGAGCCAGGCTGGGAGTCGTGGCTGCTGGTCAAGATCATGTACTTCGGCCGCGTCCGCTACTCCCAAGCGGCCTCACTGGTCGTCACCTGATTAACGCGGAGGATCCGGCAACTCCCCGCTAGCCGGATCCTCCGCGTTGTCGAAAATCAGTCGCCCAGGTCGGGGACCGGGACCCGGTCGCGGTTGCCTGCCGACGCGCGTTGCGCCGGGACGGCCGGCCGGCGGGCGCGCAGCAGGGTCAGGATCAGCACCAGGGTGGCCACGTCGAATATCGCCGCCAGGCCGAACGCGACGGACATGCCGTGCGCCAGCACGTGGTCGTGGAACGCCGCGGCCGACAGGCCGGCCACCGGGTGCGCGGCGGCGTTGCGGCTCGCGGTACCGAACACCGCGACCAGCACTGCCAGGCCGAGCGAGCCGCCCACCTGCTGCATCACGTTGACCATGCTGGACGCGGCGCCGGCGTCCTGCGTGCGCACCCCGGCCAGCGAGACGGCGGTCAGTGGTACGAACACCACGCCCATTCCGACTCCGAACAACAGCATCGGCTCGAACACGCCGGTCCAGTAGCTGGTGCCGGGTGATACCCGGGACAGCCATGTCATGCCGGCGATGACCGGCAGCATGCCTGCGACCATCAGCGGCTTCGCCCCGAACCGCGGTATCAGCCGCGGGACCAGGCGGGATACGGCGAACAGCGTGATCGTCATCGGCAAGAAGGCCACGCCCGCGCGCAGCGGGCTGAAGCCGAGCACATCCTGCAGGAACTGGGTGAGGAAGAAGAACATCCCGAACATGCCGGCCACCAGCAGCAGCCGCGCCGCGAACGACCCGGACCTGCTGACATCGGCGAACAGCCGCAGCGGCGTGATCGGCTGCATGGCCCGGGTCTCCGTCAGGAGGAAGGCGGCGAGCAGCACGGCGGCGAGCACGAACGCGCCGATCGCGATGTGGTCGCCCCAGCCGTTCGCGGCGGCTCGGATGAACGCGTAGACAAGCGTCGCCACGCCCGCCGTCGAGGTGATCGCGCCTACCAGGTCGAACCGGCCGGGCAGCCGGGGTGTCTCGGCCACGAACAGCGGCGTGACCGCGATGACCGCCAGGCCGATCGGCACGTTGACGAACAGCACCCAGCGCCAGTCGAGCCATTCGGTGATCACGCCGCCGAGCACAAGGCCGAGCGAGGCGCCGCCGGTCACCACGCCGGCGTAGATGGCCAGCGCCTTGGTTCGCTCGCGGCCTTCCGGGAAGCTGCTGACGAGCAGCGCGAGCACGGCGGGCGAGGCGAGCGCGCCGCCGACGCCCTGGATGGCGCGGGCGGCGAGCAGCATCCCGGCGGAGGTGGCCAGGCCGCCCGCGAAGGAGGCCAGCGTGAACAGGGCGATCCCGGCGAGGAACATGCGCCGCCGGCCGAGGATGTCGCCTGCCCGCCCGCCGAGCAGCAGCAGCCCGCCGAACGTCAGCGTGTACCCGTTCATCACCCAGGACAGGCTGGTCGCCGAGAAGTGCAGTCCGGATTGGATGTGCGGCAGCGCGATGTTCACCACGGTCGCGTCGAGGATGATCATCAGCTGCGCGCCGAGCATGATGGCGAGTGCCACGCCGCGGCGCCCAACGGGGCGCGGTGCGGCGGGACTCACGGTACGATGAGGAAAGATACGGAGGTCCACTCCGGTTACTATACGGAGGGACCCTCCGTTTTGGCAAATGGATTAACGGCTGATGAGCACTGCAGATGGAATGACCGCCGCCGACACCGCTGTCAGCGTGGATGACCGGGCCGCGTCCGACGACGCGCCCGCGAAAATGCGCGCCGACGCGCGCCGCAGCCGCGCCAAGCTGCTCGACGCGGCGACCGCGGCGTTCGCGGAGAACGGCGCGGACGCGCCGCTCGACGACATCGCCCGCCGGGCCGGTGTCGGGATCGGCACGCTGTACCGGCACTTCCCCACCCGGCTCGACCTGCAGGCGGCGGTGTTCCGCAGCCAGGTGCAGTCGGTATGCGACACGGCCGACGACCTCGTCCGCACCGCGACCCCCGAGCAGGCGTTCGCCGGCTGGCTACGGGCGATGGCAGGCTATCTGGTCACCAAGCGCGGGCTGTCACGCTCGCTGATCGCCGGGCTCGGCAAGGACTCCGAGCTGATCACGACCTGCTGGAAGGCGATGCACGACACCGCCGACCGGCTGCTGTCGCAGGCGCAGTCGGCCGGGGTGCTGCGCCCCGACGTCAGCGCCGATGACGTGCTGCGGCTGGTGCATGGCATCGCGGTCGCCACCGAACAGTCCCCGGACCAGGCCGACCGGCTGCTCTCGCTGATGTTTGACGGCTTGCGGCGGGTCCAGTCCCGCTGACCCCTGTCAGATCCCGGGCGGACGGTTCTCGTACGGCGTGCTGAGCACGATCGTGGTGCGGGTGGACACGTTGGCCAGGCTGCGGATCTGCTGCAGCAGGTCCTCGAGCGCGCCCGGCGAGGCGACCCGGACCTTCAGGATGTAGTTCTCTTCGCCCGCCACGCTGTGGCAGGCCTCGATGGCTCCGAGATGGTGCAGGCGCTGTGGCACGTCGTCGGGCGCGGCGGGGTCGAATGGCTTTATCGAAATGAATGCGGTGAGCGGAAGCCCGATCACTTCCGGGTCACACAGCGCTACATAGCCTGTTATGACGCCATCTGTCTCAAGCCTGCGGACACGCTGGTGCACCGCGGACACGGACAGGCCAGCCTGCCTGGCAAGTTCCGTGTAGCTCATGCGTCCGTTGCGGGATAGCAAGGACACGATCCTGCGGTCGATCTCTTCCACCACGACAACTTACTGTGAATTGTTCATCCCCGTGACGCCACGCGGTAACGGAATAATCTCAGGGTTTACTCACTCGTAACGCCCGCATCTTGGGATGGTTCTGGCCCTACCAGACGTTGCACGGCCAAAGACGCTGATACGTGGTGGGAGACTGGAAGCATGCAGCAGCCGGAAGAACTCTACGAACTTGACCTGGCGACACCGGAGGTGGGCGGCGCGACCATGCTCGTTCACCTGGAGGGGTTCATGGACGCCGGGGCGGCAGGGCGCCTGCTCACCGAGCACCTGCTTGAGGCCTTCGAACACCAGACGGTGGCCACGTTCAACACCGACCGGCTTCTCGACTACCGGTCCAGGCGGCCGGTGATGACCTACGACAAGGACCACTGGGAGAGCTATGAACGGCCGCGGCTAGAGGTCTACCTGGTCGGCGACGCCAACGGGAAGCAGTTCCTGCTGCTGACCGGTCCCGAGCCGGACCATGAGTGGGAACTGTTCGTCGCGGCCGTCCGGTCGATCGCGGACCGGCTCGGCGTCGGGCCCGTGATCAACTACCTCGGCATCCCCATGGGCATCCCGCACACCAGGCCGCTCGGCGTGATCGCGCACGCCACCCGGGCCGGGCTGGTCACCAGCAGGGTCCCGATGCCGACCAAGCTGCAGGTTCCGGGGAGCGCGTCCGCGCTGCTCGAGCTGCGGCTCGGCGAGGCGGGCCGGGACGCTATCGGGTTCGCGGTGCAGGTGCCGCATTACCTGGCCCAGGCCGCGTACCCGACGGCGGCGCTGACCTTGCTGGACTCGGTCTGCGAGCTGACCGGGCTCGACTTGCCCGCGCTCGAGCTGCGCGAGGCGGCGGACCGGACGAACGCGCTCATCGACCGGCAGGTCGCCGAGTCCAGTGAGGTGGCGGACCTGGTGCACGGCCTTGAGCAGCAATACGACGCCGCCGTCGCGCAGGACGGCGGGGACCTGCTTGCCGAGGGCGAGGAGATGCCGACGGCCGAAGAGCTCGCCGCGCAGTTCGAGCAGTTCCTCGCCGAGCAGCAGCGCGGCGAAGGCGAGCGCTAGGCGACCACCAGCTCCCTGGTGGCGTTGTTCAGGCGCTCCGCGCCGTCGGCCGTGCAGACAACGATGTCTTCGATCCGCGCGCCATGCGGCCCTGGGTAGATCCCGGGCTCGACGGAGAACGCCATCCCCTGCTCGAGCCGGGTTTCGTTGCCCTCGACGATGTAGGGCTCCTCGTGCGTCTCAAGACCGATGCCGTGACCGGTCCGGTGGATGAACCAGTCGCCGTAGCCAGCCTTCGCGATGACCTCGCGGGCGGCCCGGTCGACGTCCTCGGCTCTTACGCCGGGTCTTACCGCAGCGCAAGCCATGTCCTGCGCCTGCCTGAGCACGTCGTAGTAGGCGGCGAAGTCGGCGGGCGGCCGGCCGATCGAGTATGTCCTCGTGCAGTCGGAACAGTAGCCGGACGGCATCGTGCCGCCGATGTCCACCACAACGACGTCGCTGTCTTGGAGCACCCGGTCGGAGACGTCGTGGTGCGGGCTGGCCGCGTTCGGCCCCGAGCCGACGATCACGAAGTCGACCTGGACGTGGCCCTCGCCGAGGACGGCCTCCGCGATGCGGGCGCCCACCTCGCGCTCAGTGGCGCCGGCCCGCAGCCACCGCGGCACGTTCGCGTGCACGCGGTCGATCGCCGCTCCCGCCTCGCGCAGCGCACTGACCTCGGCTTGCGTCTTGCGAATCCGCAGCGGCGAAAGGACCGTGCTGGCCAGCACCTGGCTGGCGTCGGGGAATGCGGTGCGGAACTGGAGCACGTGCAGCGCCCACATCCGGTCGGAAAGCCCGACTGATCGTTGGGTGCCGATTCGATCTTTAACTATCCCGAACGGATCCTCGGTTTCTCCCCATGTCACGATCTCCACGTTCAGGCCGGCCGCCGGGGAGGCCATCGCGGCGGCGAGTTCCAGCCTGGGCACCAGGAGGAAGGGGTCGCCGTCGGCCGGGACGGCCAGGCAGGTCAGCCGCTCGAGTTGCTTGGCGTCGTAGCCGGTCACGTACCGCAGGTCGGGTCCCGGTGTCAGCAGCAGCGCGGAAAGGCCCGCGGCGCGCACCGCGCTGACGACCACGCGCAGCCGGCCCGCCGGGTACAGGACGCGTGCGGAGTCGGTGCTCATGTGGCGTCTCCTTCTGTGACCACGGCACGGAAGCGGGATAGCGAGGACCCGAGCCCGAGCGCCGCGCCGATCTCGGCGAGCTGGTCAGGGTCGGGCGGGCGAGCCGGAAGCGCGCCGTCGACATCGGGCAGCGGCACGTCTCTCGCGGTCGCTACCACGGCGGGCGCGATGTCCAGGTAGTCGCGGGCGGCCTCGAGCTTCTTGCGGGTACCCGCGGCGAAGCCGCCGTGCCCGAGGTCAAGCGCGTTCTTGATGCCGTCAATACTGCCGAACGTCCTGATCAGCGTGGCGGCGGTCTTTTCCCCGACCCCCGGCACGCCGGGCAGCCCATCGCTCGGGTCGCCGCGCAGGACCGCGAAGTCAGCGTAAGCCTTGGCCGGAACGCCATACCTTCTGGTCACTTCCGCCTCGTCGATTGCCTCCAGCCTGCCGAACCCCTTCACGGTGTAGAGGACCCGGACGCCTGCCTCGTCGTCGACAAGCTGGAACAGGTCACGGTCGCCGGTCACGACGTCGACGGGCATCTGCGACCGGGCGGCGAGCGTGGCGATCACGTCGTCGGCCTCGTACCCGGCGTGCTCGGCGATGGCTATTCCGGCGGCGTCGAGCAGCTGGGTTATCAGCGGGATCTGCACGACGAGCGCGGGCGGTATCTGCTCGGTCCCGTCCGGCTCCGCGCGGTGCGCCTTGTAGGACGGGATGGCGTCGGTCCGCCACTGCGGGCGCCAGTCCGCGTCAAGGCATGCCACGAGGCGTTGCGGCTTAACGTCACTGACCAGCCGCGAAATGGCCTCAAGGAGGCCCCGAACCGCGTTCACGGGCGTACCGTCAGGCGCCGTCACCGTCTCCGGAACCCCGTAGAACGTCCGGAAGTACATCGACGCCGTGTCAAGCAGCATCAGCGAGCCCACCCCGCAATCCTGCCACGACCGGGTAGCCGCCGCCCCAGCCCACTCCGGACGATGCTGCATAATCGGGCGCATGCCGATCGAACGCTGGCGAAGCCCTGGCACGCTGCAGGTCAAATGGGCCGTCCTCACCGCGGCGCAGGTGACGCTGGCGACGGTGTTCTTCCCGCTCTGGTTCGCGATCCCGGTGGCGGCGATCCTCGGGATCTGGGGACTGGGCATGTGCGCGCGACGCGGGTCGGTGCTCGTCGACTCCGATGCCGGGCTGCTCGTGGTTCGCGTGGGGCCGCTGACCCGCCGCGTCCGGCTCGCGACCATCACCGCGGTGCAGGTCGACCGCGCCAAGGTGAGCATCGCCAGGTCCGACGGCGCCGAGATCTCGTTCTACGCGTGGCGCCATGGCCGGCTGGACGGCTGGCTCGGGGTGCCGGTAGTGGCTGGCGACGTGGCGCACGCGATCTCGCGGGCCGCCGCGGCCGTGCGGCCGGCCAAGGCTGGCGACGCGACGCGCCCCGCGCGGGCCGCGCGCTGGTCGCGGCGTCCGCTTGCGCTCACCCTGCTCGGCTGCGTGGGTGCTCTCTCGCTGGCGGCAGCGTTCCTGGTCCGGGTCTCCTGGACTAGTCCGGTCATGACGGCGCTCAGCGTGGCCCTGGCGCTCGGGCTCGGTGTGTGCGGGCTCTTCTACCTGCTGTTCTCGGCCTGGCTGCTGGTGGCGGGGCGCGGCCACAGCCCGGGATAATGAGCCCCGGCGGCACGGGGGGGACGGGCCGCCGGGGGCTCTTGCGCGAGCCGCTTCGGGTCGCGCGCTCGGGGTTATCTGGGCGTCACTGCAGGAGGAGCTTGCCGTCCGACACCGCGATCGTGCGGGCGGGCAGCGGGGCGGGGGCGGGCCCCGTGACGACCGCGCCGTCGCTGATCTTGAACTCGCTGCCGTGGCACGGGCAGTTGATCGTGCCGTTGGCAACCATGTTGCACACGCAGCCGACGTGGGTGCAGACCGCGCTGAACGCCTTGAAAACACCCTTGACCGGCTGGGTGACCACGACCTTCTGACTCACGAAGACCTTGCCGCCGCCCACCGGGATCTCCTTGACCAGGCCGAGCGGGGTGCCGGCCGGGCCCGGCGCCATTCCGCCGCCGGCGCCGTCACCGGCCGCTGCCGCGGCCGCCTTCGGCGCGGCGGCCGCCGGGACGACGGCCTCCCCCGGTGCCACGCCCGCCTCGTTGGCGTCGTAGGGCACCGGGGCGGTGCTGCATCCGGCGAGCACGCCACCGACTCCGGCCAGTCCCACTCCCAGTAGCACTCCGCGGCGGCCGGCTGGTCTGTGCCAGCAGGCGGATGTAGCACGCTGGTTCTGCCGGGACTCTTCTGTCATGGCTCTCTTCTACGGCGATAGGACGTTCTCGCGTACGTGCGGTGCGGGGACCGTAAGAGTCCGGTAAGCGGTCACCACCACCAGTGGTGACGCCACCCGTGATGGCGTCGCCACGGCGAGGCGGTGGAGGTGCTCGACGGGGTGGGGGCTGGTGGCGCTGCCGACGCCGTCGCGCCAGGCGAGGACGGATCGGTTGTCGCCGGGCACGTCGCGGTTCCGGCCATCGGGTTGCCCGCGCCCTGTGTGACCGGGGCGACCTGATGCAGGAAGCACGCCCCGACCACGATGCCACTGGCGTTGGCGGTCGTGCTCACCTGGTTCTGCACGCCGAACGAGCCGCAGTTCAGGTTGTCGAACGACTGCTGCAGCCGCATCGCAAGGAACGTGAACAGGCTGTTCGCGGCGCCGGGGGCCGGGCCGGGGTTCTGGGTCAGCAGGTTGACGTCCTGCTGCAGCCGGCTGCCCTGAATCCGCTCCATGTCCAGGCAGTACGCGCGCGGCGACTGGCCGGCCGGCAGCGGCGCCATGTCGACGAGCGACCGGTAGGTGTTCGTCTTGGCCGTGCTGAACTGGCCGTTGCCATCCAGTGTCATCGGGTCGTTGAGCGGGACGAGCGCGGACGGGTTGCCGCGGCCGCCAGCCCACCTAGCCGCCTGGATCTCATCAAGCGGGAGGGCGGGCGACGGCGCGCCGCCGTCCGCCAGGTTCGGCGCCTCCCAGGGCGAGCAGCCGAGGGCGGGGTCAACGAACAGGTCGAGCAGCCCGTTGTCGCTGCCGTTGAACAGCGTGGCCGACCCGGCCAGCGCCTGCCGGTTGGCGGCGGTGTCCTGGGCGGTCTGCCCGTTCGCGTCGGCCAGGTACTCAGTGGTGACGTTGTCGCTCTGGTCCTGGTCGATGAGCGCGAAGCTGCGGGTGGTCAGGCACTTCATCCCGTCGGTCCCGGTGCCCGGCGACGGCACGTGCAGCCGCCCGGCCCTGATCGCCCTGTTCACCGCGCGGAAGAACGCGACGGAGTTGCAGGCGCCCATCTGGGTGAAGGAGGAGAACTGCCCGCCGATGTTCTCCCCGGCCACGCAGTTGGCCTGCTGCAAGATCGCATCGGGCGATCCTGACGCGGCCGGGCCGTCGCCCGCGGCCGCGGGCGGCACGGACATCGTGCCGGCGCCGCCAGGCGGCGCGGACGCCGTCATGGTCGGCGCGGCGCCTGCCGATGACGAGGCAGCCGCGGACGCCTGCGCGGCGGGGGCGGACGCGGGGGCCGGGGCGGACGCCGGATGACTCCGCGAAGCGCGGGCCGGCGCGGCCGCGCCGCCGGACTGGCTGAGCCTGGTCAGCGTGGCGCTGTACTTGGCGTGCGCGGAGCTGCCTGGCGACAGCGGCGCCGAGCCCTCCGCCTGGACGGCCGCAGCGGCCGTCGCGATGGCCGTCGCCGTCCCGGACGGGGCCGGCTGGCTGGGTGGCGGCGACGAGGTGCCGCTCCCGGTCGGCGAGGCCGTGGGTGAGCCACTGTCTGACGGCGTGGCGCTGGCGGTCGGGGTCTCGCTCGCGGCCGGGGAGGCGGTGGCGGTCGGCGAACCGCTGGCCGACGGGGACGCGGCGGGGGTCGTCGCGGTCGGGGTGGCGGCGGCCTGCGTGGGCGTCGCGGCGGCCGAGCTCGGGGTCACCGTGACCTGATCCGGTCCGGCCAGCGTCAAGGTGGTGCCGTTGAAGCCGAACCAGACCGCTACCACTGCTCCGGCGGGCAGCGTGGGCACCACGGGGGCGGCGGCCGGCTGGGTCCCGGCGTCGATGACGAGCGGGTTATATACCGATATCTGCCCGGTCGCCGGGTCCATCACGGCGCCCTGCACGAAAGCTGTCTGGGCCGAGTTGGCCTCGTTGCACGACCCGTCCGCCGGGTTGGTGGCGGTGAGCTGGTAGGGCGTGGCCAGCCCCTGGGCGGTCAGCGGGTTCGCGGGCACGATCAGCGTGCAGTTCGGGTTGTCCGCGGGCCCGGCGGCCGCCGCGTTGTGCGCGGTGAGCATGCGGCTGGCACCGACGGCGGCCGCGACGACAGCGATGCTCGCCACCACCGCGACGATGGCCGTGACAGGAACCGACCTGCCGCCACGCAGGCGGTATCGCCCGCGCCGGCCGGCTACCCGGCGGTGCCGTAGGCCGCCGCCGCGCCCCGGGCTGTAGTCCTCAGCTCCGCGGAACGCGTAGCCGTCAGTTCGCCTGTTGTCGGAATAACCGGCAGGCTGGCCGCGGCCATCGCCGTCAGCCTGGCCGTAGCCGTATCCGTCGTACCGCCGCTCGCCGCCGCTCGTGCGCCGGCGTGCGTCGTACGGGTTTCCTTGATCGGAAATCAGTCCCATGACCACGGTCCTTTCGAACGATCGCGTTCCGGCCGTGACGCTCCCAAGACAGGGACGTTAGCGTTTCGTGATCTGAGGTGCGCTGTTTTCGGGACGTAATAGTTATTACGAACCCATACCGTCATCATCTGTGATCAGGTGTCACACTGCCCACTTGAGCCACAGAAGCCGCGACAGGTGGGCGTTTCGTGTCGGCACCGCACCGGGACCTATGCTGCCGGGTGTGATCGACGACACAGAGTTCGCGGAGGACGTCGCGCGGCGGCTTGGCGGGCTGACCGGTGTGACGGCGGTCGCGCTCGGCGGGTCACGGGCGGCGGGCACCCAGCGGGCGGACAGCGACTGGGACTTCGCTGTGTACTACCGCGGCCGGTTCGATCCCGGCGAGCTGCGCGGGCTGGGCTGGCCCGGTGAGATCTCCCCGGTCGGCGGCTGGGGCGGCGGGGTGTTCAACGGGGGCGCGTGGCTCACCGTAGACGGGCGGTCCGTAGACGTGCACTACCGGGACCTCGACGACGTGGAGCACCACCTCGCCGAGGCGCGCGAGGGGCGGTTCCTGATCGAACGGCTGCTGTTCCACCTGGCCGGCGTGCCGACCTACATCGTGGTCGCCGAACTGGCGGTCAACGTCGTACTTGACGGCGAACTGCCGTCCCCCGGCGGCTACCCCGGCAGGCTGCGCGAGACGGCGCACCGTCGCTGGCTTGCCGATGCGCTGCGTACCCTCGAATACGCGCGGGACGCGCACGCCGCACGCGGGCACCTGACCGACACGGCGGGCGCGATCGCGCTGGCGGTCACCCAGGCGGCGCACGCGGCCCTTGCCGCGCGCGGTGAATGGGTCACCAACGAGAAGACGCTGATCGAGCGCGCCGGGCTGCGGGCCGCCGACGGGGTGCTCGCGGGGCTGAGCCCGCGGCCGGACGTGCTGGCGCGTGCCGTGCAGGCTGCACGCGACCTTATACAGGAGATATCGGGGTAATTGACAGGGATGCACGAGCGGTGGTTCGGATGAGCCAGGGACACCAGCACCACGGCCACGGGCACGGCGCTGGCCAGGACCACGGTGCTGGCCAGGACGCTGACGGCCGCTGGCTGGCCGCGGCCGGAGCACTCATCGTCGCGTTCATGGTCGGCGAGGTGGTCGCCGGGGTGCTCGCCCACTCGCTCGCGCTGATCTCCGACGCCGCGCACATGCTCACCGACGCCGCCGCTATCGGTCTTGCCCTGGTCGCGACGAAACTCGCGGCCCGGCCGCCGCGTGGCGGGTACACCTACGGGCTGCGCCGCACGGAGATCTTGTCCGCGCAGGCGAACGGCATCACGCTGGTGCTGCTCGCGGTCTGGCTCGGCTATGAGGCGATTCGCCGGCTGATCGCACCGCAGCCGGTGACCGGCGCGCTGATGTTGTCCGTCGCGCTTGCCGGAGTGGCCATCAACCTGGCCGCCAGCTGGATGATCGCCAGGTCCCGTGGTGCGGGCAGGCGCAGCCTGAACGTCGAGGGAGCGGCCGCGCACATCCTGACCGACCTGTACGCGTTCGCGGCGACCGCGGTGGCGGCGGTGGTCGTGATCAGCACCGGGTTCGACCGCGCCGACCCGATCGCGACGCTAGTCGTGGTCGGGCTGATGCTGTACGCGGGCGGCGGGCTGATCCGCGCGTCCGGCCGGATCTTCCTCGAGGCGGCGCCCGCGGGCCTGGATCCGGCGCAGGTCGGCGCGGCCATGGCCGCTCGCCCGCACGTGGCCGAGGTGCACGACCTGCACGTCTGGGAGATCACCTCGGGCATGCCCGCGGCGTCCGCACACGTGCTCGTGGACCCTCGGGAGGACTGCCACGCGGTCCGCGCGGACCTCGAGGCGCTGCTCGCCAGGCACGGCATCACGCACGCCACGCTGCAGGTCGACCACGCTCCGGCCGGGGACGGCGAGCGCGCGGAGGAGCTTGCCGAGGAGCCACACTGTGACGACGCTCACGGCCCCAGCTACCGCCCCGGCCAGCCATCGAATGAGCGGGGGCGAACCTTACCGGCGGCACCTCAGGGATGGCTGCCCTTAGCATTGGGAGACGACAACGTTCGGCGGCCGGCCGGAGACCCCGGTCAGCGACGGCGAACACGGGGTTGAGTACGTGCCTGTGCTGCACGTTCCGGTTAGGTAACAACAGGCCCGAAACGACCCGAACAGTTTGCTACAAGGGTGCTCCGTGCATTACCTATGTCATCCGGTCCTTGAAAGGAGCAGACGGTGCGTAAGGCTCGCTACTTGGCGCAGATAACAATCGTCACTGCCGCGCTCGCCGCGGGCGCCGCGGCCTGCGGCTCGTCTGGGAGTTCGGATCCGCTGGCTGGGATGACCTCAAAGCAGATCGCCCAGCAGGCGGTGACGGGCACCGAGGCCCAGTCCAGCGTCCGCATCGCGGGAACGGGATCGGACTCAGGGCAGACGTTCTCGATCGACCTCACGCTGGTGAAAGGCAAGGGCTGCCAGGGCACCATCAGCGAGGGCAATGTGGGCTCGTTCAAGCTGGTCTACGACCTCAGCACGGTCTGGGTGCTGCCCGACAGCAAGTTTTACCAGGCCTCGGGCGTCCCCGCGGCGGCGCAGACTGTCCTGGACGGGAAGTACCTGAAGGTGAAGGCGACCTCAGGCAACGGCATCGGGAGCCTGGCCCAGATCTGCAAGGTCAGCAACCTGCTCAACCAGTTCACCAAGGACGCTTCGCCCACCGCTAAGGGCGTCAATACGACGGTCGCCGGTCAGCCGGCGGTCAAGATCACCGACAACACCGGCACGGGTTTCGCGTACGTGACCGACACCGCGCCGCCGAAGCTGCTGCAGGTCACTAAGCCGGGTACGGGTGGCGGCACGATTACCTTCACCTACGGGACCGCGACGAGCATCACACCGCCGCCGGCCAGCCAGGTTATCGACGGCAGCAAGTACGGGTTCTGAGCGGAGCAGACGATGCGCACCTCCCCCCGCCTGATGGCGGCCGCGTTTGTCACCGCTGCGCTGGCCGTCGGCACGGCGGCCTGCGGCTCGTCGGCAAGCCCCGGCAGTTCAGCGACGTCCGCCAGCCCCGGCACGTCGTCCGCCACGGCGCCTGCCGCCACGCCGTCCGGGGCCGCGAGCGCGGGCCCGCTGGCCGGGCTGACCGCGGACCAGGTCGCCACCAAGGCCCTCGCCGACACCAAAGCCGCGCCGAGCGTGCACCTGACCGGTACCGGAACGGACTCGGGCCAGTCGCTCACACTCGACCTGACGCTGGTGCACGGGAAGGGCTGCGTAGGCACCGTCTCGATGGCGAAGATGGGCTCGTTCCGGCTCATCTATGACGGCAAGACCGTCTGGGCCCTGCCGGACGCGAAGTTCTATAAGGGCGCCGGGGTGACCGATTCCGGGGCGCTGGCCATCCTGAACGGCAAGTACCTCAAGCTCAAGTCAACCGACTCCGGACTGGGCGGGCTGGCCACGCTGTGCTCCCTGAACGGCCTGGTCGGCGCCTTCGGCACGCCCATCGGCCTGAATATGGCGGCGCCGACCTCGGTCCGCGGGGTACCCGCCGTGAAGCTCTCCGACGCCGGGGACACCGCGTACCTGTACGTGACCTACGCCGCCAAGCCGGAACTGCTGCAGCTCAACGCCCCGGGCTCGAGCGGCGGCGTTTTTGACTTCAGCTACCCGGCCACTGTGATCACCATCACACCGCCGCCGGCCAGCCAGGTCATCGACGGCAGCAAGTACGGCTTCTGACCGCCGCTCAGCCGCCAATCGCCGACATCGGCCGGTCCGGCTGCAGGAACGACGGGTCGTCAATCCCGTGCCCTGGCAGCTTCCCGGCCACCGCGACCTCCCAGCGCGCGGCGATGTCGCCGTCCGTCGCGCCCGATCGCAGCGCGGTCCGCAGGTCGCTCTCC
>Ga0126381_100004236_pt1 | contig 15603 bp, 13 predicted proteins | sample PanSoiMetPlot_28_FD_96465 | JGI IMG/M metagenome (GOLD analysis project Ga0126381, IMG submission 96465) | Tropical forest soil microbial communities from Panama - MetaG Plot_28 | ecosystem: Environmental > Terrestrial > Soil > Tropical forest > Bulk soil | place: Panama | collected 2016-02-17 | reverse complement strand
TGACATGCCCAGGGTCCTGCTCCTCGCCGACCTGGTCGGGCAGGAAAGGCGCGAGCTCTGGCAACTGTTCCAGGCTCGCCAGGCCGAGCCGCTCGAGGAAATACGCGGTGGTACGGAACAAGATCGCGCCGGTCTCGTGGTCGGTTCCCGCTTCCTCGACGAGGCCGCGCAGGACCAGTGTGCGCATCACGCTGTCGCAGTTAACGCCGCGCACGGCAGATACCTGGGCCCGGCCAACCGGCTGGCGGTAGGCGACGACCGCAAGAGTCTCCAGTGCGGCCCGGGTCAGCCTGACCTCTTGGCCGTCGCGGACGAACCTCTCGACTACCGGGGCGAACTCACTCCTGGTGTAGTAACGCCAGCCACCTGCCACCTCGCGCAGCTCGAACCCGCGGCCAAGCGCGGTGTAGGACTCGGCGAGCTCGTGCAGGGCAGCCGAGATCTCGGCCTGAGCGACCTCGAGCACCTGCGCGAGGATGTTCTCGCCGACCGGCTCGTCGGCCACGAGCAGAATCGCCTCGAGAGCCGGCCACAGCCCGGACGGTGACTCGCCAGTGCCTGGCAGCGGATCCTCGATCATCTCTGCCCGTCATGTCCATCATCGTCGGTGCCGCCCGGCTGGCTGGGCTCGGTGGCCTCCTGCGCGATCCAGGTAATGAAGAGCTCGCCGAGCGGAGCGTCCTGCGCGAACGAGACGCACGTGTCCCTGTACAAGTCGAGCACGGCCAGGAAGCGCGCCACGACTTCATAGGTATCTTCGCAGCCCGCGCACAGCTCGCCAAAGGTGGCCTGCCCGGCCGCTCGCAGCATCTGGGTCAGGATCGCGGTCTGTTCGAGTACCGTGGTCCGCGGCACATGCAGGTGCGTCGTCGAGACGACAGGGGCGACGCGTGGGGCAAGCGCGACGGCGGCGATCGCCGCGAACTGCTCCGCGGTAAGTCCTAGCAGCACCTCAGGCAGCAGGTCAGCGAATCCTGGCTCCATCGGCACCCGGCGCGGGAACCTGCGGCCCTGGTCGGCCATCTGAGCGCCCAGTATGGTCGCGGCCTGCTTGTATGCGCGATACTGCAGCAGCCTGGCAAAGAGCAGGTCCCTGGCCTCCAGCAGGGCCAGATCCTCCTCGTCGTCAACCTGACCGGCCGGGAGCAGCCTGGCGGCCTTCAGATCAAGCAGCGTCGCGGCCACCACGAGGAAATAGCTCGCCTGATCCAGATCCCAGCGGTCGGTCAGCTTGCCGATATAGCCGATGAACTCGTCCGTCACCGCGGACAGCGCGATTTCGGTGATGTCAAGCTTGTGCTTGGAGATCAGCCCGAGCAGCAAGTCGAACGGACCCTCGAAGACGTCGAGGTGCACCTCGAAGCCCCCAGCCGCCAGACCTCGCGCTCGCTCGCGGGGCGTTCCTGCGGGTCGTCCTCCCGGGTTAGCCGCTCCCTCGCGCGCGGCTGCGGGGGGTCGTTCCTCCGGGTCAGCACCATCCCCGCGTCCGTGGGTCATGAGCGGGGTCAACGTCCGTCCCGCAGCCGGCGCGCCATCACGCTGTCCGCCCCCTCGGCATCGAGGTCAGCCAGCAGCACGGCCAAGGCCTCCCTGACGATCCGGCCGCGGTCGGCCGATACCCCGAAGGCGCGCAGGCTTAGCTTGGCGCGTTCTAGCTCAAGCAACTCGGCTTCAGACAAATACACGGTGATCTTTTGGCTGTGGCTCTCCCGGCCGCTGGCCTGCCGCTGGTCAGCGCCGACCGGAAGCTGGGCAGCCGGGCGGAGCAGTTCGGCGATGCCGGGAACTCTTACCCGGCGCTGACCCGACCTGCGAGCTCGGCCTTGCGCCACCGGTCAAGCACCTCCCTGGCGAGCTCCCGATAGGAAGCCGCTCCAGCCGATGCGGGATCGAAAATCGTGATCGGCTCTCCTGCGACGGAGGCATCTGGGAACCGGACCGTACGGTTAATGACGGTATGGAACACCTTGTCGCCGAATCCGGCGACGACGCCGGCAAGGACCTCTCGAGTGTGCAGGGTACGCGAGTCGTACATGGTGGCGAGCAGTCCGTCCATCGTCAGCTTCGGGCTGAGCCTGGTGGACACCTTGTCGATGGTCTCCATCAGCAACGCGACGCCCCGCATCGCGAAGTACTCGCACTCAAGTGGCACCAGCACTCCGTCGGCGCACGCCAACGCGTTAACGGTAAGCAGCCCGAGCGACGGCTGGCAGTCGATGAGGACAATGTCATATTCGGGAATCAGCGAGCCGAGGACACGGCCGAGCACGAATTCCCTGCCGACCTCGTGCACGAGCTGAACCTCCGCCCCTGACAGGTCGATGTTGCTTGGCAGCAGGTCCATACCTTCGACCTTGGTCGGGAAAAGCACGTCCCTGGCCGTAACGCCGGCCTCCATCAGGACGTTGTAGACGGTGGCGTCAAGCTCGTGCGGCTGGAAACCGAGCCCGACGGACAGCGCGCCCTGCGGGTCGAAGTCGACGAGCAAGACCCGCCGCCCAAGCTCGGCGAGGGCGGCTCCGAGGCTGATCGTGGTGGTGGTCTTGCCGACGCCGCCCTTCTGATTGCAGACGGCGACAACGCGGGCCGGGCCATGCCTGAGCAGCGGCTCTGGATCGGGAAATACCGGAAGCGGGCGGCCGGTCGGGCCGATGAGGCCGGCACTGGCTGCCGTGGTCCTTGACGCTGGCACGGTAACGAGCACCTCCCGGGCGACCACGCACGCTGCGGGCCGCTGCCTTCCGGACTTTAGAGCTTGCATCGGGTCGCGGCAAGCCGACTCACCCTTTGCGCGCAAACGGGTTCGCTCATATGGCCTGGTCTGGGCGTGGGTGTCTAATCGGGGATTGTTCCGAGCTTCAGCCCAGAGCGCGCGGATGGGCGGCCGCGTAAACCTCGCGGAGCTTGTCCACGGTGACAAGCGTGTAGACCTGAGTAGTGGCGACCGACGCGTGCCCAAGCAGTTCCTGAACGACCCGGACATCTGCGCCACCATCGAGCAGATGAGTGGCGAATGAATGGCGCAGCATGTGGGGGGAGATCTCGGCGAGTCCGGCCCTCGCGGCAGCGTTCCGCAGCGCGCCCCACGCGCCCTGCCTGGTCAGCCTGCCCCCGCGGGCGTTCAGGAATACCGCGGGGCTGCGCTGGCCAGTTCTGGCGCTCGCCGCAAGGGCGGGCCTAGCTCGCACGAGGTAGGCATCGAGCGCCGCTTGCGCGTATCTGCCGACCGGCACGATCCGCTGTCTGCCGCCCTTGCCTGCCAGCCTGACGGTTGCGAGCGCGCCTTCGGTGCCGCGCGAGCCGGTCAGGTCCAGATCTTCGACATCCAGGCCAACGGCCTCGGAGATCCGCGCCCCGGTTCCGTAGAGAAGCTCGAGGAGCGCCCGGTCGCGGCGCTGAGCTGGCGAGTCCCCCGGGATCTGGAGCAGTCGCTCCACGTCAGGGAGCGGGATCGCGCGGGGCAAGCGGCGCGGCGGCGCGGGCGGCCTGACTGCCTTGGCCGGATCGGATCCGGCCAGGCCCTCGGTCACCGCGAACGCGTGCAGCCCGCGCACCGCCACGACCGCCCGTCCGGCCGAGCTCGCCGCGAGCGGCGGGTGATCGTCGTCGCCCTCACGCAGCGCAGCCAGATGCTCTGCGACGTCGGCCGTGGTCACGTCGGCTATCTGATTCCGGCCGGCGGCGGCCAGAGTTGACGCGTACCGCTGCAGATCCCTGCGATACGCCTCGATCGTGTGGGCGGCCAGGCCGCGTTCGACCGTCAGATGGTCGAGGTAACGGCGGATCGCCCCGGCTACCGTCGTCAGCCCGGCGTCCCTGTCATGGGTTCATCTCCGCGAGTTGGGACCTCTGGCTCAGGCCAGTACCTCGTCAATCGGCGTCCACGGCAGTCCGTGCGCCTCGGCGACGGGCTGGCAGGTAATGGCACCATCGTGCGTGTTCAGGCCAGGCGCGAACGAGTTGTCCGCCCGCAGCGCTGCCCGCCAGCCGCGGTTCGCGATCTCAATCGCGTACGGAATGGTCACGTTGGTCAGCGCGTACGTCGAGGTGTGCGGGACGGCGCCTGGCATGTTCGCAACGCAGTAGAACAGCGAGCCGTGCACGAGGTAAGTCGGATCGGCGTGAGTCGTGGGCCTGGAGTCTTCGAAGCAGCCGCCCTGGTCGATGGAAATGTCCACGAGCACAGAGCCGGGCTTCATCTTGGCGACCAGTGCGTTGCTGACCAGCATCGGCGCCTTCGCTCCCGGGACAAGGACCGCGCCAATCACTAGGTCGGCGTCGATGACCGCGCGCTCGATCTCGTACGTGTTGGACGCGACCGTCTGGCAATGGCCCTGGTAGATCGCGTCGGCCGACCTGAGCCTCGCGACGTTCTTGTCGACGAGCAGCACCTCAGACTGCATGCCGAGCGCGATCGCTGCGGCGTTCATCCCAGACACGCCGGCTCCGAGCACGACAACCTTCGCGGCGTAGACGCCAGACACGCCGCCCATGAGGACGCCACGGCCCCCGCCGTCACGCTGCAGGTGATGCGCGCCCACCTGCGGCGCCATCCGCCCGGCCACCTCCGACATCGGCGCGAGCAGCGGCAGCGATCCGTCAGGAAGCTGGACGGTCTCGTAGGCGATCGCCGTGATCCCGGAGCTGAGCAGCGCGTCTGTGGTCGCCTTCGACGCGGCCAGGTGCAGGTAGGTGAAGAGGACCTGATCCTTGCGCATCCTGTGGTATTCCTCGGCCACGGGCTCCTTGACCTTAAGGATCAGATCGCCGGCTTGCCACACCTCATCGGCGGTTGGCAGCATCCTGGCCCCGGCGGCGACGAAGTCGCGGTCCGGGATCGACGAGCCGGTTCCGGCGTCTTGTTCGATCAGCACGTCGTGCCCGTTCTTGACGAGCTCGTGCACGCCGGCTGGCGTGATGGCGACCCGGTACTCGTGATTCTTGACTTCCCTCGGAACGCCGACCTTCATGACCTCAGTCCTCCTCGTATTCAGTGCCCGCCTGGCCTCGCTGCCAGCCGTCACCCAGGCTCGCGCCGGCGGTACTCAGCGTTCTGGCGCGTCCGCCGCGCGCAGGAAGGCGAATCCGCCCTGTTTCGCGGCGAACGCGGAGAGTACCCCGACCATCATGACGCCGTTGTGGAGGTCCCCGGCCAGAATGCGCGAGACCACCACATCGAGCGCCGCCCACTCGATCGTCAGATGAGCCTCCTCATGATCGGGCACGTACTCGCGCTGAGGCTCGGGTACGCGGGTCAGGCCGCGGGCCAGGTAGACCCGCAGCCGCTCGCTGGTGATTCCAGGGGACGTGAAGAAGTCAGCAAGCACCTGCCAGTCTGCGGCCAGGTAACCGGCCTCTTCAAGCAGTTCACGCTGCGCTGTCACGAGCGGGGGCTCCCCGGCCACGTCGCGCAGGCCGGCCGGGATCTCCCATAGCTGCCTGCCTACAGGATGCCGGTACTGGCGGATCAGGAGCACCTGGCCGGACTCATCCATGGCAACGACTCCGACCGCGCCTGGGTGCTCGATCACCTCCCGGCCGACCTCCTGGCCATCGGGCATCCGCACGGTGTCGCGCCTGACCTTGACGACCGCCCCGTCGGCTAGTCGCTCGCGACCCACCACGGGCCAGTGGTCGGCCAGGTCCGCGAGCTGTATACCCCGGGGGGGCGACCCCCCGGAACCCCCCGCGCTTCGTGGCGCCTTGAGGTAACGCCTTCCCTCGTCGCTCGTGCCTCGCTCCTCGGTCCAGGCGTCACCGCGCCACTCAGGACTCTCGCTCATGCGGTGGCGGCCACGGGCTGCCCGGCTGGCTGGGCTCTTGACCGCTCGATCGCGGCCGCGATCAGCCCGCTGAATAGCGGATGTGGCCGGGTCGGGCGGGATAGGAACTCCGGGTGCGCCTGAGTGGCTACGAAGAACGGATGGACGTCTGGCGCAAGCTCGACGAACTCGACCAAGCGGCCGTCGGGAGACAGGCCCGAGCAGATCAGGCCCGCGTCTTCGAGCGCGGAGCGATATGAGTTATTGACCTCGTACCTATGCCTGTGCCGCTCGTCCACGATTTCGGCGCCGTACAGGCTCCTGACGATGCTGCCCTCAGCAAGCACGGCGGGATAGAGCCCAAGCCGCATCGTCCCGCCCATGTCACGCTCCCCGGCGACCACGTCTTCCTGGTCGGGCATCGTGGCCACGACCGGGTGCGGGGTGTCCGGATCAAACTCCGCGCTGTTCGCCCCGTCCAGGCCGGCCAGATCCCTGCCGATCTCGATCGCCATGCACTGCAACCCAAGGCAGAGACCAAGTATGGGGATCCGGTGCCGCCTGGCGTGCCTGACCGCCCCGATCTTCCCCTCGATGCCGCGCACGCCGAAGCCGCCGGGAACCAGGATGCCGTCCACCCCATCAAGGTGGCGCGCCGCCCCGTCAGGGGTCTGACAGTCGTCGCTCGGCACCCAGCGGATGTTGACTCGCGCGTCGTTGCCGAACCCGCCTGCCCGCAGCGCTTCGGCCGGCGATAGGTAAGCGTCGGGCAAGTCGATGTACTTGCCGACCAGCGCGATCGTGACGCTCCTTGCTGGACGGTGGACGCGGCCGAGCAGCTCATTCCAGTCGCTCCAGTCAACGTCCCTGAACGGCAGATCGAGCCGTCTCACCGCGTAGGCGTCGAGGCCTTCTGAATGCAGCACCTTCGGGATGTCATAGATCGAAGGAGCGTCCGGCGCCGACACGACCGCCTCCTCGTCGACGTCGCACATCAGGCTGATCTTCCGCTTCAGCCCGCCGCTGATCGGCCGGTCGGAGCGGCAGACGATGGCGTCAGGCTGGATGCCGATGCTCCGCAGCGCCGCCACCGAGTGCTGGGTGGGCTTAGTCTTCAGCTCGCCGGACGGTCCGATGTACGGCAACAGTGAAACGTGCAGGAAGAAGCACCTGCCACGGCCGATCTCGTGCCTGATCTGCCTGATCGCCTCGAGGAACGGAAGCGACTCGATGTCGCCGACTGTCCCGCCGACCTCGGTGATCACAACATCGGTCGCGGGGCCGCCCATCTCGACTATGCGGCTCTTGATCTCGTTCGTGATGTGCGGGATGACCTGGACCGTGTCACCTAGGTAGTCACCTCGGCGCTCCTTGGCGATCACGCTGGAGTAGATCTGCCCGGTCGTCACGTTCGACGAGCCGGGCAGATGGATGTCGAGGAAACGTTCGTAATGTCCGACGTCGAGGTCGGTTTCGGTGCCGTCGTCCGTGACGAATACCTCGCCGTGCTGGAACGGGTTCATCGTGCCGGGATCTACATTGAGGTACGGATCGAGCTTCTGCATGCTCACCCGGAGGCCCCGCATCTTCAGCAGACGGCCGAGGCTAGAGGCGGTGAGCCCTTTGCCGAGACTGGAAGCGACGCCCCCAGTGACGAAGACATGCCTGGTCAGGACTGGTCGTGGGGTTAGCGCAGACGTCGCCAAGTTGGCTCCCGTGGTCAGTGCCGACGGCCGCTGCCCGTCGGTCCACGGGGTCTCAGAATATCAGGAACGAGCGTTACTGACCTGCACTGACACTGAAGCCGATCGACCTGCGCGGGAAGATTGCCCGCCACGCCCTGTCGGATATGGTACGTCGGGGTACGACCCCTGGGAGGGATGCGTGACGGCAGGCGGGACGGCGATCAGCGGTCTCGGCATGACCAGCCTGGGCAGGGTATACGGCCTGAGCCCGCGGCGTCTGGCAGCGAACGCGGTCCGGCTTGCGGCGGCCGACGCCGGGATGACGGTCGGCGAAATCGACGGGCTGCTGATTTGTCCCGGCATCACAGGCGGGCTCGACGTGAGCCTCGCGAGCGCACTTGGGATGCGCGACCTGGCGTTGCTCGCGGTCGTCAACAGCTTCGGCGCGTCGGCCACGGCCGCCGTCCAGGTCGCGGCGCAGGCCGTGGCGAGCGGCACGGCGCGCGCGGTGGCGTGCGTGTTCGCCGACACGCCGTTGAGCGAGGGTGCTCCAACGGGGCGCGCGTTCGGTAGTCATTCCACCGCCGGCCAGGGAGCGCCGGGCGGAACGGCCAGCACGCCTGAACGTCATGGCCTGGCAGGCCTGGCGGCCGGCTACGGCTTCCGCAGCGTCACGGTCTACTACGCGCTCGCCGCCAGGCGGCACATGGAACGGTACGGCACGACGTCCGAGCAGCTTGGTGCGGTCGCGGTCGCCCAGCGTCAGTGGGCCGCGGGCAATCCCGCGGCGCAGTACCGGGACCCGATCACGCTCGCAGATCATCAGCGCTCGCGCTGGGTGGCCGAGCCGCTGCACCTGCTCGATTGCTCCCTGGTGTCCAACGGCGCGATCGCGGTGATCGTCACATCGGCCTCCGCGGCTGCGGAAGCCGCCAGGCCGCCCGTGCACATCTGGGGCTGGGGACAAGGTCACCCTGGCCTATCGATGGCGACCGGCAGTGATTTCGGCTTGGCCACGGGCGCGGCCCAGGCAGGCAGGGCGGCGATGTCGATGGCCGGCGTCGGCCCGGCTGACATCGCGATGTGCCAGATCTACGACTGCTACACCTACACGGTGCTTGTGACGCTCGAGGACTACGGTTTCTGCGCCAAGGGCGAAGGCGGCGCCTTCGCCGCAAGCGGTGCGCTTGCGCCCGGCGGGTCGTTGCCGGTGAATACCGGCGGAGGCCAGCTGTCGGCGTACTACATGTGGGGTTTCACGCCGCTGTCCGAGGCTGTCATCCAGGCGAGAGGCGACGGCGGAGACAGGCAGTGCGCCGCTACCGACCTAATCCTGGTCAGCGGGAACGGGGGCATCCTCGCCCACCATGGCACGCTGATTCTCAGCCCGCATGCGCGCGGCTCCGGCCGCCCCTCAGTGTCCGGGCTGCCCGCGCCGCCCGTATGCCCGTCCCCCGCCGGGCCTGCCCGCCCGGTAAGCGATGGACCAGACAGCGACCTGACGCTGGCAGGCACCTGCGACTTCGGCGTCGTTCGCGATGACCTGCGCAGCGCCCCGTTCTTCGAGGCGGCCGGCCGAGGGGAGCTGGCGATCATGCGGTGCGCGCGCTGCGCGGCGTGGCTGCCCCCGACCGCGAGCGGGTGCCCGGGCTGCGGCGAGGACGCCGCCGCGCTGGAGTGGGCCAAGGCTTCCGGGCGGGCGAAGCTCGTGAGCTGGTCGGTTGTGCACCCGAGGCCGGACGGACCGGTGGCCGTACCCGCGCTGGTTGAGTTGGAGGAGGGTCCGTGGCTGGCCACGGGGCTGCGCCTGGCCGGGCCAGGCCAGCTGGCAGAGATCCGGGCAGGCCAGCCCGTCGTGGTCGAGTTCATCCGGCCCGAGGAAGGTGCGAGTTACCCCATGTTCCGCCCGGTCGGCAGCCACGGTTGACCGGACGATGAAGCTCGCGGCGGCACTGCCGCCGCCCGGTATTCGGCCTCGACGCGTTGCCCGGGCAGCGGCTGCTGCCGATGCCGTGGCTGGTGCCTGTACAGTTGCTCGAGCTGCGGCTGAGATCGGGACCGCGGCTGGGCGTCATGACGGCCAGCCTCGCCGAACCGCGCCAGCGCGATAGCGCTGACCAGCGCGAGCACGAACCCCGCCGCCGCCAGGTCGGCCATCCCTCGCCTCGTCGCGTCACCAAGCAGCAGGACGCCGACGACCGCCGGCGGGATGGTCTCGAAGAGGATGACCGATGCCGTCGCGACCGTGACGCTGCCGCTCTCCAGAGCGGTCGCATAGAGCACGAACGAGATGATCCCGGCCGCGGCGAGCGTGTACGTCGCAGGCGACCTGACCAGCTCGTGCGGTCCGAACCCTGGCAGGATCCTGGCGCAGACCGCGAGCACCCCGTAGCCGAGCCCTGCGATGGCCCCGAGCACCGGCGTCCTGGCGGCACCTGGCAGCCGCGCCGCGGCCATCCCGGCCAGCGTGATCGCGATCAGCGCGGCGATGAGCGCGAGGTGGAAGTCGTCGCCGACGACCGCCGGCCCCTGGCTGCCGGCCGACGAGCCGAGCAGGCCCACTCCCGCCACGACCGCCGTCACCGCTACCCACTCCCGCGCCGCCAGCACGGTGTGCATGAGCCACGAGGCCAGGACGGCGGTCACCGCCAGGTTGCCCGCAATGATGACCTGCACCTCGAAGAGCGGCAGCCGCCTCAACGCGATCAGCTGGCAGACGAACCCGAGCAGGTCGATCGCGAGGCTGGCGACGAATGGCCACTGCCGCAGCATCCTGACGATCAGGCCAGGATCGACGCCGCCAAGATCCCCCGCCCCTGGCTCCGGGCGACGAGACGATGCGCGGACGGCGATAGCCTGCATAACCGCTGCAAGGCCGTAACAGATCGCGGCAACCAGGGCCGCGGCAAGGCTCACGAACACAGCACGACCCTACGCCCAGCCGCTGCCCCGCGATCATGCGGACGTTTTAAGTCGCTGATAGCACGTTATGTATGGTCGTCCGCCGCAACGGGCGGCGGAGGGCGCGGCGGCGGCCTGCGAAGCGCCTGATGGCGGATCAGACGCCTGCGGCCTGCATCCCGCGGAGTTCCTGCTTGAGTTCCCTGACCTCGTCCCTGAACCGTGCCGCGAGCTCGAACTGCAGCTCGGCAGCCGCGGCGTGCATCTGGTCGGTCAGCGTCGTGATCAAGGCCACTAGATCCTCGCGAGCGGCGCTGCCGGTGCTGAGGGCGCCTTCCGCGTTGCGCACCCCGCCGACGGCGGCCGCCGCCCTCGCGCGCGCCGCCGTGCCAGGGACCGGTGCCTTGCCTCGGCTCTGGCGGCGGCCCGAACCGCCGAGCAGCTTCTCCGTGTCGGCGTCTTCGCGGGCAAGCTGGTCGGTGATGTCCGCGATCCGCTTGCGCAGCGGCCTGGGATCCACGCCCTGCTCGACGTTGTAGGCGACCTGCTTGGCCCGCCGCCGGTTAGTCTCGTCTATCGCCTTGCTCATAGACGGCGTGACCTGGTCGGCGTACATATGCACCTGACCGTAAACGTTGCGGGCGGCCCGGCCGATGGTCTGGATCAAGGAGGTGCCCGAGCGCAGGAAGCCCTCCTTATCCGCGTCGAGGATCGCGACAAGCGACACCTCGGGGAGGTCGAGGCCCTCCCGCAGCAGGTTGATGCCGACCAGCACGTCGTACTCACCGAGTCTTAGCTCGCGGAGCAGCTCGACCCGGCGCAGCGTATCCACCTCGCTGTGCAGATACCTGGCCCTGATCCCCAGCTCGAGCAGGTAATCGGTCAAGTCTTCCGACATCTTCTTGGTCAGCGTCGTGACCAGGACGCGCTCGGACCGCTCGGCCCGAAGCCTGATCTCGTGCACGAGGTCGTCGATCTGGCCCTTTGTCGGCTTGATGATTACTTCGGGATCGACCAGCCCGGTCGGCCTGATCACCTGCTCGACCACCTCGCCGCCGACCCGCTGCAGCTCGTACGGGCCGGGAGTCGCCGACAGGTACAGCGTCTGGTCGATCCGGTCGCAGAACTCCTCCCAGGTGAGCGGCCTGTTGTCGATGGCGCTGGGCAACCGGAAACCGTGCTCGACAAGGACCCGCTTACGCGACACATCGCCCTCGTACATCGCCCCTATCTGCGGCACAGTCACGTGCGACTCGTCGATGACCAGCAGGAAGTCCTCGGGGAAGTAGTCAAGCAGCGTGTTCGGAGGGCTACCGGCCTCGCGGCCGTCGATGTGCCGCGAGTAGTTCTCGATTCCCGCGCAGCTGCCGACCTGGCGCATCATCTCGACGTCGTAGCTGGTCCGCATGCGCAACCGCTGTGCCTCGAGCATCTTGCCTGCGCGCTCAAGCTCGGCCAGCCGGTCGGCGAGCTCGACCTCGATCCCGGCGATCGCCCGCTCCATCCGCTCTTGACCGGCTACGTAGTGCGAGGCGGGGAAGATAGAGAGCTCAGCATCGGTGGTCAGGACCTCGCCGGTGAGCGGGTGCAGCGTCATCAGGCGCTCGATCTCGTCGCCGAACATCTCCACCCGGACGGCGTGCTCCTCGTAGACGGGAATCACCTCGATGGTGTCGCCGCGCACGCGGAACGTCCCGCGGCTGAACGCGAGGTCGTTGCGCAGGTACTGCATGCCGACCAGCTTGCGGAGCAGAACGTCACGCTCAATCGTCTCGCCGACCCTGAGCTTGACCATCCTGTCCACGTACTCCTGCGGCGTGCCGAGACCATAGATGCACGAGACCGAGGCCACTACGATCGTGTCCCGCCTGGTCAGCAACGAGTTCGTGGCCGAGTGCCGCAGCCGCTCCACCTCGTCGTTGATCGAGGAGTCCTTTTCTATATAGGTATCGGTCTGCGGCACGTATGCTTCTGGCTGGTAGTAGTCGTAGTAGGAGACGAAGTACTCGACGGCATTGTGCGGCAGCATCTCGCGCAGCTCGTTGGCGAACTGCGCGGCCAGCGTCTTGTTTGGCAGCATGACAAGAACCGGCCGCTGCAACCGCTCAGCCAGCCACGCGACGGTCGCGGTCTTGCCAGTACCGGTGGCGCCGAGTAGGACCGTGTCAGGTGAGCTGGCCTTGATCCGCTTCTCGATCTCAGTTATGGCGGCTGGCTGGTCGCCAGCGGGCACCATGTCGGTGACAACCTCGAAGGGTGCTACTCTCCGTTGCAGGTCTGTTACCGGCCGCATCTTCTCTCCTCACACCGCACCCTCCAACTGTAGGCGGGGGTTCTGACACACGGCACCGGCGTCAGGCCAGCGGACGCCACGAGCAAGGGCGAAGGAGCAGCCATGTACCAGCCCTACCCATCAGGCGACCAGCAGCCGGTTGCGCCGCCCGGGCCCCCGCAGCCGGTCAGGACCGCGGTCCTGCTCATGTACGCCGGGGCCGCGCTGAGCGCCATCGAGATCATCATCGGACTCGTCACGATCAGCAGCCTGAAGAACGCGATCAGGTCGCGATATCCGGGTTACACGTCGAGCCAGCTGCACACAGCCGAAGTCGTCGGCGTGACGACCGTCGTGGTGATCGGTCTCATCGGGGTCGGGCTGTGGCTCTGGATGGCGTGGGCCAACGGCGCGGGCAAGAGCTGGGCCCGCATCGTAGCCAGCGTGTTCTTCGGTCTCAACACGATCGACCTGCTGACTCTCGTCGCACGGCCGCACGCGACGTTTGGCCTGGCGCTCGCCATCCTTGTCTGGCTGATCGGCCTCGGCGCGATATTGCTGCTCTGGCAGCGCGAATCGTCGGCGTACTACCAGGCCAGGTCGGCCCGGCTCCGATAAACCGGCGGCTGCGATAACCGGAGCGGCTGGCAGGCTTGGTCCATGACTGGCATGGACGACGCCGAGTTCACCCGGTGGTTCGCGGGCGAGCTTGCCGGGCTTCCTGATGTGCTCGCTGTCACGCTCGGCGGCTCGCGCGCCAGCGGAACCAGCTACCCGGGAAGCGACTGGGATTTCGCGATCTACTACCGGGGGGTTTTCGACCCTTCATTCCTTCGCAACAAGGGCTGGCCGGGTGACGTCACCGAGATTGGCGGCTGGGGCGGGGGCGTGATGAACGGCGGCGCCTGGCTGACGATCGGCGACCGCCGCGTCGACGTGCACTACCGCGACCTGGACGACGTCGAACATTGGCTCGCCGAGGCCGAGGCTGGCTGCTTCGCCAAGGAACTGCTGCTGTTCTACGTCGCCGGAGTGCCGACCTACCTGCTTGCCGCGGAACTGGCGACCAACGTCGTGCTCAGCGGTAAGCTGCCCAGGCCCGCGTACCCGCCGTTGCTTGCCGAGGAGGCAAGCAGGCGCTGGCTCGCGGACGCGCGCGCGAGCCTCTGGTACGCCGCGTCGGTGCTTCACGGCCGCGCCGACGTGCCGGCCGGCCTGGCCAACGCATCACGCGGGCTGATCGAGGCGGCGCACTCTTGGCTGGCCGGGCGTCACGAGTGGGTGCTAAACGAGAAGGGAATCGTGGAACGCGCCGGGCTCGCGGCTGACGCCGAACTGCTGCTCGCGGCCACCGATGCGGCCGAGTTGACGGCCGCGGTCGAGTCCATCCGCTCCCGGCTCGGCGGAACTGGTCCGCGCTAGCGATTCGCCCGAGTCCGCGCCCGACGGCGCAGTTCTGTCCACAGTTCACCGACCTGACGGTCAAGCTCTGCCAGCGACGAGGAGTTGTCGACTACGAGGTCGGCGATGGCCAGCCGCTCGGACCTACCGGCCTGGGCGGCCATCCGCGCGCGAGCCTGCTCCACGCTCATCGCACGGTTCTTGGTCAGCCGCTCGATCCTGGCGTGATCGGGCGCATCGACGACGACGACCAGGTCGTATGCGGACGCGAGATCGTTCTCCGCGATCAGCGGGACGTCGTGGACGACGATCGCGTCCCGGCCGGCTTCGGCTTCCAGCTCGCTCATCCGCGCGCCGACCAGAGGATGGACGATCGCGTTAAGCCGCGCAAGCTCGACTGGGTCGGCGAACACGATCTCGCCAAGCCGGTCCCTGTCAAGCTCTCCGTCCGACCGCACGATCCCCGAGCCGAACGCCGCGGTGACGGCGGCCAGCCCGGCAGTCCCCGGCGCCACGACCTGCCTGGCGACCGCGTCAGCGTCGATCAGCACCGCGCCCTGTGCCTCGAGACGCCGGCCGACCTCGCTCTTGCCTGCGCCGATACCACCGGTCAGGCCGACCCTGAGCATCGCGGTCGATCGATCGCGTGCCGACGGCGTGCTAGTTCCTGCCGCCCGCGAGCTTCTCCCGCAGCGCGGCCAGGGCCTCATCCGAGGCGAGCGCGCCGCCCGAGCCGTCGTCGTCCGGCGGGCCCGAGGTGTGGGTGCCGCCCTCGCCCTCTTCACCCTCATCCCCGTCGTCGCCGTCTGCCTTGCTTCGGGCCTCTGCAACCTGGCGCTGATGCGCCTCGAACCGGGCCCTGGCCTCGGCGTACTGGCGCTCCCACTCCTCGCGCTGGGCGTCGTAGCCTTCGAGCCACTCGCCGGACTCTGGGTCGAATCCGTCGGGATAGACGTAGTTGCCCTGCTCGTCGTAGGTCGCCGGCATGCCGTACAGGGTCGGGTCGAATTCCTCGGCCGCGACCTCGCCGACCGCGCCCTCGTTGGCTTGCTTCAGCGAGAGGCTGATCCTGCGCCGGTCAAGATCGATGTCGATGATCTTGACGAAGATCTCGTCGCCCACCTGAACGACCTGCTCGGGGATCTCGACGTGCCGGTCGGCCAGCTCCGAGATGTGTACCAGGCCCTCGATGCCCTCTTCGACCCTCACGAACGCGCCGAAAGGAACAAGCTTGGTGACCCTGCCTGGCACGACCTGCCCGATCTGGTGCATCCTGGCGAACTGCTGCCACGGGTCTTCCTGCGTGGACTTCAGCGACAGCGAGACTCGCTCCCTGTCCATGTCCACGTCGAGCACCTCGACCGTAACCTCCTGGCCCACCTCGACGACCTCGCCCGGGTGGTCTATGTGCTTCCAGGACAACTCGGAGACGTGCACGAGGCCGTCTACGCCGCCGAGATCGACGAACGCGCCGAAATTGACGATCGAGCTGACTACGCCCTTGCGGATCTGACCTTTCTGCAGCGTATTGAGGAAGTTCTGCCGGACCTCCGACTGGGTCTGCTCCAGCCAGGCGCGGCGG